>Ga0157360_1000848_pt1 | contig 11495 bp, 10 predicted proteins | sample AttlaeALBM1_FD_111483 | JGI IMG/M metagenome (GOLD analysis project Ga0157360, IMG submission 111483) | Fungus gardens microbial communities from leaf cutter ant in Ribeirão Preto, State of São Paulo, Brazil - Atta laevigata ALBM1 | ecosystem: Host-associated > Fungi > Mycelium > Unclassified ... | reverse complement strand
CCTTATATACAGAAAAGTGATGGTCTGTGCACTAGGACAGAGCATCACATGCTACTACCTATTGTTCTACATATGGTAGTGCCTTTGTGTTAGAAATAGTGATAACCTAACCATATGGAGGCTTTCCTTTGTTCTAAGAAAAGAACAGATGACTATCTATGGGTAATTAATAAAGTCCATGTGCAAACATTGAGGCCTTCATATCTCCACAGATACTGATTGCCTTGAGGTTGTTTTAGGCTCATTCTGAGCAGTATAAAGAGGGCTTTTGATGAGCCTAGAACTGAAGCTTAGATCGTGGTGGTTTTTGAGATATTGGCAATTTAATAAATGGTACCATGGTGGTTACCAGTTGATCTGCCTAATATCTTGGCCAATACTGATCGCTTCGAGACATGACTGGTATCGATCGAAAGGTTTTTTCAAGGGCTTTTTGTAGCCATTGAGACTATGAGAATCATTGAAGAATTGGTGGAGATATGGCCAAATGAAGTTTGTGACAGTTGTCAAAAATTCTTTTGTTTCTTATGTTCCATATCATCCATGTTGTCTCCGTTATTATTTCTATATATCTTTCATTCAGCCATTCTGGTGCTAATTTTTCCTTTTCTCTTAGTTTTATTGCTCCTAGGCCTCTTAGTATTCTAACATTGGGTTTTATCCATTGGAAGTTTTTGTTGTTTTTCTCTCACATTTTCTTTGCTTCTTGCCATATGTCTTTGCTTTTGTTTAGTTTGCATTCTGTTAGTATGTGGTCTATTGTTTCTATTTTTCCACATTCACATATCGCTTTGTCTTGCCAATTTGGGATTCTTTTAAACTAGTTGTTTACTTTATGGCGATTGTATATAAGTTTCCATATAAAGTTTTTTTACTTTGAATGGGATTTTCTTGTTCTTTAGTCCATTCCATATGTCTTTGTTCGTTATTCAGTTTCCTGTTTTTCTTTTGTGTTCTTCACAGGTTTCTTTTATTTTTTCTTGCATTGGTTTTCCTTCTGGTTTTAGGTTCTTCTCTTAGAGTATCAATTCATAAGATGTTTTTTGTGTTAGTTGTCTTATTTCTGCTCCTTCTATTTTATATTTTGTTGGTATTTCTTTTACTTTCAGTTCTTCTTCACTTTGTCCTTCTTCTTTTTTGAGGGTTCTTTAAGTATTTTTATGTCATTAGTATCTCTTGGTGGGCCTAGTATTATTTCTCTTTCATGTTTTCTTATGTGGTATTCTAGGTTTCTCCAGATTTATTTGTTTTTTGTTTCTAAGTAATCTAATTGTTCCCATTGTTCCATTTTGTCATGGATGTCCATATTTGTTTTTTGTAAGTTAGATATTATTGTGACTTTCTCTTTTTCTTTTGTAGCTTCTGTTATGAGAAGTATTTCTATTTCTTCTTTCAGTATATTATTGTCTACTTCAAAGAATCTGTATATTTCTTTCTTGTTCATTTTGTCTTTTTCTTTCTATCCTATTTTTATTTTTGGTTCTATTTGTTCTTTAAGTGGTTTTTCTGGGATTTCTGTTATTCATATTGTTTTTTCTTGTGTGTTTTGGTTTTTAATTTCTATTGGTGGTCTTAAGAAGTTGTTTTCTTTATTATTTCTCTTTTTGTATCTTAGGTAGTTTTCAAATATTCTTATTGCTTTTTCAGGTGTTCTATTGTCTACTATTCTTGGGTTTATTTTTATTATATCTGTTCTTGGGCTTAAGTTATTATTTTTATCTTTTGTTGGTGTTGATGGCATTTCTTGGTTTATTTCTTTTCAGGTCTGAGGCACTCTGTTATCTTATCTAGAATTTTCTTTGCTAGTCTTTTGCAGAACCAGTGTGTGCTGTTACTTTTCATGAATTCTTCTAGTTGTCCTAATTTCTATTATTTTGTGTTCTTTTCTTAAACATGTTGCTAGTTTTTTATTCCATGAATAGTTGTCTTCTATGCCAATGTGATGCCATATTGGTAATAGTTTTCTTGGTTTTGGTCCTGCTTCTAGTACATCGTATTCCACTTTGTATTTCCTACCAACTTTTATTATTTCATTAATGAATTTTGGAATTGTGTCTTTTTTTCCAGTTTCATTCCATAATTGAAATATCCAACTTATTTTCTTTTGCTATTTTGGGTGCTTTTTGTAGGTTATTGAGTTGAAACACATATTCATTCTTGAAATCTAGAGTCTTAATATTAGCTATGCATGCTACTTTCTCTCTTCTTCTCTTTTTCTTCTCAACTTCAATATTTGGACACTCCCACTTGAAGTGCTCCCTTCTCTAATACCTGAAACACTTCACTTCCTCTACTACCTCTTATTGTCTGTATCACAATAGTAAGTCTATTTGTCTTAGGTGTTATCTTGTGAGTGATTGATTTTTTCATTTTATAATGAAGTTTCACCTCAAACATCAACTAGCATGTTGACAGCTGAGGTGCCTTCCATTCTGCCAGAGTTCTTATACCCTTCTCTTTAGATGCTTGGTAATCTAGTTACTAGCTCTACCTACTGCAGTTCAGTTATTGTCAAGTCTACAGTAGGTATAGTAAAAGATTGGTCATGAATAGTGGTGAATGTAAGCAGAGATTGGTAGTATTTGGTGGAAGTAATTGAAGTTGGAGTAGTGGTGCTGGATGATGATTAGTTACCTTGGTATCCTGCCTTGGGCATTATCCCCTGTATATTGGAAAAGTGTTAACCCAAATCTAATAGTTTGATACTTCCTTCACCTTTTCTGCTCCTCATTACTCTGCTTACTAATGCTTCATATCTATTTTGGTAGAGTTTTTCCCTTTTCTCCTCTACTTTATTCATTTTGCAATTTTGGGCTAGATACCCAAACTTTCTATAGCTCTAGCATTTTCTTTTTTTCCTTTCCTCTAGTTGTGCTCTTAAGCTCACTTTCCTTTGAGCATGTTGCTCATAAGGTTGTTGTATTGTTGTTGAGACATTATACTATGTCTTTATAGTAATAGGAATAGTAATTGATCTTACTACTAATTATGTCTACTGGGGTGCAAGATCTTTACCTAGCTAGACATCTACTGTCCTACTAACTATTGCTTTAATGATATAGTTATACTATCACCCCAAGAAGAGAATCTCTAACCTAGATGTCTTTCTAATGATGTGACATTACTGCTTTGCATATACAGTCCACAATAGGACTCTAGTACAAGGTGAAAAAGATACAAGTAGTTTTAAGAATAACACTACTCAATTATGAGGTCAGGTCTTGGATGTGATACCTGAGCTTGGTATTACTCTACTACTGGCAGTTCCTAACTGACTACTAAGTCCCCTTAATTTTAGGGCCTGGCTATGTTATAGTAGTCTTGAGTTGTGCTACCCAGGTACTAAGGCAAATAAGAGAGTAAGTATAACAGGGCTTTGTAATGAGTAGTGCCAAAGGTAGTATTGAGTTCTAGTATAGTGACTGAGCCTAGGTAACTTAGAGACCCTTCTAGTTCAAGTTGACAAAGAAAACTTAATAGAGTCCTTATTCAATTGTTATACATTACTTATACACATCCTTGTATTTACCATTATTAATAAACTCCTATATACTTCTTTTTGTCTAACTCTTCTTCTTTTTTTTAAAAAAAAATTAACAATTTATTACATAGAGTGTGGTGGCAGGCTATGGTAGCTACACAGGGTATCTACTTAAGTTATAAGAGGAAAAGAAAAGAAGACAAGAAGATTTTGGAAATAATATAGTCTAGGTAACAAAGGAGTTATTCTAGGATGTTAACTAAGTACCTAACTAATTAAGTAATACTGTCTTGGAAGCAGAAGATACCAGGGTTGGACTCAAGGAAAGTAAGAAAATCTTTCAGAGATTCTTGTTTGGGGTTCCATAACTATTAATATTAGTTATATTTATAAAAGATATATTTTCTTGTTTCAAGAGGGGATTGGTCATAGGGACATGATATGATATAGTTTTGTTAGGAAAGAACCTTTATCTGTATTTGCCAGTTGCTACATAGTTGGTGATAAGTCTTGTGATATAAACACATAGCAAGTTGAAGAGGCTGATGTATCTTAGTCATGCTTTTCCTTTAGAGTATGTCAGGCAAATAGATTTGTTGTTGTCATCATTTAAGTCCAGAAAGTTTTTTCCCTTGTAGTCAGAGGCTTAGAAGTATATCTGTTACTTCCTTACAATGAAATTGCATTCCTTTTTTCTACTAAAGTCCCATGTAGTCTTGCTGGGTAGGACAGGTTTGATGCAATGCATTTTTGATTCTTTGTTGACCATCAAATAAGGGGGCCACTCATTGTCACTTGGGCAATCCTAAAATGATATGGTATTATAGGTGTTTTTGTTAAAAAAGCCTCTGAGGTTGCTGGATATAACAATAGAATGAAGTTGAAAGAGATGGACTAATGAGTGTCACAGCAAAATAAATTGAGCACAGGGAAAAAAGACTTAATTAAAATGTAACTACAATCCCATATTTATATGTAAATATCTGAAACAAATGCTCTAGGAAATGGAATTTCCAAGACAACTCAATGTCATTCTATAACAAGAATGTCATTTTGCAACAATGAGTCAAAGATCTATTTTGCTGCCAGAATAGCATTGATTATAACTATGATTTTCTTAATGTCCTATGGTTGAGTGGCTTGGCTAATACTGCATCTTATGGCAAAAAGTTCTGCCTCTGGAAGTTATGTTCATTGCATAGTGGATGGATTTAGCAATAATATCATGTTTTCTATAGATTTGTGTCACAGAGGTGGCAATGTTGTTGTGGATGCTAGCATTAGATATAACAAATACAATGTCTGGTTCCAAGCAAGATCTTTTATAAATGTTCTTAAGACAGTTGAGGTAGGTAGCTCTGGCTTTAGTATCTTTGCATTTTATTATATTAAAAGAAAAACAATCAAGAAAGGTATCTATCTACAAGGCAAAAGCCAAGAGAAAGTTCTTTGTTCATACTATCAAAAGCTAGAAGGACTTCATTGAGATGGTAATTGATGTCCATTATAGGACTCTTGATTTTGAGGCTCTGTTTGAAGATGAGTTTGCTAGTGGCTATGTAATAAGGGGAAGTTTTCTTAGAGTATTGATGTTAAATTAATTATTATATTGTGTATTACTATAGTTTAATATACAAGTCATGCTTACCTAAGTGCGGCGCTTCTTCGTCTCAACTGCCACATCGTGTATCTCTCTGCTTCTCTCAAGATTTTCCTTTTCCATTAGGCTGTCTATTATTATCTGTTGGATAACCCAGTGAGTGGGCTATCATTTGTCCCCACTGTAATTGCTACTCTCCATCCTTCTAATAGGTTATGGGCTTTGGTTTGCCCTGACCTCCTTTGGTGCTCTCAAGCTGCCTCAGTTAATGAAAAGAACTTGACTGGCTTGCCAATCTGTTAGGGATTGAGATGATCTTCCTGTTGAATCCCCTCATGCCTACAGGATCCTCTGCTCCTTTGCAGATGCTATGGCCTATGGCTGTTTAGGATGAAGTGCTGCATATTCATTACTGCATCTGCTCCCTGAACTAAGCTGATTTCTTGATGATAGCTATGATAAGTTTAATATCCACCATTCCTCGTCTTTCCAGCCCTGCTGTTTACCCATCTTAGGCAATCAGTGTGCATTCCTCTACTATCTTCTCCCACTCTCTAACTATCTCAGCTCAGTCCTCTACAACCTGCACCAATGTAATAGCTGCAACTAGGGACTTTGTAGCATTGAGTAGTGTAGTCTGTATAGCTCGATGTGACAATAAATTTGTGTTGCCTGCATTGCCTATAGCTGAGAATTTACAAAGATGTGATAGAACACTATGCACTACATACAAGGGTAAAGAAGTGCCATATGACTGCTCTTATAATGATAAATGGTTCTTGGACTCTGGTGCCTTTGCCCATTTCACTCCTTTTGAGTCTGACTTTGTCTCTATGACTCAAGGAAATTATGGTCGCATTGAGATAGTCAATTCTAAAGCATCTCTTTTTATGGTTGCTGTGGAAACTGTCCTTATAGAACATGAAATCATTGACCCTAAAGACAGAACAATCAGAACTGCTATCTCTAAACTATGGCCAGTGTACTATGTTCTTGGTATGACCATGTGCCTCCTCTCCACTGGACAGTTGCTTCAGTCTGGATTGAGTATAGAAGGCACAATGGATGGTTCAATCTTTTGTGACTTATCTAGTGATGCTGTTCTCTCTGCCCTACCTAACCTTTGGGAGAGCATCCAGGTTATAAGAACATGTATCATTAAGAACAATGTTCCTAACTCTGTGAGCCTTGTTACAAGGCACCCAGATTATGAGACAATTTATTGTTGACTTGGGCACATCTCTGATGAAGCCATGAGACATATCTCAGACAATGTTGAAGGTGCTGAGAAGATCTGCTTTCCTAACAAGAAGCATATATGCTGCAGTTGTGCTTTAGGAAAGCTGCACTAGCACAGTTTCCCTAAGAACCCTAAGTATTCTAGTGAGACTCTTGGATTGATCTATTCAGATCTCCTTGAGCTCCCCACTTTATTATACTCTAAGTATAAGTGGGTGATTACATTCTTTGATAACTATTCCTCCTATTGCAGAGTTGCTTTCTTGTGCAAAAAATCAGATGCTGCAGAAGCAATTAAAGCTGTTTTCCAGTTGTGGTCGAATACTACTTCCCACTCTGTTAAACGCCTGCATACTGATAATGGAGGAGAGTATATGATATCGGAATTACAATCCTTTTTATGTGAACAGGGAATTGTCCATGAGACAAGTACACTACATGTACACCAGCAAAATGGTCAAGCAGAATGGTTGAATCAGACACTGCTAGAAAAGGCACAATCTATGCGACTTGAAGCATATTTACCTGATTCCTGGTGGGAGTTTGCTTTTGCAACTGCTACTCATGTCTATAACCGTACTCCCATTAAATGTCTCAAATGGAAAACACCTCAGGAGATCTTCACAGGTGAAAAACCTAAAATATCACACCTCCATGTCTTTGGTTGTGGAGCATATGTGTACCTCCCCAATGAAGTTTGTACAAACAAACTTACACTGTGCTCTGAACTCATGATATTTATTGGGTATGAGGATAATAGCTATAGATTTATTCGCCACACACAAGAGAATGTTATATTCTGCTCTACCCAAGCTATCTTTGATGAAGGACACTTCCCTAGATGTCCATCATTTCACCCTAGAGAGCAAACACCTCCTGGTAGACTAATCCCAGAGATAGAGTCATCAGCACCTGGACCTTCTGGTGTAGATAAACCTGCTCCAACATCCTTTCCACTAACACCTGCACATCCTAGACCCTTTACTCCTCCAATCCCTTCTAATTTGCTAACTCACTCAGAATCTCCATCTTCCTCTCCTCCACTGACACCACCTAAACGGTCCTCAGTAAAAATTGAAGAGGTTGAAGATATTGAAGATGAAGATGTTAAGATGCACTCCCCAAGCCCTTTTCCTTCTGAAGCTGGTCCCTCACAGTATACTCCTCCTCAGGTTCTAACTGTAATATCTCAAAAATAAGATAGTGACACACAGCCAGGAGAAGATGTTCCTCCTCTGAGATATGGCTTGAGGAGATCAACCTGTGAGACTAGAGTCCCTCACAGAGAAGGCAATATATATGGAGAGGATTGCCATCCTACAGATGTCCTAAGGTGACCTAAGTGGCGACAACATCCTAGTGAGGCTGATCCAGATATGGCATGCAGAATGCTTGAGAATGCTTGCAGACATATTCAAGCACAGCCTAAAACTATTCCAATTGGAGGAGTATATTATTCATATAGTTAATGGGACAATACCGTTGAAATAAATGAAATCTGCTATAAAGTTGATTGGATAGGACAACGACCTATTATAATTGACATAGAGGGAAATAGGATGGATGCTCCACCTCCAGTAGGCGAGTCAGCTACCATAGCTATTAGCAACCACATGGTACGCCTTGCAAGAGAAGGGGGAGCAGAACATATTTGCTTTTTCTTGGCACTTAGAGTAACTGAGACTCATATTCTACCAAAAATCTTTAAAGATGTCGCTAAACTACTAGCTGACTCTAAGAAAAGGTGGCTTGAATCTTGCCTTGAGGAGCTGAAATCACTCAAAGACAGAGATGTTTATGAGATTGTGGACCTTTCTAAGGAAAGAAAAGTGGTCAAGAACTGCTAGGTGTTTAATGTCAAGCCTGATGGTCGTTATTGATCTCATCTTGTTGCCAAAGGATTTTCTCAAGTTGAAGATATTGACTTTGATGAATTATTCTCTCCAGTTGTCTACTATGAGACTGTGTGACTGCTTCTTGCTGTTGCTGCACTTGAGGATTTAGATATCCAAAGCATTAATGTCAAAACAGCCTACTTATATGGTAATCTGGATGAGGAAATCTATATGGAGCAGCCAGAAGGTTTCAAACTATCTGGGAAAGAAAACAAAGTCTGGTGACTTCGCAAAGCATTGTATGGCCTTAAGCAAGCTGGCTTATCCTGGTGGCGCATAATGACTAAGTCAATGCTTGCCCTAGGATTTAAGAGATGCAAATCCGATGCTGGTGTATATTACTATTATGACAAAAAGACTAAAGCACTAGTTATAGCCATTGTCTATGTTGATGATGTCTGCTTTATGAGTACTAAAGGTTCCCTGCTCCTCAATGAGTTGAAGCAGAAATTTATGGCTAGATGGGAATGTCGTGACCTTGGTGAAACTAGAGTTCCTAGGCATGCACATAAGCTGTGATCATAAAAATCGAAAGATATTTATTGATCAATGTGAGTATTTGGAGAAGGTGCTAGTGTACTTTAATGTTGCGACTAATCCTACTCATGCTCCACTGTCATCTGAGTTTAGTTTTAAACCAAATAAAAAGCAGTGTGATCCTAAATTTCACCAAAAGTACCAATAACTAGTTAGTTCTCTAATGTACTTGATGATTGGCTCAAGACCAGATATTGGCTTCACAGTTGTCAAGTTAGCTCAACAGATGGCAAACCCTTCCAATGATCATTATCAAGTTGGGTTACACCTCTGCAGATACTTGCTTGCCACTCGCAGATATTGGCTTGTCTATAATGGATTAAGTAACAAATCACTTGTAGCATACTCTGATTCTGATTGGGACCAAGACCATAAGCATTGCAAGTCAACTACTGGCTATTTTACTATGCTGGCTCAAGGAATTACTTCCTGGTTAAGTCGCAAACAGAAATCAGTAGCCCTCTCCTCCACTGAGGCTGAGTATATAGCACTCTCTGACTGTAGCTGTCAACTCGTCTGGACATCAAATCTCCTGAGTGAGATTGGTTTTAATATTCCTGTCCCTCACCTCTATGATGATAACCTTGGATCACTCTTCTGGAGCACCAACCCAGTACAAGAAAAAAGGTTCAAATATATTGACATCTGATATCACTATGTCAGAAATGCAATAGAGGATGACAAAATCAAACCATACCACATTGATGGAGCTAGGAACCCTGCTAATATCTTAACTAAGAATCTTGGTCAGATATTGTTCTACCAATTCCATCTACTCCTTGGTTTGGAGATTCTATAAACTCTCCTTTCAATTTATATTGTCACTCAATAACTACTACTTTGAGTGAGGGGGAGTGTTAAATTATTATATTGTGTATCACTATAGTTTAATATACAAGTCGTGCTTACCTAAGTGCGGTGCTTCTTCATCTCAACTGATACGTCGCATATCTCTCTGCTTCTCTCGAGATCTCCCTTTCCCATCAGGCTGTCTATTATTATCTGTTGGATAACCCAGTGAGTGGGCCATCATTTGTCCCTACTGTAATTGCTGCTCTCCATCCTTCTAACAATTGAGAATCCAATAAGAAGTTGAGAGCATAGTATTTCAGTAATAATACAGTATGCAGATGGTAGTGTTCTATGAGTTTCTCAAGGTGGGAGTAGATGGAGATGAGATCTGCAATGGCTTCTATACCTTATGTTGGCAATGTGTGAAAGGCTCCAGTGATCCACAAAGCTGCTCTTCTTTGTATTTTCTTTAAGTCCTTGAAAGAGTAATAAAGTGGGGCTCCTTTGAAAAACTATAGTTGAAATCCATAAAGAGCAATAGGAAGGATACAAGTTCTATAGAGAAGTCATTTGTGCACTGGAGATAGGTCTCTTGTAGAGTTGCTAAGCATCTTTATAGTAGATAATGCTTTGTTGGCATAAAATTTGGTGTGATATTAAAAGGAGAGTTTCTTGTCAAAGAAAAAGCCTAGATTTCCTTGGGTTTAAGTATTGATCCACCTAGCAGCCTGAGGTCTAATAGGGAAGGTTCTGGTTTCTTTGTCAATCTAGAGAAGTGAAATACTTCAGATTTTTCATGTTTGATTATAAGACCAAATTGGTTGAAAAGGAAGGAGATGATACCATAACTACTATAAAGGATTGCATTTGATTTTTTGTAACTCTTCTCTTAAGAAACAAAAAGACCATCATCAACAAAAGAAAGATGGAATAGAGAGGTTTTTTGTTCTTTTTTCAAATATGTGAAAAAGAGAAGCAATATATAAGGCTGAGAGGATGGGGAAAAGGACAGATCTCTATCTTACACTGATATCTGCATTGAATGGTAGTAATATAAAATAGTTCTATACATATTGAGTTTGTCTGTTGATTCAATCACTAGAGAAGAAGTGAGAGACTTTACTGTCAAAACCTACTTTAGTTAGGATCCTTGAAAGAAGTTAGTGATTAAGAAAAGGGAAGAATTGAGCTATGTCAAAAGCTAATGTGCTTATATGCAGGCCTTCAATCCAACCTGTTCTAATAAAGTGAGTCAGGAATACTCTAGTATCTATTGTTGATTGCTGTCTAATTTCTCCTAACTGGTTAGGATAAAGAAAGTTTGAAGAGATAAACTAGAGTAGGGGTCTCCTTCTTAGGGGCAATAGTATACCTTTTTTCTTAGAGTAGCTGTGAGTGAACAGTAAGACAATTGTAAGAGATGAATCCTGTTGAAGAAGAATGTCAGGCTAGGAGAGCTGAAGATAGGGCTTGACATCATATAGATAATTCCAATCATCACTATCATTATTATCATCATCATCATTCTTTACTTCAGAATATTCCTCCTGCCCCTGTTTGGAATAGAGGAAGAGGAGGAAGACATCATCTACCTCTTCCACATATTATTCCCAACAATCTCCCTTATCATCCTTTACTTCAAAATATCCCTCCTGTTTCTGTTTGGAATAGAGGAAGAGAAAGAAGACATTATATTACTCCTTTATATGTTCCTGCAAACCTGGATGAAGCTATAGTTGATTTACATAGACGACAACAAGCAAATCAAGTACAAGTAGAACCAATGGCTTAAATCAATGAAATGATGATTGAATGGAGAAATGAAGAAAATGATGCTCTAGATTATGATGAACAGCAAGCAAATGAAGATGGTGATCAGAATGTGGATAGAGTTATAGAGAAAAACCTTGGTAGAGCCCAAATAGTTGTGAGTAACAGATATTGAATTTAT
>Ga0157360_1000847_pt1 | contig 11496 bp, 6 predicted proteins | sample AttlaeALBM1_FD_111483 | JGI IMG/M metagenome (GOLD analysis project Ga0157360, IMG submission 111483) | Fungus gardens microbial communities from leaf cutter ant in Ribeirão Preto, State of São Paulo, Brazil - Atta laevigata ALBM1 | ecosystem: Host-associated > Fungi > Mycelium > Unclassified ... | reverse complement strand
ACTGAGTCCAGTAGTGATGGGATCATTAGCCATTGATAGACTTTTGATCTGTCATCCTGGTATCATATTAGTCCAAGTTCGCTCTAGATTGAAATTATATTGCATTCCAGAGGTATCCTTTAACCTCTGAGTTCTAGAGTATCAACATTGATAGTCTATCTCTGAGAAACCTGATGCTAGCTCATTAGTCTTGCCTCCCGAGGTATATACTATTCTAGCATATGGTAGCTTGCCAACTACCTAATAGAAGTACCCAATCTTGGGTCTAGATTATGTCTGGGGCTTGTAGGAGGTCTCTAGAGTAAGTTTCAATAGTGAAATCCAGGGGTATAAAGTTTATCCCATGCTACATTTTTGCAGAAAATTCTCTAGTGGCATAACACCAGATCCTCTAGTGAGGAGCGTGAAGATATCAAGTGTTAGATATAAGTTTTAAGTTGAAACACATATTCAACTGTGAGGTTTAGAGTCTTAACATAGTATAGTAGAAGGGATTTACAGCTGAAGCAGATACTTAAAAGAATAAAAAATATATAAAGAATACAAAAGAAGTAGTCAAAGAATTTGAAAAGGAATATTGATAAGATATGGAAGATATCAGGAGACAAAAAAGGAAAGAAGGAACATTTAGAAGAAAAAAACTACTAGAAAGATTTACAGCAATTGAATTAGCTAGTCAGATAAGAGGTATGATGAGGAATATTGGACAAGATTGGAAAGAAATTGGAAACATTGGAAGAAAGGAAAAGTAAGAGGAAAAATAACTAAGTCAATATTTATTTTTCTTTTCTTTTTATTTTATTTTATTATTGGACACACAAGATAGTAACTACTTGTATGGATACATGGGAGAGTAGAGTAGGGTTAGGGTTACTTTCATGTATAAATAGTATAAGAAATTCAATGAGAACTCTATTAAGTTCTTCTTGTTAACTCAGATAAGGAGAGTGTCTAAGTCATCTTAAGCTAAGTTACTACAGTTGTGAAGTGCAGGGCTATTATGTTGAATGTGAGAGATCACTCAGATAGGCATTATCCTAGAAGCTAGTAGAAGGTTCCAAAAGCTAAGGTAATATTTGAGTAAGGGTAAATCTACCAATATAGGTTGTTATATATACTATAACAAGTGGTCTATGCCCAGTTACATGAACACTAACCTAACAATATCACAAGTTGGGTTAAAGAGGCATTACCAGGATAGATGGAGACAGAGAGGATAAGAAGTGATAAGATCACAATAAAAAAGAAATAATGATGGCCTGAGATAATGAGCCCATCTAGCTACTAAGTAATATCCTAGGGGTTCCTCTTACATTCACAAAGGTATTACTGTTCAGGGCAAATAATGAACAAGACCCATGCATAGGATTTGAGATAAGAAAGAAGAGAAAGTTTGAAAAGGCAAAAGAATTTGCAATGAGAATGAAGAAAGTGCATAAAGAAGTAGAAGCAGCATTAAAGAAAAGTCAGAAAGAAATGAGAAAGTACACCAATAGAAAGAGAAATGAGACAGAAGAATACCAAGTAGAAGACTAGGTGCTGTTAAGCACTAAAGACTTGAAGTACCAAATATAAGGGAGACAATCAGAAAAACTGATAGAGAGATTTGTTGGACCTTATCAAGTAAAAGGAATAATTTTGATGAATGCAATAGAATTAGATCTACCAAGTACAATAAAAATACATCTGGTAGTCAATGTCAGTAGAGTATGTAGATACAAGGATTAAGTCAATGACTAGAAAAAGGGATGGCCAGCACTAGTAGTAATCAAAGGGGAAGAAGAATATGAAGTAGAAAAAATATTAAATAAAAAGAAGCTTAGAGGAAGAGATCAGTACTTAGTACAATAGAGGGGATATACAATAGAAGAGAATATGTGGGAGCCCAGATAAAATCAGAGAATTTGGTCAAAGAGTTTGAAGAAGAATATGAAGGAGAAGTAAGACTGGCAAAAGGAAGAAAAATCAAGGAATATTGCAAAGGAGAATTGCCAGGAAGATATATGGCAAAAATACTATATGGCTGAGATAATAAAAGATTTGATAGGGAATATTGGGAATGACTGGAGAAAAATTGGAAAAGATAGAAGGAAGGAAGGGCTAAAGGAAGTAGAACACTAGAATCCATTTGAGAAGAAGAAAAAGAAGAAAAAGAAAAAGAAATTGAAGAAAGTGGGATAGAAGAGTGGGACAAAGAAGATGAGATGGGTAACCTATGAGACTCATATAATAGTTATAGAAAAATTCTCAAGACAAGAATTCTTAAGAGAATGGTACTGTCATAAGTTGCCTTGACTATGACTAAGGAAAATAACATGGACTGGAGTTGAACTGGTAACTGATAGACACTTGTAGATTAAATGAGGACAAATAGTATAACTTGTATATATAGTGTAGAACAATTGATTAAGAACTCCATCAAGTTCTCTTCTAATCCTGAAGCATCTTGAACCTGAGTTACCTCAACTTAGGGTTAAGTGTCAGTTATTGACATTGCTCATGAGATAGTTAAATTGTTATAGAGATGTTGTAATACATCTTTAGAACAATAGAAATATAGATTGATCTCACTACTAATTACATCTGCTAGGGTACAAGATCTTCACCTAGTCAGACACCTACTACCTTACTAACTACTGCCTTAATACTAGGGTTATACTATCATTTTACAGGAAAGATCCCTACTCTAGGCAGCCTTTTAAGAAGTAACCACTACTCTTTTGCATATATAGGTAACAATGCACCTCTAGCACAAAGTTGATACAAGGAAAGTGATATAAGTAATTCTAGAGCAATACTGCTCAATTATGAGGTCAGGTCTTGGATATGATACCTAAGCTTAGTACTACTCTGCTACTGGTAGTTGATGGAATGGGGAATCTGGTCACATTGCAATACCCTGGTAGACCTGATAGCTCAATGGTAGAGCATCTGGTGCAGTTCCAGAAGGGTCTGGGTTCGAGCCCCGGTCCGGTCACTTTTCATGCTGCATTAGTAGTCCCTAACTGATTACCAAGTTTCCTTAAGCCTAGGGCCTGGTTATGTCATAGTGGTCCTAAGTTGTGTTATCCAGGTACTGAGGAAGATAAGAGAATAAGTAGTGGCAAGGCTTTGTGATGAGTAGTGCCAATGAAGAAATTGAGTTCTGGTATAATAACTTAGCCTAGATGACATAGAAACTCTCCTAGTCCAAGTTGACAAGGAGAACTCAGTGAAGTTCTCATTAGATTCATGAAACTACTTATACATAATACTAGCCCTAACCCTAGCTATTATCTCACACATCCCAATATAACTAAAAGAAAAGAAGAGAAAAATAAAAGAAAAATAAATATTAACTTAGCTGTTTTGCCAAGTCATAACAATCCCTAGTTCAGCAGATGAAGTGTGTGGGCAGAAACTACACTATACTATTCTAAAAGTGTTCTTTCAACATTGATGATAGGTCCTATCTTGAGGGAAGAGAGTTGATATCATGTCTAGTCTCTTTTACTAGCTTATAAAGAAGGAATAGGGATCTCAGAGTGGTTCTAGCCACCTGCAAGGGTTTTTTGGAAATGTTTACACAAATCTAAAGTCTTTCAGGACCAGCTATGATATACAAGCTAGCCTACTCCTATTATTCTGAGAGACAGATCTTCTTTATACCTAGGGTCTAGTCTACTATAGAGATAGGTCCTTGACAGAAACCCACTCTGAGCCCTTAGTAAGTCTTCTGTCCTTTTACAGAAACAGGGATACTCTCATAGCCCTCTGGACCCATATCTAGAATGAACACAACTCCCAAGTTCTTTATAGAAACAAGAGAGACAGAAAATAGTAGACTTAACAAACTATCACAAATGGTCACTTACTGATTTGTGAATATAAATACTAGAGCTTAAAGGGGCTTATAAATGAAGTTTAGACAGTGACAAAAGATATTGTTAAGTCTAAGGTCAAATCCTCAGATAGAAAGTCCTTAAATATAGAAATATAATGGTCTGTGTACTTGGACAGACTATCACATGCTACTACCTATTGTTCTATATATAGTAGTATCTTTGTTAAGACTCTAGACAACAAGGAGAATATGCATTTCAACCTTGAGCCTATGTCAACACTTAATATCTTCATGCCTCTCTACAAAGGGTCTAGTTAAGGTTTTCAGTAAAGTTATATCAAAAGTGAGAAGTACAAGACTAATGTTGTACTTTGCACAAGAGTTCAAGAACTAGAGAGAATATAGGATTGCAAGAGTAAAGATGTTTACACAAGAACCATAGAAAGAGAGAACTTGTTATTCTTTTTCTTTCTGGTATATATTTATACTATCTAATGATGTTACAGTAGTTACTTCTTATGAACCACAAAGTAACTAGGAGTGACTACTTGAGTCAATGTCTTTAGATAGCTAGAGTTTGACAATTCTCCTTTAGTCCTAAGTTCTATAAATAATATACTAATATCCATAATTTGTCTAGGGTTTGTCTGGTATTTTTCCATAGTCCAATATTTTCTTTTGACAAAGTAGAAGAGATCTTTACTTGCCTGTTTACTGATTTCCATCATTGATCTCATCATCTTCAATTGTTATAATGTTGTCATTTATCAACTCCTAAATCAACCATTCATTGTCACTCCATGATTGATAATAATTATAGTCCTACTCCAGGTTCATGACAGCCTTTGTACTTGAAATAGCAACAACTTAACCATATTTGGGCTGTCCTTTGGTCTATTCAAAGGCAGATGACTATCTATGGGTAATTAATTAAGTCTATATGCAAACATTGAGGACTTCATATCTTGATTGTCTTAAGGTTATTAGGGGTCAATCTGAGCATAATTAAGAGGGCTTCAGCTGACTCTCAAAGTAAGGCATTGATCATGGCAGTTTCCAAGATATTGGCAATTTAATATATGGTACCATAGAGTGTCATAACTCAGCAAAATAGCTAAGTCATTTTCTATTTTCATTTTCTATTTCCTTTTCTTTTATTTAGTTAAATCACTACTATGAAGGTGAAGCATAGGAAAGGAGTCGCATCACAGTCACAAACTCACAAAGGTGTGACATTGGTCATAGAATGGTCATATCACAAAGTCATAGTCACAAACATGTGACAGGGTAGTCACATGACAGGTAACATGAGGACTGTGGAAGGTGAAGTGCATAGCCATGATAGTAGTTGTATATATAGTGTAGAAAATCAAATGAGAACTCTATTGAGTTCTTCTTGTCAACTTGGACTTAGAGTAGGTTTAAGTCATCACAGCTAGAACCTTACATAGAGGTTACCTACTGATTGCCTAGTGGCTCAGCCAATATTGATTGCCTCAAGACTTGATTGAAAGGTCTTCTTAAGGGCTTTCCAGTGCTGTTAGGACTATAGAAATTGCTAAAGAATTGATGGAGATATGGCCAAATGAAGTTTGTGATACATACCCTGGAGTTCCCCATTGCATTACACTTTGTACATTGGCTTGGAGCCTTGAGCTGAATTCCTTAAGCTTGGTCCTTTACTACCTCAAAGTAACTAGGCTCTTGCTTTGTACTCATTCTTGTGAGTGAGCTTTGAGCCATTTATTTTGCAGGCACTGGGCCAAGGTTCTGATTTTTTTCTTCATTCAGCAATTTATCATACATGGACAGTCTGTCCTAGGTTCTGATAACTGAATTTTTGGGCTTATGTAATGACTTCTGCCATTTCTAGTTTAGCTTGTCCTGAATTGGGTAAATCAGAACATCATGTTGTGGGGTGACATCTTTATTATGGAATGACATCAAGTTGTCTTGGAAACTCCATTTGCCAGAGCTTTTGTTTCAGATATTTACATATAAATATGGGAATGTAGTTACAGTTTAATTAAGTCTTTCTGTCTTCCCCTCTTTCCCCCTGCACTCAATTTATTTTGCTGCGTCACATCGGGACAGTGGTGAGAAGATACTCACCCAAAGGTGTGAGGTCTCCCCGCAAAAGGGATGATCCAATAATGCTATTATAACGGGTGGAGAGAATTAACCAATCGTAATTGGAGATCATGTCAGCTGAAAGAAAGCGGCTGAGGCAAGCCGGAACGTTTGTGACTGTTCCCACACTAGCAGCTTCGTCGTGCACTGATATGTCTAGATGCAGGCGATCAAGTTCACATTCACGAGGCAGGAGTGCCTGTGTCTTGTTCTTGTTCATCTGATATACGTCTTACATTCACGATATATTTCCCTATCCTCTCCATTAAAAAGTAGAAACAATGGAAAAAGCTACTATGGTACGAATCATCCGAGTCCTTGGTGAGTGTCACATTGTCCCATAATTGATCAGTGATCTCATTGCATTTCCTCCTAGAATTCATTGGAGAGCTCAAGGATCAATTTAAACGACCGCTCGTTGTTAAGTACTCCGGCAAAGCAGATAGTCCTCTTCAAACTGTTGAGAAAAAACTTGACAACAAGACCAGGACCCAGCAGCATTTGAAACTGACCCAGGGATTGTAAGTGGAGCTGGAGCCCATGCGATCCTACATATTCATGTGATGTAGGATATTTCGGGAAGGGAGCAGCCTAAATATTGGAATACACAAGCATTTCCAACAACCGAAAATCTTGAGGTTCAAGCATGCTTCACAGGATGATTTACTGTATCAAGCTAATATCGAATTCGACAATTTATGGGATCACCTGGCCTCCGAAGCACAGCGAGAAACCAGTGGTGAGTTTATTTGCCTCAATTATATGTCATTTACTCAGGGCTCCTTAGTGAACTTTAAGGTGGAATTTACTAATCCGATTTCAGAATTACAGTTTTGGATCGTCGCTGAGGTATGCATTTTATCACTGTTGACATGTAGATTCCCTCTTCAAATGTGATTGCAGGCCTACGGCAGTGACTTACGTGCTCTAGATGCAAAAATAAAGAGTACAGAAGAACATTTGAAATCCTTCAAACTGGCTTTGAGTCATCTTGGTTCTGCAAGCGCTGATGCTGGGATGCTGATCGAGTTGGGCATTGCCATCACTAGGGTAATAAGTCATTGTCTGGCATGTGTGTGTGTTATCTGACTTGAAACAGCTGAATTCTGTGGCTCAAAGGGTGGTCAATTGCATCGAAGTCGTATACAAGGTTGGCCACAATCTCTTCCAATGGAGATAAAACGACTAATTGGTTGTGTAGCATTTTGAAGCTCAGGAAGAATCTCACAAAGAAATGCAAGACCTCGGAAAAGGCATGGGTATGCTAGCTAGCCAACTGGACGAGCTCAAAGACATTCCAAAATCAAACAAGCTGCGCACCACTATCAGTGAATTTCATAGAATGATGAGAGAAGTGGTGAACTTTATTGAGAAGTGGCTTGAAAGCTGGTCAGGTGTGTATTCTGTTGTGTGGGATATATTGACAACCGAGTCATTGGTGACAGCCAAACACATCCTTGTTCTCCCTCATAAGGACAAAGCTATCGAATTATGGAGGAATATGGATGAGTTCGGGAAGAGATTTATGGTAGAGGCCCGAATAGGTTTGGTCTTTGCCTATATTTATTGTTCGACTTGTTTGAACTGTGATTTCAGCCGCTACTAGTGTTTCGAACGTTTCGAATGTTCAAGGTGGGTTGTTTGTAGTTCCTCATCGGCCTTCTAGTGTTAAACGCATCATTTAAAGCAGGTGTCGAAAGTTTTCGAGGTGTGTTATCTATCTTTTCTGTTTAGCTTTCCACTGGACGCATTATTTTGTACCAGGAATTGCGGGAAAAAAGGAGCTGGATGATCTAGTGCAACACCTTGGGGAGAGTAGGCTCTTCCTGCGCGAACCGTGTATGGAAGGCACCCGTAGATCCATTATACAAGAGATTGAAAACAAAATCCACAACGTCGATGGCCACAATGTAATTTGGATCAGAGGATCTCCTGGTGCTGGGAAATCTGCATTGGCAGCTAGTATTGTTGCTCGACTACGGGCTCAGGATCGCCATTTCATAACTTTCCGTTTTGACCGCACGCAATCCGCCACAATCACTACGGATGCACTTTGGCGCGTCGTTGCCCTTGGCCTTGCTCGCTTGTACCCTTCTGTACGCCAACACATTCTGAACATAGTCCGAAACGATAAGGTGCCTGATCCTTCCGACATTGATGGTAGATTTCAATGCTTGATTGAGACGCCACTATCCATACTCAATGGTGTACCGCATGGGGAGCTTCCAGTGATTGTGATTGATGCATTGGACGAGTGTGGCGGCCTGAGGCACGATGCATCTGGGAAGCAGGATTACATGGGTCTTCTACGCATGCTCAAACGTTGGATTCAAATTGATCACTTGAAGAGGTTCAAGCTGGTCATTACCAGCCGGCATGATGAATTTATCCAGCGAATGTTTCCCGAATCCATCAGCATCCATATCGCTATTCCTTCTGGCAACAACGTCAAATTGGGAGATAGTACTTCTCAAGATATTCATACATTCCTCGAGACACGCCTCAAGAGTATGGGAATGGAAGATGCATTGATCAAAAAGGCTCTTGATTACCTGGTCCCTCGAGCGGCTGGGATATTTGAATGGGCAACAACTGTTGCCAATTTCCTTGAATTTGATCCCGAAGGCCGGTTTGCCATGCTTGAAAAGGGTGATGAAAAGGGATTGGAAACCTTATATTCCCTGTACTCAATTATCATCAAAGCATCATTCGGGCATGGTCTCATAAAGGAAGAGATCGGAGCAGTCACCTCGATCATGGGTGCAATGATTTTTGCTAAGGAACCACTTGATGACGATGCGCTTATCATGCTTCCCCAAGTTAGGATACCAGGCTCGCATGCAAACAGGCTGGGGCTTATCCGCAAGGGTCTTGTGTCCGTCATCGACTCTGGCCCTATCCTTCATTTTCATCACCGTTCGTTCGAGGATTTTCTTCTATCGACCTTCTTTCTACAAGAGCTATCTGAATTTTCCGCTGTTCAAGATCAGGGATATCATGAACATCAGCTTGCTGTGTTATGTTTGAAAACCCTAGTATCACCCAGCCTCCATTTCAATATGGGTAACTTGGACTCTTCAAGCATCAAAAATGTGGATATTGATGTCAAGCCTACCGTCTCTCCTCTCATTTCCTATTCATGTCTGTTCTGGATAGACCATGTTACTCAGGCTCCATTTGACGAGAAGATGATGAAGGCAGTGAAATTTGTGATGTACGAGAAGCTACTGTTCTGGTTGGAGGTCATGAGCCTGACAGGTAATGTTCATGAAGCATATTTGATCCTCAGAAGGGCTGCAACATCGCAGGTATGTCTCCAGGTCATTTCTTTGCGACACATCTAATGTTGGCCGGCCAGTCCATCAACCATGATCATGAACTGACATTATTTATCTACGATGCTGTCCGATTTGTTTCTACATTCTTTATTCCGATCTCTCAGTGCACCCCTCATGTTTACATCTCAGCACTGCCCTTCACACCTGAGGGATCTCTTGTTGCCAGAAAGTTCTGTCCAAGGTTTCCCAACACTCTTGTAGTCACTCAAGGGAAACCCAGCCAATGGCCAATGGTGGGATTCACTGCAGAGCACCACAAATATGCTGTGCGGCATATGGTCTTCTCGCCAGATGAAAGCACCTTTGCTTCGATATCATCCCAAACTATGTATGTCTGCGACTCTGAAACCGGACGTTGCGTTTCAGGCCCATTTGAGCTGCATAATTTTGGGGAGGTATATAATGCCCGCTTCAGTCCTGATGGAAAACATATTCTACTTGGATTTGGTTCTTATGCAGTAGTCTGGGACATTGGGATGGGTGAGGAGCAATTCCAAATCGAGGGCTATCAATTTGCCTTCATTCATCATGATGGAAGAATTGTCTCAGTCTGTTTGGTAGATGGAGACTGGGACGGCTCTAAAGATGAAGGCTCAACTCGTCTTCTGGTCAAGTTCTGGGATGCTAGCAATGGTGCACTCATATCTGACAGGCTGTTGGAGGTGAATGACGTTGCTGTCACCCGATTTTCTCCTGATGGGCGTTTTCTCGCCATAGGAAGAAAGTCTGAGGATGTCATTGAATTATGGAACCTTGAAGATGGCAAGGATTCCCGACGATTCCCATATCCTCCTGGAAAATTATCATCACTCCGATTTTCTCCAACCAGCGACACTTTGATGGCCGTATTTAGGGAAGAACCTCGTCATATTTACCTTTGGAGATTGGACACACAAGAGATGGTATCCTTCAGCCATGATTTCAACTACAACCCACGTGTTGTTCATTCACCTCTCACCAATTACCTATTTATCCAACGAATTTACACAGTGGAGATGTGGGATGTCTCTATGACCAGCTCAGAATGGATCTGGGAGACGAAGTCTCTGGCCACTTCACCTGGAACGAGTATCTGTCCATCACGCGATGGCCACAGGCTTTTAGTTGGATATTTGAGTGGAAGTGTGAGGATGTGGAACGTGGACCTAGAGGACTCGACGGGAAATCGGGCTGACACTATAGACACTCAAGATGATACTGATACGCGACAAGTCATTACAATCTCACCCTCTGGAAAGGTGGTGGCTACACAATCGTTGCAACCTAACAACGTCGAATTCCTGGATACAAATACTTGGGAAGTTGTAGCGCGCACAGATGTCAAGTATGAAGATCGCATGGAGATTGCATTCTCCCAAGATGACAACCAAACAGCGATTTCGTCTAAATCTCTCGTCACAATCTGCAATATAATGCATCCGGAGGAGCGCGTCTCATTTGATCCCTGGCCGAGAAAAGATGTCTGGTTTTGGAGGGTCACCTTCCAAACATGTAATGACCTGGTTATATGTGCCATCTTTGGTGATAACTCAGGATTACTCCAAGTTTGGCATTGGCAATATCTGGCAGGTTTTGAATGCGCCTATTCTTTAGACTTCAAGGTGGACAGAAACTCTAACCCATTCCTGGCACCTGATGGCTTGACCGTCATCATCAAGCATTTGTCTTCCTCCCCCACATATTATTCATGGAATCACGACACTGCCCAGTTTGATCCTGTCCAGTTTGACGATCAAGTGCATATTCCCTGGGATTCCTACCCTGTGTACTCACCCGACGGGAAACTCTTTGCATGTTGGTCTGACGAAGATTCCCACGTCAGAGTATGGGACACACGAACTCGCCAACTCGTTTCCAAGTTTCCAACGTCTGAGGTGTTTTGCATCGCCTTCTCACCTGCTCTGATTGACCATCCCCTTGGCGACAGACTCATTGCTCTTAGGTTAGTACATGAAAATGCAATAGGCCTTTTTGATGCCTATAGCGGTCATCTGTACGGCCAGATTTTAGGTCAAGAAAATGCATGGATGGCGTTTATACGAGATGGAACAGTGTTGGCATACTATTCCAGTGGCATTGGTCTGAGAACATGGGAAATAATAGACCTCACAGCTGAGCACCAGCATTCTACCGATGGACTTGAGCTTATGATGCAAGGCATGATGGATGGATGGGTGATGGGTCAGGATGACGAGCCACTGTTTT
>Ga0157360_1000846_pt1 | contig 11503 bp, 10 predicted proteins | sample AttlaeALBM1_FD_111483 | JGI IMG/M metagenome (GOLD analysis project Ga0157360, IMG submission 111483) | Fungus gardens microbial communities from leaf cutter ant in Ribeirão Preto, State of São Paulo, Brazil - Atta laevigata ALBM1 | ecosystem: Host-associated > Fungi > Mycelium > Unclassified ... | reverse complement strand
TATCGCGACGAATGCATGGCCCATCGCCAGGCGGACCGCACTGGCCACATCCCTGCCCTGCTCGATGATCCTGTCGTCAATGTAATGGTGAGCAAATGGCAGCCAGCCGACGTTCGGGCCTTTCGCGATCGCATGTTGTCGGACGGCTATGCGCCAGCAACCGTGGTCAAGCGGCTCAATCTCCTCGCCAGCATCGTCCAGCACGCGATCAGTGAATGGGATATCCGCACGGTCAATCATGCTTCGGGCAGGGTTGTTAAACGGCCGCAAGGTGCTGACAGGAAGCGTAACAGGCGATTGGCCATGCTCGACAATGACAACACTCATCGGAGTGAATATGACCGCCTGGTAGATGTTGTTTCGGCCTCTGAGCATGCGGACGATGTATGGCTCGTCAAATGGTCGATCGAACAAGCCTGTCGTCTATCGGAGTCCGTTTCTCTCTGCTGGAGAGACATCGATTTCCGCAATCGCACGCTGTCGCTTATCAGAGTGAAGAGCGAGCGCCACCGGGAGGAACTTGGTCCTGAGAAGCGCCCCCTGACACCCGGTGCACGGCGCCTCCTCGTCGAGAAACTCAAGCAGATGCCGCACAGGCCCGAGCCGCACGAGAAGATCTTCGATATCGGCAATGAGAAGGCGTTCTCTGTCCGCTTTGGCCGGATGACAAAACGCGCGGGCCTGACCAATCTCACTTTTCATGATCTTCGTCATGAGGCGACGTCGCGTCTCGCACGTTATCTCGCTAACCCACTGGATCTGATGCGCGTGACCGGACATCGCGATCTGAAATCGCTCGATCGATACTACCAGCCCATCATGCAGGAACTCGCGGACAAGATTGAGGCTAATGAGCCAACGCCTATGAAATAGACATCTCTTCTCCGCTACTTCCGATAATTATTATTATCGGAAGTAGGGGGACGGCGACGGAACGGTGATGAATGGGAATGATACCAGGACATAAGTTTGTTGTGCTCGAGATCTGTGAGAGTATCCGCAACGTTGGATCAGTGTCTAAAGCCTTGACCTACCGCGTTCTTCAGCTACGGTAGCGTTGCCTAAAAAGACAGCGATGTAGGTATGGTGACAACCTGCGGTCTCTCTGGAGACAGTCACGCTTGAGCGTTTGAACCCGCTTTTGGCCATGGCCGGACACAACGAGGATTGGCCTCGTTAGTGGTCGGCCGTCGCTGTCTGCGTCGCGATCGGCTCGTGTCCGTCTCAATAACGGAAAGGGACGATTCATGAAGCTCAATCACATTAATCTCTACAGCCATGACATGGAAGCTGACCGCGTCATGTTCGAGCAGTATTTCGGCCTGCAAACACTCGTCGTACGCGGAAGCAGGATGGCGATAATGCAAGATGATGACGGTCTTATCTTGATCGTGAATCATTTCGATAGGCAACTCGATGGGTTCGAATACCCAAGAAACCTCGATATTTTGCATATCGGCTTCATTCTGAGGTCCCGCGAAGCAGTAGATGCTTTGTTCGCTCGACTGAAGGTGGATGGCTGGGAAACTCAGATGCCGCACGATACGCATGGCGCCTGGTCGTTCTACTTCCGGGCCAAGGGCGGTTATTTTATTGAAGTCACGACGGTGACGCCAATCCGCCCTGAGGAAGCGTATGCCGGTGGGCCGCTTTAAAACCCTCCGGGAGATTGGGGAGTTTTACCAACCATAGGTACTTCGGCTTCGCGAGAAGACGAAGTACTTATTCCACGCGCATACACTCGTCCGATACTCTGGATACTTTGCATGAGTCCGGTCGTGCTCGGTCCAGCAAATCAGGCAGATAACGAGAGAGCGTGCAGCCTCTGATTTGCGGAGTATTGTGATGAAAGCACTCACTGACTCACAGCAGAGTACGGCAGATGTGCGTCGCGTGCTTGTGCCGCTCACCAATTCACGAAGTGCGACGATTAGGTGAAGTTGTGGGCGCCACCGACCGAATGGACACTCGTCCCGTTCAGCGGCTAAGCGATAAATCATTGGCGGTGTCGTTTCAAGGAAAGCACCTTGCACTCGATAGGGTATCAAAAAACTAAGTGGCAGTCTTTGCAACAGCGGGATTACGCCCAACTGTATCCCCCCTCATCTTCTCCGGCTGCTTGAGGAGATAGGGGCCGCCGGACAGAATATCGATACATAGTATTGCGAAAGATGCCGGGTACCGTACTGGCAAAACGAGCGTCGCGTCGCCATCTGTCCATCGCATGTTCGCTTCCTCCAGCGGATGCCAGCCTGCGATGTGGTTATTTTCCAGATGAATACGGATTTCACTGGTTTTGCTCGCTTCAAACAGAGTGATCTTGCTTACCAAGACACCAAGATATCGACGGTCATCCACGAAGGGACCTATGGCGTCACAGGGCCGCGATACGTTGGACCGCAACCTCGAGACCTGGATATCGGGTGGCAAAGAGAAAACCACACGGTTCGGCAATATGCGTCTAGGCAATAACATCGACTGGTCTTCGGTAACCAACTTGATGTCCCAATCATCCGTTATGAAGGGCACCCCGTCACAGGAGGGCATGGACGCTATGGCACGCGCCTTGCATGCTTTGAAAACCGGCTCGACAAACGCACGATCCACGCAGAGGGGGGCGGCAGAGCGAGACCAATCACGCGGCGTCTTTATAGGCGTTGCTCCACTTGATGACGAGAATGCGATACGATTGCCCGCATCAAGATAACTCTCGGTTTCAGCGCCGTTTGCATAAATGACAGTGTGCTCGGCAGTTTCAAGGTGGTAGTAACGATATTCCGTCAGTGTCCGATCATAAACTATATTTTCACCATTCACCAGCATACGTACCGGTACGAACCGTCCGTCAATGAAGACACAGTGCTCCGAAGTGACCAGCAGATCCTGATAAGGCCTGTCATTCCCAAGAGCATGTTTTTTTATTCTCACGGGATAGCCAGCTTCATCATCCGGGCGATCCGGATTGACCGTCCTGTGTCTACTCCCCACCCAGATGATCTTTCGCACTGCCAGTTCGCCGTTGGCACTCACAATGACACTATCACCGCTCTTGAGCGTTTCGACAGGTCTATCACCATCAGGCGTGCGGATCATGCTTCCTGCAAGGAAGCACACACTTGCCAGAGCTTCGATCGATAACGTTGTACCCGTTTTACTGATGGTGAGTGGGCCACGCCCGGAGGTCGAGTAGGTTCCGGCTGTGAAATTTGTGCCCGCGACCGACATCGAAGCGATGGTGTTGCCACTACTATCGGTGACAGTGATCGTCTGGGAACTACCTGACGTTGCAATCTGGTAAGCGGCCGGTGTCGAGGACAGGTTCGTGAACTGTATGATGTCACGGGCGGCGTCGAACCCTGTAATCGTTGTCGAGGACAGATTGACCAGAGCCCCTCCGGCGTTGGCTATGAATGTCCCACCACCCTGGCCGAAATTGATCGTACTCCCTGACAAAAGGCTGAGCAACCCGCTCCCGTTGCTGAACACCCCCCCACTGTTGATGTTGACGGTAGTGCCGCTCAGGGCGTTCGCCACAAGACCGGATGCGAGGGTGGCGTTGCCCCCATCGACATCGATCGTAGTGCCGCTCAGTGCAGACGCACCGGTAGATATGACCGCGGTACCCCCGACATGGATCGTGGCGCCTGAGAGAGCACTCAGAACGGTGGCCACGGTGCCTGAGAACCCGGGGGGAATCACATACGTGCCGCCGCCAAGTCCGAGGATGGATACAATGCTGAGGGTTGTGTTGGATGTGGTGAGAACATTACTGGCCGGTATTCCGGTTACCGTATTCGTCCCGCCATTCGCGTATGTGATGAGAAGGTCGTAGGTCGCCCCTATACCGAACAGCCCGGAATGATAGGTAAGGCCGTAAGTCACGCCACTGGCGTTTTTGTAATTCGTCATTTGGGAATACTCCCGGCAGGCTGCTGTCGCAGCATCCGTTCAGCTCAAGTGCCGTCGCCTGTCTTGAGAGTTCAGTTCAGACGATCCGCCGGTAAATTATTGCGGTCGATCATTGCGAGAGCCTCGAGCAACGATCTTGCGAGCACTTTGGTCGCGTCTCGGGTCAGGCGGAGATGTACAGTTGCCGAGACTGCTATATTCTCGCCGACCGGCCGCTCTGCCGCCAAAGTGACGGTGACTACGTCGCCGATGGTCCCATAGACAGGCACTTTGTCGGCGAATATCATCGGGGCATTGTCTGCATTTGTCATCATAATACGCTTCGTCTGGCCAGCGCCGCTCGTGGCGCTGACATCGGTTGCACGCTCAGTACTGACTGTCCTGTCGTTTTGACTGATCTTGCTCATCACTGTCTCCTTGTCCGCGAAATTCGGACCGGGCGATCCCGGCCCCCATCGTGTCTGAATTATGAAATGGTGATACTGGACGCTTTGAGATCTCCCACGCCGAGAAAGGTCACCTTCATATTGTTGTCGAGTTGTAGCGTCGTATTGCCGCCCGAAACTGTTGCGGTATCCAACAGGTTCTTGACGGCCTGATCGGCATCTGCGGGCTTGTAGTTGTACATGAAAAACATGTTTCCGGCGGCGCTGCCAAAATCGGTGATGGTGATATCTCCACCATTATGCCCGGCAAGAACACCGAAACTATTGGCCGCACCATTTCCGCCGGTGACGGTTGCATAACTGTTTCCGTTCGCGTTTTCGAATTGTGTTCCAAACACAAAGTGATCAGAGCCCGACCCACCGATGAGCGTGTTGTTGCCCGCCCCTGTCCAAGCCTCCAGCGTCCCTCTGGATGAGGACGCGTCGATATATTGATCCCCGGTGGTATTGGGTTGATTGGCCGTAAATAGTGCACGTCCGGCTGTATCGACCGTCGCGTGCAGGCTGTTAGCGCCCCAGATGGTTCCTAGACCCGCATTGATGGATGTATCGCCGGTACCGGAGATGAATTGCAGCGCACCAGAGACGCTAATGGCCTGCGTTGTCCCGTGATAGACCTGCAAGTCACCGGCCGCAGAAATCGTGTCTCCGACTGTCCCGATGATGGTTCCTGTCTCGCCAGTAAACGTTACAGTCGATCCCGTACCGCCAAAAACGGAGCTATTGGTTCCAACCGATATGTCGCTGCCTGTGAGCGCCGTGTCGACGACTAATGCATTGGACTTGAGAGTGACGCTCGAATCTCCGCCGATCAGGGTGACCGTATCGGACCCATTTTCAACACCTGTGATCGTGTCCTGACCCTCGGACGCCACAAAATTCGTCCCCGTGCCCAGCGTGATGAGATTGCGCCCCTCTCCAGCACGGATATTGTTGACGCCACGTGCGGCAATGATGGTGTCGTCGCCCGAACCGGTTGCAATCGTCCAGTTTCCGCTCCGGCCAGTACCGTCGAAAAGGTTATTGCCAGCCGTCGATACGAAAGTTCCGTTGTAGTTCCCGGCGTAGAAACTCGTGCTCGCCGTGTTGCCCGCCAGCACGGAGAGGCTATTTGACGTTATACCGCTCCCATTAACGGTGACAGGCAGTCCCAGGGGACTGATGGCGCCGCTTGCGCTGTTTTCCGAGCCAATCAAGAGATTGGTGTAATTACCGCTCATGGCGAAAGAGCCACCAATGGTCACGACACCTTGCGCAGTACCCGTGGTGATGTTCGATACCGTGCCCAAACCCCTACCGAGATCAATCGATCCAAACGATCCACCACTAGCGGCATCAAATATCTGTTTCGCGTAAGCGGACGCCAGGCTTTCCATCCGGGCCCCGTCTACTGTGACCTGGACTGTCATGCCCGACGAACCAACTACAGTGACAATGCTCATGTGGCCGCCTCCAGCATAAAGCGTTAAAAGCAGGAAGCATGTCAGGGGTCCTGCTCAACGACATCAGCTGGGATTATGCAACATCCTATCATCCTACCATTATACCGATTAATGTCTTATTCATGCCGAATGGGTATGGATCTAAGGCGACTCCGATCGTTCGTGGCTGTGGCGCAACTCGGGAGTCTGACCCGTGCTGCGCGTCATTTGCACATCGAGCAACCGCCGCTGAGCAGACAGATTTCGTCTCTTGAAAAAGAGGTCGGTTTTGACCTTTTCACTCGATCGCGAACTGGGATGAGACTTACCGAGCTTGGTTCTGTATTGAGTCGGCACGCAAGTCGAATCGTGGAGGAAATAAATATATTAGATAGTATTATAGAAATCTCCAGGAGAGAACACAACCACAAGATAAATATAGGACTTGCAGATGGTTTACATAATCTCGATCGGCTCATAAAATCCATGATGGTCATGAGGTCTTTTGACTCTCAGGTAATTTTCGGATTAAAGCACGACTGCAATGAAAATATTATCGCTATGCTCAAAGATGGGGCGGTAGACGTCGCTCTAATTTGGGGAGAGGCTGACGATGATGATTTTACGAGCAGAATTATACTTCAAGAAAAAATATTCGCGGTAATACCAGACAAAAAAAATTCTGAAAAAAATAGCTTCTACCCGAGCATTTACGATGTGGATTATAAACACATATTGAGTCCGTCAAAACATCGCAATAAATACTTTAGTGGCATGATGGAAAATCTATTTCCACCCGAGAGTACAGTAAAAATCAACCTCAATCACGATATCGACTTGTTATCTCTCGCCCCAATGGTCGCTTCCGGCGCAGGATGTGGCTTTGTTCCGGAGTTGCTCACCGCTACCAGCGTAAATGGGGTCTCCTATGTTGAAGTCCGTGGTGATGAAGCGATATGTATGGCGTCTCTGGTAACGCGTCGTGAAATTCTGCCACCTCTGGTGCGGACTTTTCTGTCTAGTTTCAGCTAGACAAATACCAAGGTATGATTGCTGCGTTCAAGACAATCCGCAACAAGGATAGCAGCGGAAGACATAGAGGTTCCTTGGGAGGGGTAAGCAAGAATATTGAAAGTTATGTACGCTATCTTTTTCCTGAACTTACATACATAAATTTGTCATTTTCAAGTAACTCGAGTAATATACAAGTAGATTTCAACATGATTTTTTATCTATTTGCCGCACGACGTATTGCTTCTGCTGTCCGAGCCCGCCGATTCCGAGTTCGACAACATCTCCAGGACCAAGATAGATCGGATTTGGTTTCATCCCCATACCTACTCCCGGTGGGGTGCCGGAGGCGATAACATCGCCCGGGAGCAAAGTCATATAGCGACTAACATAGGCCACTATCTGCGCCACAGAGAAAATCATTGCGCAGGTATTGCCTGTTTGCATCCGACGCCCGTTTACGTTCAGCCAGATATCCAGCTCTTGAGGTCGAGGTACATCCTCTTTCGTGACAAGCCATGGGCCGAGTGGACCGAATGTATCGCAGCCTTTTCCTTTGTCCCATTGGCTGGATTGCATTTGGAAAGCACGCTCGGAAACATCATTGGCGATGGAATAGCCAGCGACATAGCGTAGCGCCTCATCCTCTGTCACATTTCGCGCGCGCGTGCCGACTATGATGGCGAGTTCGGCTTCCCAATCGAGTTTTGTGGCGCCTTGGGGCATTATGATTGGATCATTGGGTCCCGACAATGCGGTGATCGCCTTCAGGAATATGATTGGTTCTGCTGGAAGAGGAAGACCCGCCTCTTCCGCGTGATCGCGATAATTAAGTCCAATGCAGACATATTTCCCGACTCCTGAGAGTGGAACACCCAGGCGGGGATTAGATTCAACCAAGGGTAAACTTGACGGATTGATAGCAGCCAATTCGGCTAGCCGCCCAGGGGCTAAGACGGACGGCGAGACGTCCTCGATTACACTGGTCAGGCTTCGCAGCAGGCCAGTTTGATCTACCAGGCCCGGTAATTCCTTTCCCAGCTCTCCGTAACGGCATAACTTCATATCTGTATCCTCGTTCTTCTGGGGTAATCACCAATGATCGAGATGTATGCTTCGAATGTGTAAGCGATCTTCGTCGTGTATCCCGCAATTGCTATAGCGCACCCTAAGTCCGCTTTGTGCCCATGTATCTTCGCCCGACCCATTATACCGGACGCGTACGTGTACTGACACGTATAGGTCGGGATAGCGGCCTGTCTGTCCGCGGGTAGCGAGGGGCAAGACAGGGGGCCTTATCGTAAGGGATAGTGAGTCATCCCGTTGTCCCGCCTTTAATTCCTCTGGATCATCATCCAAAAAGCCGCTACCGCGCAGAGCGGTGTGTTGCCAAGAGCGACTTTCGACGTGGCGCGAGCCGACATCAGACATGCCGCCTTCGTCTTCGGACATCAGCCTAAGCGACAACAGTACAGCCGTGCTACCTTTGGCTGCCCACGTCGCCAAGATTATGTCTGCACCAGCGCTAAGCACCTGGCAGTTGCCGGGCCTCACACAGGCGCTGTCCGCACGATTTGCCGTCGTCATAACCGTAGTATCGAGTACAAAAGTTCCAACGTCGGCAGCAGTTTCGCGTTCAGGCCTAAAGGCCGCGTAGGTCCTTGGTTTGATCTGGTCAGTCACACCTATTCTCCCCCAGTGCCTGAACGCATGGTCGCTACGGTTCCCAAACGAAAAATGACCGCCAATTGTGATATCGTGTTTAACCATATGAACCAGTTCGCAAGGGTTGTCCTACCGTGATCATCGCTCCCGCCCTTTATCCCCGGCTGATTTTAGAACTGCCTGCTGCGTCGTAGCGACAGGATACTGTGTCTCCCAGCCGCCGCCGAGTGCGCGGTAGAGACGTGCCACCGATACTGAAACCGTCGTTGTCGATTGCACGAGCTGGCTCTGGCTCGTCAAAAGGGCGTTCTGTAGTGTCAGAACATTCAGAAAGTCTGATGCCCCATGCACGTATTGCAACTGGGCGAGGCGCACGGCCCTCTCGTTCTGGGCCACCGTCTCCCTCAGGCGGTCACGCTGTTGCTGGGCGGCCGAAAAGTCAGTCATGGCATCGTCGATTTCCTGCCATGCCTTGAGGACGGTGCGCTGGAGGGTGATTGCGGCTTCCTTCTGCTGCGCCCGGCGCAGGCGCAACTGCCCCGTCAGGCGGCCGCCTTCGAACAGCGGCAGCGTCATGGTTGGGCCGAAGCCATATTGCCGCGATGCCCAGGAGCCGAGCCCGCTGAACTGCAGCGCCTGCACGTCCAGACTGCCGGAGAGGGTGATGCGCGGAAAGAAATCTGCCACTGCCACGCCAATGCTGGCGGTGGCAACATGCAACTGTTCCTCTGCCATGCGAATGTCGGGCCGACGCTCCGCCAGTCGCGACGGCAGGCCGACGGGCACCGTATCGGGTACCGGCGGAATCGGGGCCGGCGTGCCGAGTTGAGCTTGGAGCGCACCCGGCTCGCGTGCGACGAGGAAGCTCAGCGCGTTGATCAGGTGCACTTCTTGGCTGCGCAGGATCGGCAAGCGCGACTGGAATTCGCTGAACTGACCACGCGAATCAGCTACGTCGAGCTGCGTAGACGCGCCTTGCGTAAAGCGCATCGTCGTCAAATCGACACTATGGCGTGCTGTATCGATATTGCGCTCGACGATTGCGATCTGCGCCTGCACACCACGCAGATCGAGATAATCCTGCGCGGTCTCAGCCATTAGCGAGACCAACACGTCGCGCTGCATGTCCTGCGTCGCCTTGACCGCCGCGGTGGCCGCCTCGACCTGGCGCCGGACATGACCCCAGAGATCGACTTCCCAGGACGCGCTCATGCCGTATTGGGGTAAGTTGAAGGAAGGATTGCCGACTGTACCCGGCACGGCCACGGGACCGAAGCCCTGCGCGCCACTGGCAACATCACCCGCGCCCGCGCGTTCCAGCGTGCCGAGCAAGCCGAGGATACCGTTGGTACTAGCCCGCTCGCGGGCGTAGGAGGCATTCCCCTCCATATGCGGGAACTGTGCCGCACTTGCGATCCGCCGCTCTGCGATGCTTTCTGCAAGGCGATAGGCGCTTGCCCGCAGATCCAGGTTGGCGGACGCGACCTGTTGTTCCAGTGCGGTCAGCACCGGATCGCGATAGATCGTCCACCATTGCGGATCGGCGGGACTTTCCTCCGGTCGGCTTTCAGCATCGGTCATGCTGCGATGCCAGTGCGGCCCGCTTGCGATATCGGGCTTGTTATAGTCGGGCCCGACCGTGCAGGCGCCAAGTAGGAGCATGCTCGCCAGGGAGAGCGTGCATTGGCTGAGGCGTCTGGTCATGATCCGTTCCTCACTGCCACAAATAGCGGGGATCGTTCGCCCTTACGCCCTCGGGATGCGCTGCCGTGTCGATCCGGACTTCGACCGACATCCCGACCCTGACCCGCGCCGCCAGAGGCTGGCCTGGATCGAGGACGATGCGCACCGGGAGGCGCTGGACCACCTTGGTGAAGTTGCCGGTGGCGTTGTCGGGCTGGATAGGCGCGAAGGCAACGCCGGTCGCCGGCGGGATGCTGTCGACATGGGCATGGAGAGGCTGACCTGGGAAAGTATCAACCCAGACAGTCGCTTTCTGCCCTGGCACGACATGCGTGAGTTGCGTTTCCTGAAAATGGGCGACCACAAAGGCGTCCTGGATCGGGGTAACGGCTAACAGTGCGCTGCCGGGATTGACGTAATTGCCCACGCGCACGCCACGCGCGCCGACCACCCCGTCCACTGGGGCTGGGATGGTACAATAAGACAGGTCCAGCGCCGCCCGCTGCTGCTCGCCCTCGGCGCGGGTCAAATTCCCTTTGGCACGCTCGATCTGGGCTGCGAGCACGTCCTTTTCCTGTATTGCGGCCAGCACGGCGGCCTCGTCGCGTGCTTTGGCGGCTGTGGCCTGGCGGGTCTGTGCGGCCGTGTGCTGGCGCTGTTCGGTCGAGCCAGCGCCGCCTGCGGCCAGCATGCGGTAGCGCGCCTCGTCCTGCTGCGCGAAGGTAAGTGCGGCGTCGTCGGACTGTACCGCCGCGCGCGCAGCGGAGATTAGCGCGTCCTGCCGAGAAAATTCAGTCTGCAGGTTGACAATGTCCGCCCGCGCGGCGGCAACGTTGCCCTGCGCCACCTTGAGTGCCGCACGATAATCGTCATCCTCGATATGGGACAGCACCTCCCCCTTGCGGACACGTTCGTTGTCCTGCGCCATTACGGCATCGATACGCCCGCCAACCTTGGGGGCGACCACCGATGAATAGGCTGACACGTATGCGTCGTTGGTCTCAACGTTGACGCCATCTCCGAGCACGAGCCGGTCGCCGCCCCAGGCCGCCGCTCCCAGCAACGCGACGCCAGCCGCAAATAGCAGGACCTTCGTTGTTTTGTTCATGAATATTTCCTTTGGCGGCCCAGGCGGCCGCGTCGTCTGTCGCGGATGCGCAGGACGGTCAGGTCAGCTTCAGGTAGATCGTTACGACAAGAGCGACGAAGTATCCCTCGATCCGCTCACGCAGCGTCCACCTAGGAGCTGCCGATTTGCCTGTCTGATCCGATGATAGGATGTTGGCATAGGGCAGTCGGCGCATATCTCGATACGGACTGGTCTTCATATTAATCTCACATGCATATTATCTGCCGCAGTCAGCGCGT
>Ga0157360_1000845_pt1 | contig 11510 bp, 13 predicted proteins | sample AttlaeALBM1_FD_111483 | JGI IMG/M metagenome (GOLD analysis project Ga0157360, IMG submission 111483) | Fungus gardens microbial communities from leaf cutter ant in Ribeirão Preto, State of São Paulo, Brazil - Atta laevigata ALBM1 | ecosystem: Host-associated > Fungi > Mycelium > Unclassified ... | reverse complement strand
TAGATAATATGTCAATTCAAGAGCTATCAAGTGCAAGTGATTACTTACTTCAAGCAAGTCTCTGAGACATTGATCAACAGTATCAATATCATACTTGTGCTGCATAGGAACTTCATCCCAAATAATAACCTTGGTTTGTTGGAGAACTGGAAACATGTAACTATTGTGTTTGAGCCCAGCCACAGAGTCTTCATGGATTGAAAGAGGAATCTTGAAGCATGAGTGAGATGTTTTTCCTCCATCCAACAAAAGAGCAGCAATTCCAGATGATGCCACACATAGTGCTACCTGACCTCTTCTTCTAACCTCAGCAGCAATAGTGTTATACAAAAATGTCTTTTCACAACCACCAGCAGCATGAATGAAGAAAAGATGACCCTGATTATTGGTAACAGACTCCAGAACAGCATCAAAAGCAGCAGCTTGGTTAGGATTGAAAATTGTCCTTTGCTCATCCACCAAAGTTGCCATTTTATCTACATTATACTGCTCAGCCTGCAAGAGAGGATTAGGAATTCTATGAGCCCACTGTTACTGTAGAAGAGGCATTGGTGAAAAATCAGCAAGACTTCTTCCTATTCCTACTAATATTCTGTTGAGATCCCAAAGGCCATAATCATAAATATCATCCTCTGGTATTTCTTGGTCAGCTTGGTAGTGGTTCATATGATATAGTTTGTGCTTGACATCATCATATAGTCCAGTCTTGAATTGATCCCAGGGTAAATAAGGCTCAGCCACTTTATCAGTCAGCAAGATAACTGCTAACAACCGACGACATGCCATTCCAGGCTGCATTGCAATTGCTTCCTCCAAGCAAATTCTCCACTTATGATCATCCTCCAGTAATCCTCTTACCATATATGCTTCCTTGAATATAGCAAACACTTGGCCATTCCAGGTCCTCAGATACTCCCAACTCTTTCCACTCTCAAATATAGTCAAAAGAAGTCGTAAAAAGAACTGCTCTCCCTTTGATAGTGACACAAAGTACATCCTCCCAATCACCTTGGCCCATTGCCTTGGATGCCATGATTTGACTTTAGCATTCCAGGTATAGTACTGAGGGAACTGCCAGTAGGTAAGACCCAAACCATTATCATGTGCAGAGTTGTAGTCAAACCAAGCAATCAGCTGAGTTTTCTCTACATTTTGCCTAGCTAATACTTCATTGACAGTCTAGTGTGCATGGAAGTTGACATAGTGTTCATTGGAAAGATAAATAGGAAGACGTTGGACTGCTGGTGACTCTTTATACATGTTAAATTCAAAGATCTTCTAGTAAGCTTCTATTGGACCAATAAACCGACCATCCAAATGAGCCTTGATTTCATCCTGCATTCCACCACTAATCTCCATAGTTACTCTATCAGGACCCTTGTAGATGTACTTACTCAGATACTTGACAGTTTCTAATCCAGCAGAGATCTCAACATTGAGATGACAATCAAAGAAAAGAAGAAGTTGAGGACAGTAAGAGACCACATATTGATTGGTGAATCTAGCCCTATTGTGTTCAAAAACCAAGCCATTATCAGGCCTAGCATAGAGTAGATAACTGTCCTCAGCCCAATCTGTTCTCTCTCTATACTCCTTGGGAAAGCATTTACTACATTTTCTATTGACCATATACTTGGCTTGGGGATTGTCAACACCACATGGACTATGGAGCATATATTTGGTGACTTTTGCATAGAGGAGTAGCTGTAGTTGAGGGTCAGGAAGTTGAGCTGAGATCATGGAGTTTATATGATAAGAGTCTCAAATATGATATTGAGGATGAAGGAAGATAAGCAAGTGGATATAGGAAAGACCTCTCTTCTAGAACTCAATGGTGTAAATATGAGCTACAGTAGTACCAAAGAAACCATTATCAATGAGCTTGAGGAGTGCTTTCTTTTTTTGCTTAAAGACCCATGATACAATGTCAGGACAATCAGTAGCTGTCTGGCCAGGGAAGAGACTATGGATGATTTCTGGCCACTTGGGATTAGCAGTCATGGTAAGGAAGAGATCTGGTTTATGAAAGTGCCTGCAAATAACCATAGCATCCTGAAACAACTGGATTATAAACCTAGAACTTCCCACATAAGAAGAGGAAAGAATAAGTTTGTGTCCTAAAGGCCCAATATCTTCTTCATCATGCCTATTATGCACAGCAGCATCCTGAAGTCCCTGGTAAAGCTTATATCTAAGAGTATGTTGATGTGTCCTAGTCCAGTTGAGTTTCCTCTGCTCACAATTTGCCCATACATTAACAACAAACTGCTGAAATAGCTTTCTACCATAGAAGAAAGATGGCTAAGGACCATCTCTGATATGAAGACGATAGGTATAGTAGCAGGTATCAGAAACCACCTGTGAGTGAGCCCTTTCCTCCCTATCTCTTTGCCTTGTATTCTTCCCTTGTTCTCTAAGTTGAGTACCACGGATTAGGATTCTTAGATGCCACCCATTCTTTCCCTTTGGAAACAACAGAACATAATGAAGAGTAGCATATGAAAGACTATCTGACTGATGTGTTTAAGTTAACCTTCTTTTGCCCATAATATCACATCTCTATTATCTAATGCATGATGTACCCCATCCTCAAGAATGATAATTGTAATCTCTTCAACAGTAGGCAGATTATAAGTTCTTTAATCCTGCTGTAAATTAACATGCAACCTAATTGTAATCTCCTGCTATTCATCTGCTAGTTTCTCCTTGATAAGCTTATTGTCAAGGACAGATGGACAGAGTGTAAAGGAACGGAGTAATAATAGAATTATACTCCAGAATGAAGTACTAAGCTATCTCAGAGAATAGATAGTACGTAACAGTGATCGCAATACCAGAAAAAAGACTCCGGTAGACTGTCAAGGACGTCAGAGTGGAGAATGACTTGTAGAACGACCTTGGCTTCAACTTATGTGTTACGCCCTGGTCTCCGGTCATGAGGTTGATCACGTATTTCGGAGTAGTAGAAGTCGTCAAGACAGAGGTCCTAAGCAGGTGAGTTGAGGAGTTGGAGAGAATGAGATGTGATTAGGACTAATTGACGTTAATTTACAGACTGAGAAAATATACTGTAACTACTCAGTACTTATAGGAAGTGCAGAATAGGAGAAGAGTAGTCTACGATGCTATCCTACTATTATTCCTTTTTAGAAGAATTATTAGGAGAAAATAAATTACATAATTATCATATTTCTGGAATATGACAGTACCCCCCCTTTAAGGCTGAGCCCTCAAAGCTTCTCTATATAAGCAATTTAAATATCACCTGATTACAGTTTTAAAAATCTTTCTTGGTGGCCTTTTAATCCTGAACTCTACTACCATGTCTTCCAATGCGACCTTAAATGAAATCAGCTCTGACTCCGATGATGAGCGCTACGAGGCTTAATTAGCCAGAAGACGTGCTGAGACAGAGGCTCTGCTTCTCCAGCAGGAAGAGAAGGAATGACTTGAACATCAGGCCTGAAAAGAGGCAAAACTTGCAGAGCGGAAAAGGTTGGAGGAAGAATCTTGGCAAAAACAAGAAGAAGAAGAGGAGACACATCGCAAAAAAGAAGAAGAGTGCCAGAGGGATCTGGCTTATTGTCTGGAGGCGGATTGCATTGCTGTCGTTGAAAAACAACAGCAAAAAAATTGGATCAAGAATTTTCTTCTCTGATCAAATCCACCTTCCGACAAGGAAATGAATCTCCTGGATTTCCCACCTTTAACTAAGAGGCAACATGTTCATTATTTGCCCAAGGAGACCCTAGAGGCCTGTCAACAAAGGAAGGAACTGGCAAAGGAATTGGGAATGGTCACTGTTGGTGAGGGAAGTCCCTGTGAGAGGTGTGTAGATTTTGGGATCTTGTGTATTCCTCAAACTTTGCCGTGAGTTTATTTTCTTTCTCTAATATCCTGTTAACTTTTCTTTTAGTCATGCAACATCTTGCTCTCCTTGTGCTAAGGCTAAGGCTGCCTGTAAGCCTTTCAATGCAGACAAGGCATGAGCAAAGGCAAGAGCAGAAGCAGTACGAAGATCAAGGGCGAGGAAGACAAAACAACAAATGGACGCGGAGTGAAAGGCGGATGTTGCAAGGAAGCTGGATAGCTTGAGCAAGCTGTATGGTTTAAGGAAGGATGTTCAGAGAATCGCTGTAGCATTGGAAAAGTTGGCTGGTATCGGGGGCCAGGATTCCAAGGAGGAACTGATTTTGTGGCCGGAGTCTGAGGGAGAGAAGACAGAAGTACAGGAAACCAGGAAGAAGGGCAAACAAGGGGAGGAAGGGACAGACAGAACGGAGGAAGGTGAGAGAGAAATGGTGAGACAAGAAAAAGATAATGAAATGGAGGGTGTGGAAGAAGAAGGTAGTAGTTTCTCTCCAGTTGCGTTTTTTGTTGGCACCAGAATTTTGTAGTTTCCTATTTTGATCATATCAAAATTTATTTGCTTTTTTCTGTGAGTGGGAAATGGATGTGAGTAGTGATAATTGATGAAACAAAATACAAGTAATTGATGATCGCCAGGGAAACTGCAGAGCAATACAAGTACCCAAGCTTTGCAATGGAGACTGCTTTTGAATACAAGTATCAGATTGCAACTGAAACTGTGGAGCAGAATACAAGTAAGCAAGTCAGTGCAAAGGAAACTGTACTCTGGAATGTGTACAAATACTCAAGGAAATTTTTTTTTTTTGAAGCAGAGTGAATGCAGAGAATAGAGTCGAGGAAATAGAATTGGAGGTAATTTAGGGTCGTAATGGTCCCAGTTTAGACGGATACTTGATATGAAAATCATTCAGTAATTCTTTAGCATGCTCCAGTTCTGTTGCTGGTAACCATTCAGAGTTGTTGTCGGTATTCTCATATCCTAGCCATATAACCTTATAGAGCAGTTTGCATGCCCTCTGGCAGTCAATCTTAGAGTCGACTATCTTGGAGATTTCATATTCTGGTTCTCCATTGATGATTACAGGTGCTGGCAGAAGTTTGGAATGCTGCTGGAAGATGTTGGGTGTGGATGGTTCAAGCATAGAGATGTGGAATACGGGATGAACGGCCCTCATGGTATTTGGAAGGTGGAGCGTGAAGGATTGTGGACTTGGCTGAGCAATTATTTTGTATGGTCCAAGGTACTTTTTGGAGAGTTTTTTCAATGGGCGCTTTGTCTGGAAATACTGTGATCTGACAAATACTAATTCTCTGATTTAGAAATTCGGTGGTTATTGTCGACAAGAGTCAGCAAAGGGTTGATACTGTCTTTGGACTTTGGTGATTTCCTCTTTGAGTGTGCTTTGTAATTCGTTGAGGTCGACTATGAAGTCGCGGGCATGAGAGGAAGCTATATCTCGCTCTGGGTATACAATGAGATTAGGGTGGTACCCTTTGTTGGCAAAGAACAGAGAAACACCAGTGGTAGCACTAGGAGCGTTGTTGTACGCAAATTCAGCCAGGAGTAATAGTTCTAACCAGTTGTCCTGTTGGTAATTGCAATATATGTAGAGATACTGTTTCAATGTCTGGTTGGTCCGTTCTGCTTGACCGTTTGCTTCCAGGTGGTATCCACTGGTAAAGTGAAGCCTCATATCTAGGGCAATACCTAGGGAGCGGAAGAAATGAGAGACAAATTCAAAGCTGCAGTCGGACATAACATGAGATGGAACTCCGTACTTTAAAAAGACATGGGTAATGAAAAGGCGTGCTAATTCTGCTGAAGTGATGGTGTTGTGGGTAGGGATAAATATGGCTTGTTTTGACAGTTAATCCACTATAACTAGGATAGTGTCGAAACTGGAGGAGAAAGGAAGTTTCTCAATGAAGTCCATAGAAATTGAATTCCATGGGTGTTTTGGAATAGGAAGTTGTTAGAGGGATCCATATGGTCTGTGATGCTGTGGTTTGGATCGCATACAGGTAACACAAGACTTGCAGAACTTTTGTACATCGTCACAGATATTTGGCCAGGTATAATGTCTCTAGATGAGTTCCAGTATTTTGTTCTGGCCCAGATGTCCTGCTAGAACATAGTCATGGTGATACTAGAGAACTCGGAGGCATAGGTTGGCGTTATCCAGAACATACATCCTGTTGTCATACCTGAGAAAACCTATATTATCCTTGGACCAATGTCCTTTTGGATGTAGTAATTGGTTGGAGATGGAAGGATCAGAGGGGAGTGTTGTCAGGATATCAGAGTGGAGTTAGTTTTGATCCAATATCATGGCTGCGCGAAGTGTCGGAGTGGTAAGAATGGTTGCTCGGAGAGATACTGCAATTTGTTCATGAGTAAAAACTAGACAGAAATTGTGAGGGTTCACTAAAGCATAACCATTATCTCCCCCTTTTGGGTAGACGTCCTATTGTCTTGTTAGGGCATCTAGTTTGGTGCCAAGACATCCTGGACGGAAACAAATTATGAGGTTGAATTGAGAGAGGTACTCCGACCATCTTGCTTGTCGGCGCATTAGAACTTTGGTTGTCAAGAAATACTCCAAGTTCTTGTGGTCCGTTACAATGTTGATTGGTGAAGCGGACCCCTCTAAATAGTGTCGCCAGATTTTGAAGGCTTCAAATATCGCAAGTAATTCTTTGTCATGGACATCGTAGTTGAGTTCCAGAGTGGAGAACATCTGGGAGTAGAAGGCTATGGGGTAGATCTTATTATCTTTAGTCATAATGGAAAGAATAGCAGCAAGAGTATAATCTAATGTATCAGTTTCCACGATGAGTTGTACATCCAGGACCCAATGTGTAAGGATGGGAGCAGAGGTGAAGGCTTGTTTTAGGGTGTCGAATGCTTTTCTGCATTTGTCATCAAAATTCCAAGGAGTGTCTTTTCTAGTAAGATGAGTGAGTGGAATGACTATGTCTGAATAGTTGAAAATGAAATGTCTGTAAAAGTTGGTGAATTCTAAGAATAACTAGATGTCCTTTACTTTCTTTGGTTCTGGCCACTCCTGAATGGTTTTCACTTTAGCATCAAACATAGTCAAACCAGATGGAGATAGAACATAGCCTAGATATTTAACAGAATCTGAGTGGAACTCGCATTTTTCTGCTTTCGCGTATAATCCTGCTTTTTGGAGTCTTTTCAGTACCTCTTTGACGTGGCTCTGGTGTTGCATGATGTTGTCAGAGTAAATCAGGATGTCGTCCAAGTAGACTACTACACACACATCTAGAAGATCAGAGAATACATTGTTCATAAAGTGTTGGAAGGTAGCTGGAGTATTGGACAGTCTGAACAGCATTACTGACCATTTGAAGGCACCATAGCAGATTCAGAAGGCAGTTTTCCATTTGTCTCCCTCGGCAATGCAGACCAAATAGTATGTATGTCGGAGGTCGATCTTGGTGTAAATACGGGCCTTACGAGGGGAATCTAAGAGGTTGGAGATGAGAGGAAGTGGATATCAATCTTTTTTTGTGATTTTATTAAGTTTGCGGAAATCTACACAGAGCTGGAGAGAACCATCTTTTTTCTTTATGAACAAGACTGGTACTTTATGAGATGAAGACATCGAGTGGATGAATCTATTGGTAAGGTTTTTGTCAATGAACTCTCTTAACGCTTCTTGTTTGAATTTGGATAATGAGTAGATGGTTTCTACTAGAGGATGGGAGTCTTTTTCTAGATCAATTCAAAGGTTGTAAGGACAGTGGGGGGCAAGTGTTTCTGCTTTGGACTTGCTAAAAACATTGGTGTACTCGTGGTACTCTTCTGGAATAGTAGAGAGGTTGATCTTTTTGGAGATAGTAATGGATTTGGCCTGTATTGTGGAACGGAATTAGAGAAAGAATGTTTTCAAGCCTGATAGGCATGAGGCCTGGAGTAGGGCTGGTGCACTGATAATTGCGATATGAGGTTGCTTGGTGTTAGACAGAAATGTCTCAGATAGGATGAACTGCAGAGGATTTTCCGCTGGAGACAACAGAGGATTTACCAAGGTTTCAACAGAAGGAACAGAAGCCAGACTTTGGAGTAGAGATAGTAGTCGAAAGGATATTGACCTAGAAACCCAGTCAATCAACGGATTGTAGCAGGTGAGCCAAGAGTGACCTAATACCAGTGAATAACAAGAATCAAGCAGAGTGACATAGAAGTCAAGAGTCATACATTCACCAGAAAGGAATTTTACAGGCAACCATACTACCTCGGAGATAATATTATTCGAGGTTCTATCAAACAGGTACAGCTCTATAGGAGAAATAGGAGTAGTAGGTAGAGAATGTTCTTGAGCAAAAGCAGAGTCCAAGAAACAGTGTGTTGAAAGGGGCAAAAGGGAATTTAGCTGAGACTAGCAAGTAGAAAAGAGAGTGGTGATAGTTCCCAATTGCATGCTAAAGGGTTCATGGGGAGAAGGAGGAAGTAGGGGTATCAGAAAAAAATTAAAATATGAAGCGCAGCTTATCTGTAATGTAAAAATAGTCGAAATGATGGTAGGTTCAATCTAGATCCACCTTGCATGGTGTTTCTAAGGTGTCCACCTTTACACACTGTGACAAGCTCACTAATAGAATAGTCAGTAAACCACTCATGGGCCTTACTATACTCAATCAAGTCCTCATCTGCACCCCCACACCAAACCTTATGGGTGTAATACGATCTGAGTCAATGATTAGCCAGGCTTTTCAGGCCTGCTATTCCATAGAAGGTTGCCTGAGCAACTGCTATATCTTGGCTCCAGAAAGAATAGGGTATATGATAGAGAAATATTCACCAACTCAACCTCTCACCAAGATCATCCCTTACACACTCAAGAGAATCATATTTACAACCTCAAGAGCTTCTGAGATGAAGGCAAGGGCCAAGGAGGCTCTCCCCATCAATCTCTACTCTAAGAAATATATTAGAATATTACAAATATTAGAGACTCAATTAAAAAGAAATAGAAAAGGAAACTCTCTATTCTACCACTCTCCCTTATGTCTCTCCTCTATGACACTACCATGCAGCTATGACAGCCATCACCTTCCTATCCTCCATACCTCCCAGACATGACCATGTGATCCTACTTCACCTCTATACTTCACTCCTGTCTATTATTCCCCAAACCCTGAACTGGCTTCCTTCTACTCCGAATATGGTCTAGAAACACATGACAGTATATTCTAGTATCAGCGATACAATCGTCGTCCAGCAGCACATCTGTTTCTTGACTTAGTCCAGCAGTGATGGGATCACTAGTTACTGATAGACTTTTGATCTACCGTCTTGGTGTTATATTAGTCTAAGTCTGCTCTAGATTGAAATTATCTTGTATTCCAAAGATATCTCTGAGCCTCTGATTTCTAGAGCTTCAACATTGATAGTCTATATCTGAGAAACCTGATGTTAGCTCATCAGTCTTGCCTCCCGAGGTATATGCTATTCTAGCATGTGACAGCTTGGCCACTACCTGATAGAAGGATCCAATCTTAGGTCTAGATTATGTCTGGGGCTTGTAGGAGTTCCCTAGAGTGGGTTCCAATAGTGAAATCCAGGGTTATAATTTTTATCCCATGCTACATTTCCACAGAAAATTCTCTAGTGGTGTAACAGCGTGGATCCAGAGTGTACTACTGTTCAGATGGGTATAGGCTAGAGATGGTCCGGAGCACACACCAGAGGAGAGACGAGGGGTATACAAAGAGAATTCGGATTAGAAAGAGTGGACGTGTTGAGATGTATTGGACTTGTAATTGCATAAACGAGTTCAACGCTGTTACGCCGTACAAAACTTTAGGCAAATTAAGTGACATTCCACACCTTAATAACAGGAATAACCAGCTTGAGAGATGAGCTTGGCCCCCCAGAAACTTTCCTCTAGACGCCTAGTCGTGGACTTGAGCATCTAGCTCGAGTAGTAGGGTAGTGGCTGTGACCACTGCTATATACACCTCATAGACGCTTGCCCAGGCGCCCCGTATCGGATACCTAATGGATCTCCCTTCTAGAAGTGCTCTTGAGGGCGGAAATGAACTTAGGACGGACTACACAGTCCGAACAACGTCATGCCGCAGCCGCCAGAGGCCCTATTTAAAGAACAGTTATGATCAGATGCGGGCTATCATCACTGACGGCTAATTATAACAAGATCAAGAGAGCCATACCATTGCGAAGGCGCCTCGTAGTGACGGTAGGAGGAAACCAGCAGGTAGAAGAGTGAGAAGTGCATCACAGAGGTAGGAGGAAGGACTGGGAAGCAGAGAAGAGAAGTAGTAAGGAGATTAGATGAAGAGAACGTGCACAAGAATGAGACGGCTCAAGACCACCATCTCTGTCTACGATCCGTCGAAACACTCAAGGTCCGAACATTGTGCGAGGAAGGGTCACCAGAGTAGGGTTAGTCGGTGTCCGGGAGGAGCGCCGTACCATCATTATGGCCTTGCTAGAATTGGGAATTCAGAGGTTTTCTTTGTCTCGCTTTCTTTGTTGTCTTTTTGCTTTGTAATCATAATAAAATACTCTAGGGCACAGGAGGGAAATAAAGCATCATACTCCCATCATCATCTCTCTCTGTTGCTCTAGAGCTTAACGGCCATTTTTGAGTAACTGAGTTTCTAGTTTTTCTGAGCATTCTAGCTTCTTTTCTAAAAACCCACCCAAACTCTCCCTTGATGGGAATTCAAGCCCCAATGGACTTGGGCATTCACTTACACTAGGAGTTAACAGCTCGCTACGTGTCATTGGAGTCGGCTTCCAACTGTATGGTCAGTTGAAGAAGAGCCCACACGACATCACGAGAGTTCTAGGTAGTTCTGCTGTATCGACGGCAAGCCAGACTACTAGACTAGGTAAGGGCAGCAATGTCACGACGCGAGATGAATGTGCATCTTAGAGATCCTATTACGGTGAGATCTACCTCGAGTGGACTCTCAATTTGTTATTATTGTTCTTTCTGTGTCTTTTGGATCATATTCTACCTTTCTCCCCCCATTATAAAGCTCTCCTTTTCTATTTGATTATCTCCCCAGTGCCTACTTGTTTAGTGCACAACTGTGAAACATCTTAGAGATTTGCTATTCCCATTTGTTGTCACCCTTGTCCCAAGATCAAATTCCCTTTGATCCCTATTAACGCAACTCCCAGTTTGTGCTGAGTCTTGGGAACCATACTCTAGTTTTCCAAGAGATTCTCAGAGAGCGGAGTCTCTTGTTCCTCTAGAGTAGTTAATCGTGCTCTGACCAGTTGTTTCCTAGGGCATCTGTCTACTTTGTGGTCCTTCGATCTATAGTATAGGCAGAGATTATTGTCAATATGGCATTTGCGCTCATTACTATTTAATTTACCATCTCTGTCTAACTTGTCGGAGAGATTGACATGCGGAGTGAATGGAGATAGTGATTTAGCGATAGAAGGTGATGTTCTGGGGGGTTTTAGGGAGCTTTGAGAGGGTACAGTTTGTGGTGAAGTTGTGGATGATTGGAAACTATCACAAATGGTCACTTACTATTTGTGATGGGTGCTTTGATACTTTAAAGAGTTCAAAAATGCAAAGTTAGACAAGTGACAAAAGATGTTGTTAAGTCTGAGGTCTAATCCTCAGACT
>Ga0157360_1000844_pt1 | contig 11514 bp, 15 predicted proteins | sample AttlaeALBM1_FD_111483 | JGI IMG/M metagenome (GOLD analysis project Ga0157360, IMG submission 111483) | Fungus gardens microbial communities from leaf cutter ant in Ribeirão Preto, State of São Paulo, Brazil - Atta laevigata ALBM1 | ecosystem: Host-associated > Fungi > Mycelium > Unclassified ... | reverse complement strand
TTTGTGCTATAATAATGATAACCTAACCATATGGAGGCTGTCCTTTGTTCTAAGAAAAGGACAGATGACTATCTATGGGTAATTAATAAAGTCCATGTGCAAACATTGAGGACTTCATATCTCCATTAATATTAATTGCCTTGAGGTTGTTCTAGGCTCATTCTGAGCATTATGAGGAAGGCTTCTGCTGAGCCTAGAACCGAAGCATTGATCATGGCAGTTTCCGAGATATTAGTGATTTAATAAACAGTAACATGGTGGTTACCAGTTGATCTGCTTAATATCTCGACCATTATTGAGTGCCTCGAGATGTGACTGGCACCGATCGAAAGGTCTTTTTAAGGGCTTTAAGCTGGCTTTGAGACCGTGGGAATCGTCGAAGAAATGGTGGAGATATGACCAAATGAAGTTTGTGACAGTTTGTTCCATCTACATTCCTAACAGCTATTGGTCTCTCTAATTTCTGCAACTTAAACCCATTTTTTGCTGCTGTCCTTTTATTCATGAACATCCCTACTGTGCCACTGTCCAAGAGTGCTTTTACCATTACACCTTTATGCATATCTATTTATCTTTTCTATCCTGATGTTCAGCCACATCTCTCTTAACATTTTGAAGGTTTTCCTGACCTCCTTTTGACTACCCCCTTCTTTTGCTATGCTTTCTGACTCTTTTGGTTGTGCACCACTTTGCTGCACTTTTGCCTCTCTGGGCCATGCTGCCTTCCCCATACATTCACACTATCTTTGTCGGTCCTTGATCATTCTCTGCCTCTTGTTTTCCTTCACATGACATCTCTTCTCTCCATACCTCTTGCACTGCACATATGTCACTATCACCTCCTTTATGCACCATCCTAACTCTAGTAGGGTTGCTTTCTCTGGCACCTCTTTGCCACAGTACTCCTCTGCTTTCTTTCTCAATTCTACCACCAAACTTCTTCTCTATGTTCCTTGCTGTACTTTTCATGGCTTAGCTACATATACTACCTCTCTTTCTCCTACTCTTCTCAGTTCCTTCCCCTTTTCCTACACTTTTCCCTTTACAGGGTGCACTGGCCTTTCTTGCTGCACCTTTTGTGGCTTTGCCACATGCATTGCCTTCTCCTTCTTCTCCCACAATGGGCACTCCTTTCATTTGTGCCCCTTTTCCCCATACTTGAAACACTCAACTTCTGCTACCTTTACTCTCCTTATTGTCCTTACTTCTACTCCACACTGCATCACTCTATTCCTCAAGATTTCAAACTTATTTTGGGGAATGATTGTCCCCTTTTCCTCCTCCCTTTTATTTCTGCAATTTTGGACCAGGTGCTCAAACCCTTTACAACTGAAACACAACCTTCCTCTGCTCCCTTCAAGTTCTTTCCTCAGTTTGGTGAGAGAGCATTTTTCTTTGAGCAAGTTGCTTATCAGTGAATTGTATTGTTACAAAGACATAGCATTACGTCTCTGCAAGGGGTATAGATTTAATGATTGATCTTACTAATGTTACGTCTGTTGGGGCGCAAGATCTTCACCCAACCAGACACCTACTGCCCTACTAACTACTGCCCTAATAGTACTTTGGCTATCACCCAATGGATGGGATCCCTAATCTAGACAGCCCTCTAAAGGTAATCATCACTCCTTTGCATGTACCAACTCACAATAGAGTCGCAGCACAAGGTTTATACTAAGAAAAGGATACAAGTATACTACTTAAACACCACTCGTTTGTAAGGTCAGGTCTTAGAAATGATACCCGAGTTTGGTACCACTCTTCCACCCATGGTCCTTAACTGACAGTGAAGTCCCTTTAAGCCAAGGGCCCAGCTATGTATGGAAGTGGCTACCAATTGCAATGATCAGCGGCCAAGGGTTAGTATAGATGAGAGTGAGGATGAGCAGGGTCCAAGGTAGATGGTGCTCTGGTAGTGAAATCAAGTTCTAATGTCAGACTAGCCAACTCCTGAGCCCGAATAAAGCCAACTGCTCCTTTATCAGTGTTTGACAAGGAGAACTCAATAGAGTTCCTGTTAGATTTGCTACACTATATATATTACTATTGTGGCTATATACCTTGTCTCCCACAGTCTTCATGTCTATTAGCTGACTTCTTTGTCACATACTGTGACTGTGACTGTGACTTGACCATTCTGTGACTTTGGTCATGCATTTTGTGACTCTGTGACTGTCACATGATATTTCCCATGCTCCACCTTAGTAATAATCTAAAGGAAAAGAAAAAAAATATAAATATTGACTTAGCTGTTTTGCCAAATCATGACAGGGCTAGTACAGAGGGTAGCTCAACACCTAGTTGTAGTCAAGCCCAGACCCCCTTTTTTCCTTGAGTGTAGACTTAACAAATTTTGCTATGTATTTTCCTAGTAATTCTTTTTCTCTATCTTTCTTGATATTGTTCTTTTTGATCCTTCTTACTCCTTTACCATATTCTTCTTCAAACTTCTCTACTAATTCCTGTGCATTCCCCAAGTTCTCTCTTAGTATCATGTAAAAAAGCTAAACTCCAAGCCAGAATTAAGCCAACTACTCTTTATTCAGCAATTGACAAAGAGAACTCAATAAAGTTCCTATTAGATTTTCTATACTACTTATACAACTACTACATGGTCTGTGCACTGTTTTCCCACACCTATCATGTGACCCATCATGTGATGTTGTGACTTCCTGTCATGTGACTGTGACTATATGTGACACTTGTGACATGACACTTTTCCATACTCCCTTCTGTGTAGTAAGTCCAAGATAAAAGAAAAAGAAAAGAAAAGAAAAAGAAATATAAATAATAACTTAGCTATTATTTATATTTCTTTTCTTTTTTATTTGGACTTACTATATATGTCAATGTCACATGTCACATGTTAGGGTGACATCACATAAGAAATGGAGTCACATGATGAGTAGGAAAGTAGTGCACAGACCATGTAGTAGTTATATAAGTAGTTTACAAAATCTAATAGGAACTTCATTAAGTTCTCCTTGTTAACTCAGACTTGCAGTGGGTTTAAGTCATTATAGCTAAGACCTTACACTTAGTTCCCAAGTATCTTCTTTCACTGTGTATCTCTTCCACCATACCAAATATCTGTCCTTTCCTCTAAACTTTCTCTTGTTTAATTTTTTCTCTACTTTGTAATCTTTTTCTCCCTCAATTACCACTGGTGCTGGCTACTTCTTTTTCTGGCCCTTTACTTGATCTCTGTACCTTCATACTCTACTAACATTTACTACTAGGTGTATCTTGACACTACTTGGTAATTCCAGTTTGATTGCATTTGTTAAGATTATTTTCTTAACTTTATAAGGCCCAACAAATTGTTTCATTAGTCTTTCCATTATTCTTCCTTACATTTAGTACTTCATGTAGCAACTTAGCCTGAGACAACTTAATCACCCTCCAAGTCTAAGTTGACAAGAAGAACTCAATAGAGTCCTCATTTATTTTTGGTATACTACTTATATAGCTACTATATGGTCTGTGCACCATTTTCCCACACTCATCATGTGACATGACATGTGACACTTTCCCATACTTTTCCCTTATGTAGTAAGTCCAAAAGAAAAATAAAATGAAATGAAGTATAAATAATGACTTAGCCATTTTGCCAAGTCATGACACTTTAGTGCTTAAAAGTACTTAGTCTCCTACTCAATATTCTTCTGTCTCACTCCTCTTTCTATCTGTATACTTTCTCATTTCTTCTTAGCTTCTTTTTAATGCTATCTCTACCTCCTTGTGAACTTTCTTCATCCCTGTTGCAAATTCTTTTGCCTTTTCAAATTTTACCTTCTTTCTCATCTCAAATCCCATGCACAGGTCTTGTCCAATATTTGCCTTGAACAGTGACACTTTTGTATTAGTCTATACTTTATTATTATATACAAACTCTGCTATTGCTAATCAATCAGGCCACTGCTTCTGTCTATGGTTGATGAATATTCTCATGTATTGTTCTAGTTCCTGATTCATTCTTTCTGTCTACCCATCCATTTGTGAATAGTAGGATGTTAAAAAAATATTTTCTGGCAAGCTATGTAGCTTCTAGACCTTATCCCAGAACAATCACTCTTATCACAAATGGCCACTTACTGATTTGTGATTGGTAAATTGAATATTCAAAAGGCTAAAAAAGCAAAGTTAGACAAGTAGCAAAGAAGTTGTTAAGTCTGAGGTCTAATCCTTAGACTATGAGTCCTTATATACATAATTGTAATGGTCTGTGTACTAGGACAGATCATCACATGCTACTACCTATTGTTCTACATATGGTAGTGCCTTTGTTCTAGAAATAGTGATAACTTAACCATATGGAGGCTGTCCTTTGTTCTAAGAAAAGGACAGATGACTATCTATGGGTAATTAATAAAGTCTATGTGCAAACATTGAGGACTTCATATCTCCATTAATATTAATTGCCTTGAGGTTGTTCTAAACTCATTCTGAGCATTATAAAGAAGGCTTCTGCTGAGCCTGGAACTGAAGCATTGATTGTGGCAGTTTCTGAGATATTAGCAATTTAATAAACAGTAACATAGTGGTTACCTATTGATCTGCTTAATATCTCAACCAATACTGATTGCCTTGAGACGTGACTAGCATCAATCAAAAGGTCTTTTTAAGGGCTTTCCGTAGCCGTTGAGACCGTGGGAATCATCAAAGAATTGATGGAGATATAACTGAATGAAGTTTGTAACAGAAGAAAAGTATAAAGCAATGTCTAATTCAAAGGTCAGGACTAAACTGTATACCTGGACTTGGTATAAAGTCTCCTCTCTCAGTCCCTAACTGACTGAGAAGTTCTTTTTTGTCATGACTTAGCAAATAGCTAAGTTATTATTTATATTTCTTTTCTTTTCTTTTTTGGACTTACTACACAAGGGAGAGTGTGAGAAAGTATCACATGACCACAGGTCACAAGTCACACCAAGTGACATCACATAGATAGTTACATGATGACTACAGGAAAGTAGTACACAAACTATGTAGTAGTTGTATAAATAGTATTATGACTTGGCAAAATGGCTAAGTCATTATTTAATATTTCTTTTTATTTTATTTTCTTTTAGTTTCTGATTATTATTTTTCTTTTCTTTTTCTTTTCTTTTATTTTCTCATTGATGGATGTGCAAGAGGAAAGTGACTCATAGGGAAGTGTGGGATAAAAGGAAGGGTTAGGGTTACTCTTCATGTATATATAGTGTACAGAATCTAATGGGAACTCTATCGAGTTCTCTTTGTCAAATGCTAAACAAAGAGCAATTGGCTTAATTCCAGCAAAGAGTTTGGCTCTCTAACAATAGGTGTTATATCTATCCCAATTCAACTTTACACTAAAACATGTTTCAGAAAAAAGCATAGGTAAAGCTGATGGGCTAAGCAGGAGACCAGACTAACAGAAAGGAGTAGAGAAAGAGAATGAAGACTAGATGTTAATAAAGCCAGGATGGGTCAAAAGAGCAGAAATGCTAGTAGAAGAAGAAGACTTAAGGGAGAGGATCAAAAGAGCATAGAAAGGAGATAAAAGGGTAGTAAAAATGGTGGAAGAGTTAAAAAAAGCAAGAATAAAGTTATTAAAAGATGAGAAATGGGAAATAAAGGATGGAATAGTTATGAAAGAAGAACAAATATATATGCTGGAAGGGGAACTAAGAGGAAAGGTAGTTTGACTATACCCATGACACCCCAGTAGGAGGACATGGGAAAAGATGGAAGACAATGGAAATGATCACAAGAAACTATTGGTAGCTAGGAGTAACAAAGGAAGTAGGAAGATATGTAGATGAATGTGATGCTTGTCAATGATACAAGAACAGAAGCAAAGTACTTGTAGGGAAGCTAATGCCCAACACAATCCCAGAAAAACCATGAAGCTATATTTTGGCAGACTTTATCACCAAACTGCCATTATCCCAATGATACAATGCTATCTTAGTAGTATGTAACTGATTTAGTAAAATGGTTTATTTTATAGCAACTACAGAAAAGATGTCAGCAAAAGGGCTTGCAAGATTGTTTTGGGACTATGTATGGAAGTTATATGGACTTCCAGAAAGCATCATAATAGGGGAGTACAGTTTGTAGTGGGAATAATAAAGGAGTTAAATGACTTATTGGAGATCCAAACAAAACTCTCAACAGCCTACTATCCCAAACAGATAGATAAACAAAGAGAGTGAATCAGGAGTTACAGTAGTATCTAAGGGTCTTTATTAATCACAGGTAAGAACAGTAGCCAAATTGGTTAGGAACAACAGAATTTGCATACAACAACAAAATTCACTCAGCAACAAAAGTATCACTGTTCAAAACAAACTATGGTCAAGACCCAAGGATGGGATTTGAGGAAAAGAGAAGAGAAAAGTATGAAGTGGTAGGAAAGTTTGTAGAAAAAATGAGGAAAATTCAGAAGGAAGCAAAAGCAGTACTAGAAAAAGCACAGGAGGAAATGAAAAAGTTTGCAGATAGAAAGTGAGGAAAAGGAGAAGAGTACAAAGTAGGGGACTTAGTACTGCTAAGTACAAAGGACTTGAAATGGTAAATAAAAGGAAGAAGATCAGAAAAGCTAGCTAAATGTTTTGTAGGACCATACAAAGTTAAAGGAGTTGTCTCAAGCAACACAATAAAATTAGAATTACCTAAATCTATTAAAATTCACCCTGTAGTCAATGTTAGTCAAGTACATTTGTATAAACCACAGATGGAAGGACAGAAGAAGACATTGCCAAAACCAGTCATCATCAAAGGGGAAAAAAAGTTTAAGGTGGAAAAGATACTAAATAAAAGGGTAGTAAAAGGAAAGAAGAAGTTCCTAGTTAGATGGAAAGGGTACATGGCAGAAGAGAACACCTGGGAAAATAAAGAAAACTTGAAGAACACAAAAGAATTGGTAGATGAGTTTGAGAGGGAGTATGGGGAAGAGACTAAAGAACTCAGGTGACAAGAACAGGAAAAAGAAGAGAAGGAATTTTGTCAGGAACTACCTAGGGAATTTACAGCCAAATTACTCTATGAATAGGAACAAAGAAGGTATGAGAAGGAAAGGAAAAAAAGATGGGAGGAAAACTGGAGTCGATGGAAAAATTCCTCAGGACAAGGAATTTTGAGAGGGGGCCATGTTATGAGAGCCCCAAAAAGGAAATAACTCCCTACACTTTTAAATAGTTAATCCACAATCTCAAGATATACAATAGAATAAAACTAAATAGTGTAAGAAACTTAAGTAAACCATATTATATGATTAAGTTGGGTAATTGTAGAATATTCTAGAAGAACATGTGATTGCAAGACTTTAGTGCACAGACCATGTAAAAGTAGTATAAGTAGTATACAGAATACAATAGAAAACTCTATCAAGTTCTTCTTAAACATTTACCTAGGATAAACTCTGAGTCTTTATGACTTAACGTTAATACTAGGGTACATTTCACCCCCTCTGGGACTGATTCTTTGACTACTTTGTCAGCTGGCTCCTGCAAGAGTAGTCATTGATTTCAGGCTTGGAGGGTAGTAAGGAAATGCTCTATAGGAATTACTATGGATTCTCTGGGGATAATAGGCTAGACACCATCCCTTCTCAGGCAACATTCTAGTCAAGGGTCTGGGTTTGGAGTTTGGAACATGACTAGGTATTCTTGGAGGATAGAAATAGGGTTAATGGTAGTATATAAGTTAATTTAGTTTTGTTCTACTGTTAGGAACAACTCCAGGAGAGAAGTTGCTCTAGAGGGCTTAGCCTTAATAACAAGTTGTGCCTACCTCTACACTTGCCCCTTCTGGGTTTCAATAGAATTTAAATTAAGAGGAGAAAGGATAAGAGTATTAATAGAGTGGAGTCTACTCAAGGGAGAATGAAACTAAGGTAATCACAGTAAATAGAATTACTTAAATAATTTGGAGGGTTCTAGAGTGGCTGATAATAAGCCAACTAATCTATATGCACACATAATCCACATGCAGTGTGCATCATGGTGTCACTATTGTAACAGTGCTACTCCTTCCCAACTCTACTATGGTTTTTTGTGCCCTGTCCTGCACTTTGGACACAGAATCTTTCTTATTTCCTGCTCTATTACTCTTTCTCTTATTGCATTTCTTCTTCCATATTCTATACACTGCACCTTCATCATTTCCCTTTTTCCTCTCTCCATTTCTATACTTCTTGGCAGGGTCTGTTAAGACTCTAGACCTCACAGTTGAATATGTTCAACTTGAAGCCTATATCTAACATTTGATATCTTTATGCTCCTCATTAGAGGGTCCAGTTAAGGTTTTCAGTGAAGTTATATCAGAGAAGAGATATTAACAAGTATCACAAATGGCCACTTACTGATCTGTAATTGGTGATTTGGATATTTAAAAGGCTCAAAAAAGCAAAGTTAGACAAGTAGCAAGAGATGTTGTTAAGTCTGAGGTCTAATCCTTAGACAGAAAGTCCTTATGTACAAGAAAGTAATAGTCTGTGCACTAGGATAGGCTATCACATGCTACTACCTATTGTTTTACATATAGTAGTGCCTTTGTACTCAAAATAGCAATAACTTAACCATATGGAGGCTGTCCTTTGTTCTAATTAAAGGCAGATAGCTATCTATGGGTAATTAATTAATGTTTATGTGCAAACATTGAGGACTTCATATCTCCATTAATATTAATTGAATTGAGGTTGTTTTAGGCTCATTCTGAGCATTATAGAGAAGGCTTCTGCTAAGCCTAGAACCAAAGCATTAATTGTGGCAGTTTTTGAGATATTAGCAATTTAATAAATGGTAATACAGTAGTTATATGTTGATCTGCTTAATATCTCAACCAATACTGGTTGCCTTGAGATGTGACTAGCATCAATCAAAAGGTCTTTTTGAGGGCTTTCTGTAGCCATTAAGACCTTGAGAATTGTCAAAGAATTGATAGAGATATAGCTGAATAAAAATTGTGACAACGAAACTTTGAGTAGTATCCTTGTGGTTGTCCTAAGACAAGCAAGAGTACCAATCCCTCAATGTAAAGATTATAGAAAGGAATACAAAAAGAGAGAACTTGCCATTTCCTTCTCTTTCTGATTTGTATTTATCCTAACTAGATATGTAACAGTTGTTACAATGTGGTAACACTACTTGTAACTCTAAGTGACTAGTTAAGTGACAGATCAGTGATGAGGGTGGCAAGTGGAGTTATAGCTGAGTCATTGTCTGATAATGGGTTAGTCCAATATTATCTCATTTGGTCTAGTTCAAAGATAGAGAGAAAGATAATCCAAAATTCCTCTGAAGAGTCCTGTGTAGCAACTTAGCCTAAGATGACTTAATCACCCTCCAAGTCTGAGTTAACAAAGAGAACTTGATAAAGTTCCCATTTGATTTTCTATACTATATATACAACTACTATTATGGTTATGTACTGCTCCTCCTATAGTCCTTATGTTACTTGTCATGTGACTATCCTATCATGTGTTGTGACTGTGACATGACCATTTCTGTGACTGATGTCACACATTTTATGACTGTAACATAACTCCTTTCCTATATTTCACCTTTATAGTAGTGATTTAACTAAATAAAAGAAAAAGGAAATAGAAAATAAAAATAGAAAATGACTTAGCCATTTTGCCAAGTCATAACACTCCCCACATGAGAAGAGAGAAGAATGAGTTTGCATCCCAAAGGCCCAATATTTTTTCCATTATGTCTATCATGCACAACAGCATCCTGAAGTCCCTAGTAGAGCTCAGATCTAAGAGTATATTGATGTGTTCTAGCCCAGTTGAGTTTTCCCTGCTCACAATTTGCCCATGCATCAACAACAAACTGCTAGAACAGCTTTCCACCATAGAAGAGAGGTAATTGAAGACTATCTCTTACATAAAGACAATAGGCATAGTAGCATGTATCAGATATCACCTGTGAGCAAGCCTATTCTTCTCTATCTCTTTGCCTTGTATTTTCCCCTTGTTCTCTAAGTTGAGCTCCACTGTCATGCTGGACAGCCATTTAGGTAATAGAAGTGATATTTTTCACTATAACAACAAGAATAACTAGCTTACGAGATGAGTTTGGCCCCCAGAGATATTATTAGATGCCTAGTCATGGACTCAAGCATACTACTTGAGTAGCAGAGTAGTGGCTATGACCACCACTACAGAGACCTCATAAGAATTGTCCAGAGAATTTTATAACAGATCTATAACAGAACTCCTCTCTAGAGTACTCTCAAGAGTAGAAAGGACCTTAGAAGATGTTTTCTATAAGAATGATATCTTGGTAGCAGTGACTTATTTATAACATCTAGGTTACCATCAGAGCAGGGCCATCATTGCTGATGGCTAATTATAACAAGAACTAGCAAGACAAGTTCTCTTGAGGATTGTACTGCAAACCTAACAGAAGGAGACTAAGGCTCAAAGATGTGATGAGGTATAGAGAAGTAGTCAAAGGACTAGAGAGGTCAGGCAAAGAGGTCAGGTAGAGAGATAGAAGAAGAGGTGTTTGATGAAAACAATGTGCTTGAGAGCAAGACAACTTGAGATTGCTGCCTCTCTCTATAGCCCAGACAAAGACTCAAGAGCTATCTATTGTTTAGAGAAGAACTCCAGGAGTAGGATTAGAGGAGTGGGGAGTGGTATCCAAGTGATCAGGAGAGGTACTATCTCATCATTTCACTTTTACTATCTTTGGGAATTTGAAAGATTTCTTTGCTTCTTTTCTTTTGTTGTATCATTGCTTTGTAATATTAATAAAATACTCTAGGGCACAGAAGGGAAAAAATACTTTTTCCCTCCATTATCTCTCCCTCTGTTGTTCTAGAGCTAAAAGGCTATTTGAGTGATTTAAGGTTTTCTTTTGTGTCTGCTTTATGAAAACTCTATAAAACTTCCCTCAAAGGGATACTCAAGCCTTAATAGACTCAGGCATTTGCTTATGCTAGGAGCTAACCACTTGCTATGTGTTTTTAGAGTAGGCTTCCAGTTGTATAGTCAGCTGAAGTAGAGCTTACATGATGGCACAGGAGTTCTAGGTAGTACTGCTATACCAACAGTAAGCCAGGCTACTAGACTAGGTAAGGGCAGTAGTGTCATGGCATGAGATGAACATGTGCCTTAGGGATCCTATTACAGTAAGGGTTCACTTGAGTGAATACTAAAAATAGTTCTTCTTTCTTAGATTTCTATTTAATATGTTTTGGTTATTCTTTGGACCTTTATCTTCAGTAAGCTCTCTATTATTTGATTTATTTTCCTAGTGCCTACTTGTTTAGTACACAATTGTGAAGCATTTTGGAGATTTTGCCTCTCTGATCTCGCTTTCACCTTTGTTTTGTGATCAAACCTTTTGATCCCTATTACTACAGATTGGAATTATCACAAAAGGTCACTTACTAATTTGTGATTGATGTTTTGATACTTGAGAAGTTCAAAAAAGCGAAGTTTAGACAATGACAAAAGATGTTGTTAAGTCTGAGGTCTAATCCTCAGACTATGAGTCCTTATATACAGAAAAGTGATGGTCTGTGCACTAG
>Ga0157360_1000843_pt1 | contig 11515 bp, 13 predicted proteins | sample AttlaeALBM1_FD_111483 | JGI IMG/M metagenome (GOLD analysis project Ga0157360, IMG submission 111483) | Fungus gardens microbial communities from leaf cutter ant in Ribeirão Preto, State of São Paulo, Brazil - Atta laevigata ALBM1 | ecosystem: Host-associated > Fungi > Mycelium > Unclassified ... | reverse complement strand
GTATATGGTAGAAAACATTCACCAACTCAACCTCTCACCAAGATCACCTCTTACACACTCAAGAGAATTGCATTTACAACCTCAAGAGCTTCTGAGATGAAGGCAAGGGCCAAGAAGGCTCCCCCTATCAATCTCCACTCTGAGAAATATATTAGAATATTACAAATGTTAGAGACTCAATTGAAAAGAAATAGAAAAGGAAACTCTCTATTCTACTACTCTCCCTTGCGTCTCTCCTCTATGACACCACCATGCGGACATGACAGCCATCACCTTCCTGTCCTCTATACCTCCCGGTCATGACCATGTGATGCTGCTCCACCTCCATACTTCACTCCTGCCCATTGTTCCCCAAACCCCGAACCGGCTTTCTTCTACTCCAAATACGGTCTAGAAACACATGATAGTGTGTCTTAGTGTCAGCAATACGATCATTGTCCAGCAGCGCGTCCGTTTCTTGACTGAGTCCAGCAGTGATAGGATCATTAGTCACTGATAGACTTTTGATCTGCTGTTTTGATGTCATATTAGTCTAAGTCCGCTCTAGATTGAAATTATCTCGCATTCCAAAGATATCTCTGAGCCTTTGATTTCTAAAGCTTCAACATTGATAGTCTGTATCTGAGAAACCTGATGCTAGCTCATCAGTCTTGCCTCCCGAGGTATATACTATTCTAGCATGTGGTAGCTTGGTCACTACTTAAGAGAAGTACTCAATCTTGGGTCTAGATTATGTCTAGGGCTTGTAGAAAGTCTCTAGAGTGGATTCCAATAATGAAATCCAGGGGTATAAAGTGTATCCCATACTACATTTCCACAGAAAATTCTCTAGCAGCGTAACAACGATCGCGATGATTATTGGTCAAGGGTTGATAAAATGGACGATAAGAGATTTGCGAGCAATGTTTGAGGTGAACAAAGCTCTAGGATATGGTTATCAAGTTCTTCTGTCAGCAACTGACTTAAGATCTTAATCCTGGGTTAGGATTAAGGGAGCTCTTCAGGATTAGAAGAGAACTCAATAGAGTACTTGCTTCATTCTACTACACTACTTATACATTCTTGTACTGTTTGTCTCTATTTATTCTACAAGTCCCTACCAGTCCAGGGTTTGATTCTAGTCCATGTCATATTTCTTAGTCATGGTCAAGGCGACTCATGACACTTATGCAAATTTGTGGGGAAATGAATTCAGAAGTAAAAGGTGAAAGGAAGTTTAAATAAGGTTCTACCAATGTACCATAGTAGTGGTAATGTTTGAAATCCGATTCTCAATTCTAGACTATTGTCCTAGCCCTGTTCCTGAGTCCTGTGTAGTAACTTAGCCTAGATAACTTAATCACCCTCCAAGTCTGAGTTGACAAGGAGAACTTAATGGAGTTCTCATTTATTTCTTGTACACTACTTATACAACTACTACATGGTCTATGCACTATTTTCCCACACTCCTTATGTGATTTGATCATGTGATATAACACTGTGATATCCCATTTCATGTAACTGTGACTATGTGACACTTTTCCATACTTCTTATATATAGTAAGTCCAAAAGAAAAGAAATATAGATATAAATAGTGACTTAGCTGTCTTGCCAAGTCATGACATCCTGTCTGTCTGGTGTTGCCCTAATGTCCTATTTCAAAGTTGTTCTCATAGTAGTACTCTCTAGCTATGTAATCAGACTATCCTCACAGTAGTATAATCTAGTGGATCACCTGTCACTGATAGATGTCGGCAGCACCTCCAACCTCAGATCATGTGACCTGATATATTACTAGCATTTTTCCTGTGATGCTTTTCTTACTTTATTCCTTTATTCACAATTGAGCATCACAGTGTTGAGCTGTCAATCAGTGGGAAATTGAGTCAGTGAAGTCTGTAAGGACTTACAAGTAGTACTTTTGACTATGTGATCAGATATGAGACTTTGAATCCTCCCTGTATAACTTGACTCCTTTACAATACCAAACTCTATCTTAGAGCTTCTTTGATGTTGTCCCTGTAGCTAAGTTACTTGTTCTGTAGTCTCTTTGTTTTTGACTTAGTCTTAAGTCAAAGCATCTTAATCACTGATCTGATTACTCTAAAAATAGATTTCCACTTTGAAAACCTAAATAGAGAAAAGAGATGACTAAGATTACTTGCTTTCTTCCTACTAAGTAGGGGTTTTTATATGTTTAGAAAAATACAAAGAAAATATACAAAAAAATAGAGAAAATGATAAACCCAGTCATAAATCTATTAATACAACAATTGTTCTGGTAGTGATAGAAAATCCTATGCCTCTTTGTCTTTTCTCAATTATTTCCTATGGTTTTGCTAGATCCATTTTGCTCTTGCCAAGTAACTGGGTTACCTACTGCCAACTCCACAGCAATCTCTTCTGTCTTTGGCTTATCTCAGCAACTCAGGACCTGTCTTTTTTCTTTCTTACCTAAGAAGTCTTGGATACCATTTTCATAGCTCCCTGAGGCTCTTTGTTACTCCTTTGTTTCTGATCACAGTGGATCAGTTTTAATGCTGTCCTATTCTTAGTCATCACTGATTGGGTGATGCCATATCCTATTATTATCTCTTGCCAGACTACTAGTCCTGTTCCTTTGTGATAGGCGTTTTTCTGGACTTTTCTATATAAGGCTTCTTTTCCTAACTAAGCTGCTATTCTCAGTATTAACACTGTGGGGCTATAGGCTTAACTCCACTGGTTCTTGAGTAATTGGCCTGTTGGTAGTAGTGACCCTATGTCCCTGGGTATATTGCTAGGTAACCAGCTTTGTTGGTAAAGTCCTCTGTGCCTTCCCTGCTACTTGGCAAGTGATTCTATCTTAGTCCTAATTTTGGGTGCGAAGTCATGAAATTTGTTTAATTTTAGACTTGAATATATTTTAGGCCTTGCAGCACCAATGGCTAAGAGATCTGGCTTTGAGTTGAAGTCATTATGTACTCTAGAAAAGTAAAAGATCTCTGACTTGTCATACTTTATGACTAAGCCAAAGGAAGCCATCAAGTTTGAAACTATGCTATAACTACTAGTAAGCTCTGGTAGGGTTTCGTTATATGTTCTTTCCTAGAAGACCAAGAGACCATTGTCTTGTTAGAACCTGGGCAGTGGTGATAGCTGTGAGGTCCTAGCAACTCAGTAACACTGTGGACAACTATAAGTGACTATATTGAAAGAGATAATAGCTAGTTATTACCTGTGGACAACTGTAAGTGACAGAGTATCAACTTCAAGTCCATAGGGAATTGTACATCAAGTCAGGTGACCTACTAAATAACTAATCACTGAAATATTACTGAGAAACTGTCTAGAGCATATCTAACACACTCCTTTGATCTGACAAGTCCAGAAAAGAAACAAAATGAGAAAAGTCCAATAAGAGAGAAGACCATTCAAGGTCTCAAACCAAGTTTAGGAATGGCAAACTCTATCACTTGAGGCTGAACTGCTTTTTTTTTTATTCAAAAATTTATAATGCAGTACTCAATCACAGTCCATGGTAGACTATCTACAACAAGTAGCCTACATGAGCCTCAAGGACCAGATTGCCCTATCACAGGCAAGAGACACTATCAGTATCAAAGAAGAAATCTAACCTAAGAGAAGAAAGAGAACCAGATATAGGATACTCATAACCAACCTCTAAATAACATGTCCAAGTTAATAGACCCATCATGCCTAGAATACAGAGTCAAATAAAACTGAGAGAGATGAGACTGAGAAACTATTTATAGCACACAAAAAGGAGAAACCAAATGAGACACTCATAGAGGCTGTAAGGGCGACTGGAGCAGAGCACTCCAGGAGATTCCTCAGATAAATTATACTATGTAATATATTACAACTTACCTTCAGGAGATTCCTCAGAGAATTAGATGAGGCTCCTGGAGGGAATAATCTACAATATATACTAAAATGTCCCTGCATTCCATTCTCTGGTAACCAGGGGTGACACAATAAATTTGTATTGGAAGGCAACGGGGGGCGCTCTGGTGTTATGTGTGAGGGGTCCCCTTATATTTACCCCCCCTCCAAGATTGCTGTGTCTTGAAGCAATGGTTCTGGGATTGAAAATGACGTCAAAGTCTGTCCGGCAGATGTGTCTTGGGGTGGCTGGGTACTTCCGGTAGTACTCCGCAACGAGGTCCGGTACTTTGACATCGGAGGCTGCCTCCCAAGAGTTGTGTTCTCTGCTAAAACCCTTCCACTTGACCAGGAACTGGAACCTCCTCCGGTGTCAGCGACTATCCAATATCTCTTCCACTTCCCACTCTTCTTCTCTGTCGACGACGATGGGTGGCGGTGGGGCTTGTGGTTTCCTCCCTAGGATCGGATCTTCTGGAGCAGCGGACAACTTTACGACATTGAACACTGGGTGTAACTGCCTCATTCCGTGGGGTAACTTGAGACGGTAGGCTAACGGTCCCACTTGGCGTTCTATTTCAAAGGGTCCTAGTCTGCGATGTGACAACTTCAGAGACGGACATGTTGTTTTAATGTCTGACGTGTCTAAGTATACCCAGTTTCCTGGTTTGTACACGGGGGCCGGAGTCTTCTTTTGATTATAGTACCGCATCATGTCTTCCTGTGCTTTGCAGATCGCTGACTTGGCCTCTTTAGTAGTGGACTTCATCTTCTCCGTGAACTCGTTGACCGTCTCTAGTCCAGAAGGGACTTGGCTTGGCTCAAAGCCCATACAGGGGATTCGTCCAGTATCTAGTAGAAACGGAGGTTGCTACGTTACAGAGTGGACATGGTTGTTGTGCTGGAACTCCGTGATTGGTAGGAGGTCGTACCAGTTGTTCTGCCATTTGTTGACAAATAGACGAAGGAACTGGTCGAGCTCCTGGTTAACGCGTTCCGTTTGTCTGTCTGTCTGGGGGTGCCAAGCTGTGGAGAAGGATAGTCATATACCTAGTAGCCTGTACAGTTCTTTGGTAAATGAAGCTATGAACTAGGGTCTGCGGTTGGAGACAACATGTTTTAGGAGGCCATAAAGCTTCCAGACGTGGTGGAGAAAGAGCCTGGCTGCTCCTTCTGCTGTGACCGTCATGTACATCAGAACAAAGTGTACTCTCTTGGAGACGGAATTCATGACAGTCATGACGGCGTCATGTCCAGAGGACTCTGGGAGTTTGACCACAAAATTGACACTGAGTGTATCCCATCATGCATCCGGAACAGAGAGCGGTTGAAGTTTACCAACTAGAGAGTGTCGCCAGGGTTTCGTCTGGAGGCAGAAATCACAGGTACTTACATACTGGCTGATATACCTAGACATCTGAGGCCACCAGTAGTTCCAGGACACCAGTTCTAGTGTCTTCCAGCATCTGGGGTGACCTGTGATGTGAGTGTCATGGCAAAGGGCTACAATCTGTCTGTGTAGGTCCAGACTTTGAGGTACGTATATCTTCCCTCAGAACTGGAGCAGGCCATTCATGTTCGACCACTCCGAGGAGTGCACTGTCCCATTAGCGGAGTGTCAGAGCTCTCATGCTGCCTTGGCAATGGGTTCCTCTTGGTCTCCATTCCGATTTCCCTTGCATATGCTGGACAAGATCTGCTGTTCTATGCCTATCAGTTTCACTTCTTCCAGGGCACGCACCGCAAGGAACTCCAGTCGAAGGAGGACGACGTTCTCGTTGTCGGAAGCTCTGTTTCCATGATCAGCTTTCCTCGACAGTGCGTCCAGTTTGCCCATAGTACGTCTGGGACAGTGATGAAGCAAGAAGTCGAATCTAGCCAGATGCAAGGACCAACAGGCTTGACAACGGTTAAGTTTCTTGGCCGTTATGAAATACTCGAGGTTCTTGTGATTGGTCCAGATTTTCACCGGATGAGTCGCTCCTTCCAAAAGTGCCTCCACTTTTCTAACACGCAGATAATGGCCAGCATTTCCTTGTCGTGGATTTCATAGTTCCGTTCCACGGAGGACAAAGACTTACTATAGAACGCTATGGGGTGCCATTTTCCGTCCGCTGTCGACTGCTGAGACAAGACTGCCCCTGTAGCAAAGTCCGAGCTATCTACTTCGATCTGGAAGAGGTCCAATTCCTGAGAAGACACCAATACCAGAGCAGTGGTTATCGCTGTTTTGAGGTCTTTGAAGGCTGCCTGTTCCTTTTCGCTCTACGTCCAGACTTGTTCGGAGCATGTTAGGTCAAAGAGGGGTCAAGCCTTGGTGGAAAAGTCCCGGGTGAACCTTTGGTAGAAGTTCATGAAGCCTAGGAAAGCCTGAACGTCTATCTTGTTCTCTAGAATAGGCCATTCCCGGACTCCTGCAACCTTGACCGAATCCATGGAGACTTTGTTCTCCGAGATGACCAGACCCAAGTATTCAATCCGCTGCTTGTAGAACTCACACTTCTCCAGGCAAAGGAAGAGTTTGTTCTCCTTCAAGACCTATAACACCTGTCGGACTGCTTGCGCATGCTCTTCCTCTGTCTTGGTGAAGATCAGGATGTCATCCACATAGACCACCACAATACCTTCCGCTATGAGGTTCCGGAAGATGTCATTCATCATGGTTTGGAAGGTGGCCGGACTGTTAGTCATTCCAAAGAACATTACCAAGGGTTCGAACAGGCCTCTGTTGGTTCAGAAGGCTGTCTTCCACTCGTCTTCGGGCTTAATGCGAACATTGTTGAAACCCCAATGGATGTCTAGCTTGGTGAAGTATCTGGCTCTGCGGAGTTGGGACACGAGTTCGGAGATCAGTGGGAGAAGGTATTTGTTCTTGACCATCATGGAGTTGAGTGTACAATAGTCCTGGACCAACCGGAGTGAGCCATCCTTCTTCTTGATGAAGAACACTGGAGCTGCCATGGAGGATTTGGAGAGACAGATTTGTCCGGTGCGCAGATTCTCCTCTAGGAAAGAGTCCAACTCCTTTTGTTCCACCGGAGACAGAGGGTAGACCTTCGACGACTTAGGCTCCGAGCCCAGAACGAGTTTGATAGCATGGTCCCATTGCCTGTGCTCTGGGAGGATGTTGAAGTCTTCCTTGGTGAATACGGATTCGAATCCTCTGACGCAGTCGGGCGGGATAAAAGGTTCTCTCCGTGCCTCCATAATTTCTGAGAGGTCGTAGAGGTGGCATGTAGGTCTTCTGCAGTGGGCTCTGGGAGGATTCGGGTTATGAAGAGCCGGTCCCCTTGCTCGTATTCAGCTTCTCAAGTCTGAACGGGGGTCTCATCCTCTTCCGAGTCTTCCGCATACTCTGGAGAGGGTCCGGATCAGCAGATGTTGAGGGCTCTGGTCTCCATTCTCTTCTGCGACACTTGTTCTCTTCGTATCACACAACATCCTTCACATTGAGAAGGGCATCGGTTCATCTGTACTTCTCCAGTTTGTCAATTGACCTTTGGGTTGTGGTCCTTGAGCTAGGTATAACTGAGGATTATGTTTTGCTTTCCAAGGCTGGAGACAGCAAGGAGCGTCCTTTCGGAGTGGGTTTTGTAATGGAGAACTACGTCTACAACTTCAGAGATATGGCCTGCCTTGTTGGAGGAGCCGTCTACGTTGTACACCGGTATGGGGCGAGAGATGCTCTGGGTGTTAATACCTTTCATATGGACGAAGTCTCGATCTATGAAGTTGCCCATAGCTCCGGAGTCCAAAAGCGCCTTAACGGAATGCACCTCACTGGTGTCTGTGGTGCTGACTTCTATCGGGAGGATGATCGACATTCCACGGGTGTCAAGGGTATTGACGGAGAGTCATTTGGGTAACCTCTTTTCCCATTTTGGCTTCCGGGGTTGCGCTGTCCTGTCCGGAGTGGAGGGGGAGAGAGGGGGTACGTCTATAAGTTCACAAATATCTGTATTGACCTCTTCTACATCTAATACAGCAAACCTATTAACTAGCAGCGACCGGGGCACACTTTTTGCTGGCTGCGCTAAGCAAGATCCTTTTCCAGGGCTGGGCAAACTGGTTAGCCTCTTTGCATCGATAGCACCCTCATGGAGGTAAGGAACATGTTTTCTGAACTGCATCTACGTCCATGGGTATTCCTCTGGACAGCGCAGGTGGAGGGGGCCTTGGTGGAACGGGGGGTGGAGCCGGCTGAGGAGGGCGAAACATCAAGAAAGGGGTCAAACAAAGTGGAGCGCAGCACAAGGGAGCCAAGGTTGTCGTCCAGAGCATGGATTGGAAAGCCCCGTTTGCCAATCTCGCCTGGTTGATCCTCTGGGCAGCTGCATACCAAGCCTCTGGATCCGTGTTGGTGGGTTGTCCGTAGGGCATGGTAGCAATTTGGCTCTGAATGTTTAACCTGAGGCCTTGACGGAACTTCATCACAAGGGTCCGAGGGTCTGTGTATCTGGCGTCTAAGACCAGGGTCAGGAAACTGTCTAAGTAATTGTCCACCATCTGATTTCCTTGATAGTACGAAGATCCTTCCAAGGTGTTGATAGCATCCGACTCCGCGTTGACTGGAAAAAACTGACTTCAGAACTGTTGTTCGAAGTCAGTCCAAGACTGAATGGGAAAAACGCCAGTGTTTGCTTCCTGGCGAAAGAGGTTCTCAGACCACTTCACAGCTCGTCCATCCTTAAAGAAGACAAAGGTCCAGATGGCGGCTGTCCACTGAGAATTTCTGGGGCTCTGACAATGAGATCTAATTCTGCTGTAAGGGCAACTGGAGCAGAGCACTCCAGGAGATTCCTCAGATAAATTATACTATGTAATATATTACAACTTACCTCCAGGAGATTCCTCAGAGAATTAGATGAGACTCCTGGAGGGAATAATCTACAATATATACTAAAATGTCCCTGCATTCCATTCTCTGGTAACCAGAGGCGGCACAATGAATTTGTGTTAGGAGGTAATGGGGGGCGCTCCGGAGTCATGTGTGAAGGGTTCCCTTACAGAGGCTCAGGGGGCTTAGACAGTAGACGGTCCTAAGAAGGGAAGACAAAGGCACTAGGGTGCTCCTTCAGAAACTTGACAAAGTCCTTGACAGTTGGCACTAGGTCAGTCAAGGGAAAATAGGCAAGCTGATAACAGCTAACAAAAATATGTCAACATGTTTCTATTTGGTAATGGCCATATGGACACTAGGTGCACTTTGCAAGGAAAAAGTGCTGTCTGAACTCACCAATGAGAGCATGATTAAGGATGGCTTGAGCTGTCCTGGCACACAAGGTGACCAGCACACCAATAAAGAGAAGCCAGCTCCTACCTTTAGCATAAGAGGGCTAGAGAAGGTTCTTGATACCACCTTTGAGAGGGAGGAAGTGACGGCCCTGAGATAAAAGACAAGCAAAAGATGTTCTCCATGTGTCAAGGCAGGCAGTAGCACTCTTGGATCAAAGAGTGTCAAGAGAAGTGGCTGAATGGCATCCAGCAGCGATCTTGGTACTAATAGCGTCTTCATATGCCAAGAAGTGAAGGGACTACTGGGCCTTGCTTGGGCAGTCCTAGAAGTGAGTGGAGTGATCAGGGTAATTGATAAAGAAACCCCTAAGGGCTTGGACAATGGCAAGGGAGTAGGCCTGGCCTAAATAAATAAAAGTGTCAACTGCTCTCCTAGCTGCAGTGAGAGAGTCAGTGATGATGACAATGTGCTTGATGTCAAAGGAAGTGGCCTTAACAACACCAAGTCGAATAGCAAACAACTCTGCATTTAGAGCTGTGGCTTGTCCTGCAGATGCCTTGGATAACGATACCTGTTCTCTAAGTCTCTAGAAATAGGTAACTGAAATAGCCTGCATGTTCCTGGGAGGAATAACACTTGCATTAGTGGTGACTACAAGTGTTGATGGATCAGAGGAGACCTCATGATAAAGATAGTCAAGGGTGTTGAACTGGAGTTTGCAAGTATACCCATTGGAGTAGTCACAGGGATAGAAAGAGACATGATCAAAAAAGTTGTCCAACAGCCTACATCCTGGGCGAATCTCAGAATAGAGTGAATCAAAGCATTCTGTAAGGTTAAGAAATGACACTCCAGTATCAAAAAGAGGGCTAAACCAAGCTGTTAACATTGAGTCATGAAGACTTAGCGTTCACCCTAGGTAGATGTTCAGGAAGAACTTAATGGAGTCCTTTGTTGCATTGAGCTATTACTTATACTATTTTACAGTGGCTGTACTATTAAAAGTCCACGATCACATGTCCTTCCAGAATATTCTATAATCACCTGACCTTGTCACATGATATGATTACCTAAGTTCTTGTGCTATTTATATCTTAACCCCATTGTATGTCTTGAGGTTATGGATCAAATGTTCAAATGCATGGGAAACTATTTTCTTTTTGGGGCTCTCATAACACAAGCACTCTGTGCATCAGTGAAAAGAGCAAAGGACTGTGGATGGAGGTGTGCACCCTTTGAGTTGCAAGCACTAAGAAAAGAGAGTAGTACATGCTGAGAAGAAAGCATAGCAGCCCTAAGATAGAATTGCTTGGTCAGCTTCTTGAGATGGAGATGAATAGGAATAAGGCTTACTAGAGCCTCAATTTCACCAGTTGGAGAAGTGTAGAATGCACCTAGAATCCAGAGAGCAGCCTTGCACTGCATGGTTGCCAGAAGAGAAACCTGTGCCTTGGTAGGTGCTCTAGAAAAGTACCAGAGACGAAAGCCATAAGTAGCAATAGAAACAACACAGGACTGATAGAGAAGTTACTTTTGTAAAGGAAGGAGACCTCGAGAGGAGTTGCCAAGCATACCTATTGCCTTGACAGTGGTTAGTGCCTTCATAGAATAGTACCAAACATGTTCCTTGAAGGAGAGCCGTCAATCGAAATAAAAGCCCAAGTATCACCAGTAAGTCTTGGGTTTGAGAATAGGAGCACTAATTGTTGAGAGATCCAGCTCGGGGTTGGAGTTGTTATGCATTCTAGAAAAGTGAAAGATCTCTGACTTGTCATGCTCCATGACCAAGCCAAAGAACGCCATTAAGTCTGAAACTATACTATAACTACTAGTAAGCTCCAGCAGGGTTTTGTCATACGTTTTTTCCTGGGAGACCAAGAAACCATCGTCTATATAAGAAAGAATGGAAGTATCTAAATTAAGAGCCTAAGCTCAATGTTCAAAGAGGTGGAAGAGAGGCACAATATAGAGCACTGAGAGAATAGGAGAGAGAGTAAAACCTTGCCCCATGCCAACATCCAAATCACAGGCATGAGAGAGAAAGGAATTCCAGACACACTGGGTTGATCTACCTACAAGATAGTCAGAAAAGAAATCTACTAAGCAGTCTGTAAAGCCAGAGTGTCGAAGGATCACAGTAAGCATACTGTGATTGAGAGAAGGGAAGAACTGTGCAATGTTAGTCTCATCTCTCTCTCAGTTTCATTTGACTCTGTATTCTAGGCATGATAGGTCTCTTGACTTGGACGTATTATTCAAAGGTTGGTTACAAGCAACCTGTATCTAGTTCTCTTTCCCCTTAGGTTAGATTTCTTCTGTAATACTGATAGTGTCTCTTGCCTGTGATAGGACAATCTGGTCCTTGAGGCCCATGTAGGCTACTTGTTGTAGATAGTCTGCCGCGGACTGCGACC
>Ga0157360_1000841_pt1 | contig 11532 bp, 12 predicted proteins | sample AttlaeALBM1_FD_111483 | JGI IMG/M metagenome (GOLD analysis project Ga0157360, IMG submission 111483) | Fungus gardens microbial communities from leaf cutter ant in Ribeirão Preto, State of São Paulo, Brazil - Atta laevigata ALBM1 | ecosystem: Host-associated > Fungi > Mycelium > Unclassified ... | reverse complement strand
ATTCTTGATGAGGTAAAGAGAATGGGAATGAGCCAGGTCAATAAGATCATCATGCAGTAATACTATAAATCTGGTCAATAAAATAATATGGCTGGATCTGAGTACCTTTCACCTCTTGAAATCTCATCCTTAATTTCGAAAGCTATGTCAACCGCAAAGAAAGAAAGATTACAGCAAATGAAAACACTCTGATGTCATCTGAGACTTGGTCTACCAGCTTGTATCATCAAAAACATACAATTTGGTGCATGGTAAAATGGTGGACTGATCACCATGGTAAATGACTAGTGGGAATGTAATTGGACTGAGAAATTCAGTGGACTATCCCTTGCTGTTTTGATGACCATGATATAGTAGTACTGTTTAGAATAAAAGTGTACTTGGATATTGCTTTCCTATTTTTAAGTATCATCCTATCAGCATCTGCATATCTTGTCAAATACTTTACTAACAAGGTTTTCATCGAGGCCTCCAGCCTGGCTTGATCCCTCTACTAATTCTGTGTTTTGAACTTTGTGTTGAAGTCAGTCTGCTATGCTCCCTTCCTACCACAGTCTGTGGAATAGCAGATAGTGTTGTCTGGAAGGTCACTATTGTGATGAGTTGCTCCATATCTATGACATTGTTACACCACTAGAGAATTTTCTGCAAAAATGTAGCATGGGATACACATTATACCCCTGGATTCCACTATTGGAACCCACTCTAAAGATCTCCTACAAGCCCCAGACATAATCTAGACCCAAAATTGGGTACTTCTATTAGGTAGCTGCCAAGCTGTCATATGCTAGAATAGCATATACCTTGGGAGGCAAGACTAATGAGCTAGCATTAGGTTTCTCAGATACAGACTATCAATGTTGAAGCTCTAGAAGTCAGAGGCTCAGAGATATCTTTGGAATGTAAGATAATTTCAATCTAGAGCAGACTTAGACTAATATGACACCAAGACAACAGATCAAAAGTCTATCAGTGACTAGTGATCCCATCACTGCTGGACTCAGTCAAGAAATGGACATACCACCAGACAACCATCATATCACTGATGCTTGCACACACTGTCATGTGTTTCTAGACTATATTCAGAGTAGAAGGAAGCTAGTTTGGGGATTGGGGGATGTCGGACAGGAGTGAAGTATGCAGGTAGAGCAGAATCACATGGTCATGTCTGGAAGATATAGAGGACAGGAAAATGACGTCTGTCATAGCCATATGGTGATGTCATAGAGAAGAGACATAAGGAAGGATGGTAAAATGAAGAGTTTCTTTTTTCTGTTTATTTTAATTGAGTTTTGGGATTTGTATTATTCTAATATATTTGTTAGAGTAGAAATTGATAGGAGGAGCCTCCTTGGCCCTTACCTTCATATCAGAAGCTCTTGAGGTTGTAAATGCAATTCTCTTGAGTGTGTAAGGGATGATCTTGGTGAGAGGTTGAGTTGGTAAAAGTTTTCTATCATATACCCTATTTTTTTAAAAGACAAGACTCAGTAGTTGCTCAGACAACCTTCTACAGAGTAGCAGGTCTGAAAAGTCTGGCTAATCATTGACTCAGATCATATCACACCCATAAGGTTTGGTATAGGAGTGCAAATGAGGGCTTGATTGAGTGTGGTAAGACCTATGAGTGGTTTACTAACTACTTTGATAGTGAGTTTGTTATAGTATATAAAGGTGGACACCTTAGGGATACCATGTGAAGAGGATCTAGATTGAACCCACAATTATTTCATCTATTTTTATATTACAGATAAACTGTGCTTCTACTTTTTAATTTCTTTCTGATACCTCCATTTCTTCCTTCTCCCCATGAACTCTTTAGCATGCTGTGAGGCCCCAAATATATTCAGGCCTAAAATTAAACAAATTTCATGACTTCATACCCCAAAGTCAGGACTAAGATAGAATCATCTACTAGGTAGCAGGGAAGGCATAAAGGACTTTATTGCCAAAAAAGCTAACTACCTAACTATGTAGCAGTATATCCAGGGACATAAGGTCACTACCACTGACAGGCCAATCACTCAAGAACTAGTGGAGTTGAGCTTGCAGCCCCATGGCATCATCACCAAGAATAACAGCTTAGTTAGGAAAAAGAAACCTCATGTAGAAAAGTCCAGAAAAACACCCATCACAAGAGAACAAGACCAGTAGCCTGGCAGGAAATAAGAATAGCCATGGCATCACTTGATCACTGATGGCTAAAAATAAGAGTACATTAAAACTGATCCACTATGATCAAAAACAAAGGAGTAACAAAGAGCCTCAGAGAACTGTGGAAATAATACCCAAAATTCCCAAGGCAAGAAAGGAAAAAGTCAGGTCCTGAGTTGCTGAGATAAGCCAGAGAAAAAGGAAGATTGCCATGGGATCAGTGGTAGGTAACCTAGTAACTCAGCAAGGGTGGAGCAAACCTGGCAAAACTAATAGAAAATAATCAAGAAAAGACAAGAAGGTATAGGATTTCCTATCACTACCAGAATGATCATTGTAATAATAGATTATGACTGAGTTTATTATTTTCTCTATTTTTCATATATTTCTTTTGTATTTCTTTAAACCTATAAAAACCCCTACTTAGTAGAAAGAGAGTAAGCAATCTTGGTTGTCTCTTTCCTCTATTTGGGTTTTTGAAGTGGAAATCTATTTTTAGAGTGATCAGATCAGTGATTAAGTTGCTTTGACTCAAGACTTTTTTTTTTTTTAGTTCAAAAATTTATAATATGGTGCTTGATCGCAGTCCACAACATACTTCATTCATAACAGCGGCAAGGATGTCATTGGAGTGAGCTACAATCTTCGAGTGATGAGACTGTACATGCTCCTTCCAGCAGAAGAATTGCGATAATTGCTCAGGATCCCAAACCAATGTTACAATGTCAAAGTCAGAGTGCCAATGGCAAGTGGCGAAGACAGTTTCATCTGTAGGTAAAGCCTGAGGGCTCAAATCTTGTTGGGGGCCTTTGGGAAAAATGAGATCTGTGTCGATTCCATAGTCAATGTAAGGGGACTTACTCTACGACTGCTTAGATCACACAGTAGGGTTCGCGTGAGCTAGCGTTCCTGATCATCCGTGGAAGTCCGCGGTTATATGTCCGCTTCCCTCTAGTTTGGGTCTCCATCATAGATACTAGATAACCATATCTGGCAGTTTAGTTATTATTGTCTGGTGCATGTGACTACTGCGATTAGTGCACAGACCAGCTAGTCTAGTATATATAGCTAGTGATGTATGGTAGAATACCTTACCTCAACAATAGTTTGAGCTCCTAGGCTATCCATGGCTCTAACTTAAGACTCTTGCTTTACTATACTACAATGAGACTGGCGCCTCTCTGAGTGTGCCCTTACAGTCGAGATCAAAACAACTTAAGAACACTCCTGAAAGAAGTTCATCATCCAGATAAGCAGCTGTAAGAACTTTTAAAGCCAAAGAAAATTCAGTTGTCTTGACCCTTTCATAATTCCCAGTATCTGAGTCATCGGTTTTAGCAGGGGTGAACACAACAATTTCTTGGAGATCTGTGATAATTATGGAGGGGACAGATGGGGTATGTCAGAGAACATTTGATAGAGTGCTGACTACACGAGAAGAAAGATTTTTTGAGGAGTCGAATAAACTATCATCCTGTTCGACAGATATTGGTCAGATCCTTACAATATCTAGTAGTGATTTTGAGTCTCACCAACAATAATACAACAGGGGTAGTAACTCTCCATCGAGGGAATTTGTCTGCAGCAAAAGTGAACCCACATACAGCTACCGAGCTCAAATTAGATAAATAAATGGTTCAAGGCTAGAACTCACCCCCATCAATGTTGATATCTCTCAATTCCAATATACGCGACTTTCGGAGTGTAGATCCAAAGTGTAACTGATAGTAAAGATGCAGTATGGGGGTTAACATGACTTTCATGTATTGTTTTGGGGAGAGGCTGTGAAATCTGTCAGATAACAGTGATCAGGTCTCAGGATAGGCTCACTCATTTGGAAATGATTCATTTTTTGGCCAATTGATTTTTCTCTTGTGGACAGAACGAAGAGTTCTTGAAAACCTGTCTAGGGTCCTTTAAAGACGCTTTTTGTCATGACTACACACTCTCCATTGTGCAGAGCGAATAGGAGAATGTAGAGCTCCTGAAGGCAATCTATCAAGAACCAAGAAATGTGTCCCTTGTGGCGAGACTCGCTCTATGTCTGGTTGAATTATAATCTGCTTGGACACTTGAGGGGGAGGCGGCAGAGGCTTGCTAAAAGTAGTGTAAGGCAATATCAAAGACATTGAACAGTCCATGCAACTAAGTTGTGGTCTATGCCAAACAAATGTTGCCACATAACGGGCATGTTGGCCTGGAAAATGACCTGTCATGCATAATACAAGTGCAATCCTGTGGAAGCCCAAGCCAGAACACATGAACCTGATATAAATCATGGACTTCCTTTTAGATGCTTGGAAGAGAGCACAAATCTCTAACAAGTCCAAGTCCTTCATGGAAGAGAAATGCCTGTATATTTCTGGAATAATGTCACGAAATGATATTCTTGTTATGGAACGATATCGAGTTGTTTGCAAACTCCATTTGTTGGAGCTTTTGTTTCAGATATTTACATATAAATATGGGATTGTAGTTACAGTTTAATTAAGTCTTTCTGTCTTTCCCTCTTTTCCCCTGTGCTCAATTTATTTTGCTGTGACAAATAAGAGACATATTGCTCAGATATATGTGGCCACAATTGGGAGGTTTATAAGCTCCTCATAAAGGTCAGTTGGTATACAGAACATTCTCCCTGCCCTTGCTCACTTCTTGGATTATTAATCTTCTCAACATGTCCACAAAGATAAATCTTACATCCATTCAAACTCTGCCTCCTAATATCCTGAAGCAAATCTATTGAGGTAATGATGTCACCATATATCAACTCATCATCACTATGTCATTTCATTTCTCTCTACTTTCACTCATTACTCGTCATATCACTATAGTTACACCTGAGTCCACCACTCAATCCTACCAGTATATAACTACAGTTACATTGTTCACTAGGACCCAGTCTTCAACACTCGGTCCTAGGTGTGTTATCTCATGTTCTGATCTATTCACTTACTTACATAGTCTTTGACACTCGGTCCTGTTGAAGGTTGCAATTTGAGACCAGTTTTGAAGAGTTTCAGTAGCTGGTATCACTTCATTCCTATCACAAAAATTTCTTCTTTGTCAACATAAATTTTTGTTAGTCCTTAAAATGTAAACACACCTTTACTTGAAGTCTGACTCACTTTGTTCAGACTTCAGGTGTGTATTAGTTATTTTTCCTTTGTTAATAAATGACTCACTTCGTTTGGACTTTAGGCGTTGTCCTGTTGATTGTTGAGGTTCATACATGCACATTCATTCCCCTGTCTATACCTCTTCAGAGGTTATGGGCCCTGCCCTTGAAGCTAACATCAATATGTCCGACACTCTCCATTTTCCAAAACTAAATGGCTCTAACTATAACTCTTGGGCTACTAGCATGAAGTCTGCTTTTCAATCACATTTTGTATAGCTCTATGTCAATGGTGAAGAAGATATGCCTACAGTTGTCAAATCTACCCCCCCTTCAGCTGATAGAACATCAAAGGAATATAAGAGTTGGAAAGAAGACTGAGAGTAGTACAAAACCTGGTTGTGAATAGATAGCACTGTTATGGGGTTACTGAATGGTTCTATTGATTTCACTCAGTTGGGTTATGTCGCAAACTTGTCTACTTCAAAGGAGATCTGGAATACTCTTTATCAGATCAATGTTAAAGACCAACAAAGCCTTAATGTTTATGCACTTGTAGAGGAGATCTGGAGCATAAATTGTGATAGTGTTATCCCTATGCCTGACCACATTGGAAGAATGATTGATATTCGTTGTTGGATCATTGAAGGAAAGAGTACCATGGATGATATGTTGCTCACTTATACTATTTTTTGCTCACTTCCTAACAACAATGTTGAGTGGAATGTTCTCAAGACGTCTTTTATCGAAAAAAGGTCAAGCCTTACTCTGTCTCAAGCAATGATGAGCTTGAATGGCCTTTATGATCACATGACTTAAAATAAGGGGAAGACTGAGCATCTGGCACTTGTTGCTAAGTCACAGAGAGCTTTGAACCATGGTAATACTACTAGAAAGAAGAAAAAGTTCAAAAAGAAAACCTTCAACCCAAAACCTGATGATATATGTTACACCTGTAGTCAGAAAGGTCATTGGAGTCTAATGTGTCCTCAAAAAGAAAAAAAAGGTGGTTCAAGTGGAGGTAGTGAAGGTGGATCAGCAAATTTGGCTATAGAGTTGTCTCAATCAGTGGGAGATAATAGAGAAGTTGGAATGGTGTGGATGGCAATAAATAATACCAGTTTGGGTTTACGAAGCCTCCTTCTTAATAGTAGAGCATCCTCTTATATGTTCTCTGAATGAGAGCGTTTCATCAGCTATACTAAGGCTAATGATGGTTGGTTGGTAACTGTTGGTAGTCTTAATTACACATCTGTTGTCAGTTATGAATCAGTTTCCTTCTGAGCCAAGCTTCCATCTGGTCTAATCACTCTTGTTACACTCTGAAATGTCCTTCATGTTCCTTTTCTAGGTGCAAATCTAGTTAGCTTATGTCTTACAACGTGAAGGAGCCTCTTACTCTAGCCAAACTGATGGGGTCATCATCTCCTTGAGTGGTTAAGAGTTATTCCATGCTGTCCTGAAGAATACTAGTGGTTTCTTATATTTCATCACTTGTGCTGAAGATACTGATCGTGTTGCATTTTCTGTTCATGAAGGGTCAATAAGACTCTGGCATTGTTGAATGGGACATATTAGTCCTAGAATGATTGACTTAATAGAATGGAAGGGCTTTATCAATGGACTTGATAGAACAGCACCTAATGATTATGATCATGTTTGTACTGGCTGTGCCCATGGAAAATCTCACTGGAAACCTATACCTGGTACTAGCAATACAAAATATGGTAAGATGGAGTTGGTTGTCATGGATTTAACAGGCCCAATATCAGTACCTACCTAGGATGGCTATGCCTATGCTCTCATTATTGTTGAAGTCAGTTGCCAATACTCTGTTGAACGTCTTTTGAAGTCAAAGGAGGAAGCTGGAGGTGCTGTTAGGAATGTGATTGCTATGTTGGAACATCAATCTGGGCTCAAGGTTAAAAGATTGCAAAGCGATAACAGTTTAGAGTTTATCAACTCGACTATGAACAAATTTTGTCAGTGGAATGGTATCATTCATGAAATGACACTACCTTATCTCCCTTAGCAAAATGGTATTGCTGAAAGAGCTATAGCCATTATCTTTGAGATGGTCAGATATATTATATTCTGCTAGTTTGAGCCTGAGATATTGGAGGGAAGTGTTTCTGTATGCTATTCATATTTGAAGTTTATTACTCACCTCTGGATTGGACTCTATGGTCCCCTATAAGGCCTGGACAGAATGAAAGCCAGATGTATCCTACTTGTGAATTTTTGGATTGATTGGATGGGCCCATGTACCAAAGCCAGTACATGATGGGAAGCTGCAGTCTCAAGCAGTCAAGGTTTGGATGCTTGGCTAGTGGACAGACAAATCGAAAGGATATTATCTTGAGGATCTAGAAACACCTAAAAAACTAATCAGCTCTTGTGATGTTGATTTTATTGAAGACTCCTTACCAAATGACCTGGCTATTATTGACAACACATCACCCCCTCCAGAGAGCATTAACAAGCTTGTTAATGATGCAATATTAACTGAAAGCACTATCCCATCATTTTCAGCCCCTGATTCAACTAAGGTACATTTACCTGAAAGTCGTCCATCTACTCCCTCCCCTGAGTCTGTCAAAGAGTTGTTGTCACTTCCCCCTGCACCAAAGAAGGTCTCTAAGTGGCAAAATCTGCCCAAAAGAGAGCCTTCAAGTCAAAATTGTCAACTACCTGCCAAGTTTCATGATGAAGATCAATCTGCTTACCTCAGTAACACTGCATTTGCCTTTGTTGCCATGACTTCTAAACCAAGAATGTTAAAGGAAGCTCTACTGTTACCTTACTCAAAACAGTAGAAGAAAGCTATCAACTCTGAGTTCAATCAATTAGTCAAAGCCAAAGTTTTCAAGTAGGTTGAATGCTTACCTAATGACAAAAAGGCTGTTGGTAGTTGTATTGTATTCAAGGAGAAGTTGGATGGCCATAGAAACCATCTGAAATTCAAGGCTTGGGTTGTTGCTCAAGGTTTCTCACAGGTGCCAGGTCTAGACTTCATAGAAACATTCTCATTAGTAGCAAAATTCATGACATTACGAATTTTTCTTGCACTTACTACCTTTCTAGACCTTGAACTTCATTAAGTTGATGTTGTAGGAGCATATCTTCAAGAAGATCTAGATGAAGAAATTTATATGAAGGTGTCTGATGGACTTGCTGAAAAGTATAGGAATGGCTGAAAATTCTGGAGGCTGAAGAAGGCATTATATGGGTTGAAACAAGCAGGTCAACAGTGGAAGAAGCATTTACATCAGATAATGACTAAGCTAGACTTCACTCGTGCAATGGCTGACAACTGTCTTTATGTCCTTTGGGAGCATAACAAGATCATCTTGATGGTCTTGATTTATGTTGACAATATGGCTATTACTAGAAAAGGGATCCCTGGAATTGTCCTGTTCAAGCAAAACTTATCAAAGGATTTTGAAATAATAGATCTAGATGAATTAAAGTTTATCCTTGGTACCCTAGTCACTCGAGATTGCCCCAATCACCTTATCCATCTTAATCAGTCTGCTTACATCACTCAAGTCCTCGCAAGGTTTGGGATAAATGATGCAAAGCCTGTCTCAACCCCCTTGGCTATCAAACATGGTCTATCTACGTCTTAATCTTCTTTTTCTGAAATGGAAAAGAATGAGTATTCAAGTTTCTCTGGAGGCATTCACTACCTATCTCTAGTTGGATCATTGCTATATGCTACTCAAACTTGTCTAGATATTCAATTCTCTGTCAACCTTATTGCTCAGTTCAGTGGAAATCCTGGTATTCCTTATCTTGAAGCTGCAAAACATATTCTGTGCTATCTGAAGGGCACTCAAGAATTTTCTCTGGTTTTAGGTCGCCAAGGGAGAGGTGTTGTGGATATTGTTAGATAGACTGACTCAGATTGGACTAGTAATGTTGACTTGAGACACTCAGTGGAAGATTTTGTATTTGATGTAGCTGGAGGATATGTCTCCTAGTCTTCAAAGAAACAGGTATCTGTCGCTATCTTTTCAGTTGAAGCTGAATACATGGCATCAGCAAATACAACAAAAGAAGCAGTTATGGCTTCGAACACTCCTTAAAGAAGTCAGTTATCCTCAATCCCAGGCAACTATTGTGTATGTTGATAATCAGGGTGTAATAGCCCTTGCTCAAAATCCCACATCTTACTCTAGAGCTAAGCACATCGACATTTGCTTCTATTTCATCTGAGAACATATCAAGAGGAATGAAATAAAACTACAGTATATTTCCACTCATCAAATGGTTGCTGACATTCTTACTAAAGCTCTCCCTCATGAGGCATTCAAAAGATTTTGTGAGGCTCTTGGAGTCGTCAAGGTCCCTCATTGAGTGGGAGTATTGAAGGTTACAATTTGAGACCAGTTTCAGTAGCCAGTATCACTTCATTCCTATCACAAAAATTTCTTCTTTGTCAGCATAAATTTTTGTTAGTCCTTAAAATGTAAACACACCTTTACTTGAAGTCTGACTCACTTTGTTCAGACTTCAGGTATGTATTATTTATTTTTTCTTTGTTAATAAATGACTCACTTTGTTTGGACTTCAGGCATCATCCTGTTGATTGTTGAGGTTCATATGTGTACATTCGTTCCCCTGTCTATACCTCTTCAGAGGTCCTAGGTGACTTGAGTATAATAATATCTTCATCCCAATGTTCACTGTTACTCTGCTGTTAAAATCAAAGAGACTATAATTCAAGACACAGGATCAATACACAAAACATTGAACACTGTACCAACTGTAAGGGCAACTAGGGCACAAGACTCCAGGAGAATCCTTAGTTAATATTACAGTTTGTAATTATAATACAACTCACCTCCAGGAGAATCCTCAGAGATTAGGATGAGGCTCCTGAAGGGATCTTCTACACTATATACTGGGTTTGCATTCTAAGTGTCAGGGTCTCTGTGATTGGAGCTATACTAGTGTGTTTAAGTATTACTTTAGTAATACTTGAACAGGCTTAGGCTGCTCTGGAGTGTTGCTTTGCAGTTTAGGGATGGAGATAGAGCTATCCCCTTATACCAACTGCTTATGTTGTGGTGTATGATTTGAATTTCTATCATAAAAAATTTAACTGATTTACTTTTCCAGGATAGGACCACATTCATTCAAAGCTACTCCTGAACCTCATGCTACTGTGGATGTTCATGGGAAGTATCAATTGGGAGTACTGCATTAGTCATAGCAACCTGATAGGTTGCCTGATCACTTTGTCATAGAGCTTCATTTCACAAACTTATACCTATTTGGATATCTCTCGTCTGTGGAGGTACTCTTTTTCTTTACTTAAATCCTCTTTTCGTATGTAAGACCACCTTATTTGTCCACCTTGCAGTGACATCTGAGGTGGGTACAACTAAACTCTGTTATCTCAACTCATACTTATTTATGCCTAGTTTACATCTACTTACTATAAGTAAATGAATAGAACTATTCGTCCACCTTGCAGTGATATCTGAGTTTACATCTACTTACTATAGAAAGAACATGAGACCAGTTGGTACTCTGTATGTATTTTTGCCACAGGGTAGGTTAAGTGGGTGAGTAGAATCCTATGAGACAATTTGTACAAAGGCACAAGATGTAAGTTTTCTTGGCAGAAACTTCAACCAATAGCTCATTAATTTACAGGCATGGGTGGGTCCACTTAATTGGTGATACAATGAACAGACTTATAGTATGTCCAAACTTAGGAATGTAACAATTTAACAGTGAAAGATGCACAGGTATGTCCTTGGGTACTGAAAAAAAAGTGTTGGACTAAAAGCCAACAGAACGACTTGACTTGACTAGACTGATGTTTAGGTTTACAGGTATATACTTTATATATGAAAATGACATATCAGTATCTGCCTGGTGGAGGAGCAATTTGGAGCCTGTGCATTGCTAAAGGAGTGACAAGGATATAAGAGCAACAAGTGGAGCTCTTTAGATAGAGCAGTGAGATGTAAATATACAGTCGGAGCAGATGACAGAAAGCAATATGAAACTTAACAGAGTATACTCTGTTAAAAATTAGAATAAATTCAAATGAAATTGGAACAGGCACTGAGCAAAGCAAGCTGCCTGTGACCTCAGAGACTGTTGAAGGAAGGGAGTGTAGCATGCTGACAAACAACACTACCTACTATTCCACAAACCATTGGAGAAAGGGAGTGTAGTGGACTAACAGACAGCACTGCTTGCTGTTACAAGGACTGTTGGAGAAAGGGAGTGTAGCAGACTGACTT
>Ga0157360_1000840_pt1 | contig 11532 bp, 5 predicted proteins | sample AttlaeALBM1_FD_111483 | JGI IMG/M metagenome (GOLD analysis project Ga0157360, IMG submission 111483) | Fungus gardens microbial communities from leaf cutter ant in Ribeirão Preto, State of São Paulo, Brazil - Atta laevigata ALBM1 | ecosystem: Host-associated > Fungi > Mycelium > Unclassified ... | reverse complement strand
GTGGCTACTGATGCTCGATATCCAGTATGAGGTGAAAGGCGCGATGCCGGAGGAATTGCAGGCTGACAGGCTAATACTACCGAACCGGCTTCAGCTCAGCGTTTGATGACTATCTGGTCGGGTGATCGATGTCCGGCCGGTACGCGGTCTGTGCGCGCTTAAAAGCGGGCGGCCCTGCGGGCCAGGGAAAGCCGGTGCTGGCGCACCGGTCATCCCCCTTCGCCTGTGCTTTCTCTCTCCGGGGAGCTGACTCTTCTCCTTCTTTTTCTGATTCCTGCTGCTGTTAAACCATGTGGTGTGCAGCAGTCGCGCCCCGGTTTCCTGGTAATTAACTCTTAAAACATTATCAGCCTGATGGCCCCCTTCGGCTCCCCGGCTGGCCGGGTCGTCAGCCCGACTGCGCCAGCCGGTAAACCGGCAAGCTCCGCCGAACCGCGAGGGGATGCGTTTCGGGCCTGGCGGCTGGGGTCTGATGGCAAAGGGCGGAGCTTCGTCGCAGGTTACACCACAGGATCTTCAATTTCTTCAATCAGGTCTTCACCCTGATTTTTGGGGCTTCCCACCTTGCTGGATACGGGATGCCATCTGAAGTCGCTTTCCGGCAGTGCGGCTTCCTTCGCGATTTGCTCTGCGCGTTCCGGCGAGGTGTCCTCGCTCAGCCACTCGCGAACGGCTGACGCCTTCAGAACCAGCGGTCTGCGGTCATGAATGTCCACCATGCCTTTATTGCTGGCTGCGGTGACAATCAAAAAGCCTTCATGACCGTGCGGATCGTCAAAGGGAGCTTTGCCGATCGCCGCGAAGAACAGCGGGTCATGGCTTTTTTGATAGATGAAATAGGGTTGTTTTTTTTCACCGGCTCGCTTCCACTCGTACCACCCGTCGGCAAACACCACGGCGAGACCGTGATTCCACAGCGGTTTGAACATCTTGCTTGATGCGGCAGTTTCACTGCGCGCGTTGATCAGTGGCTGCTTGTCCCACCATTCCGGGCCATAACCCCAGTAGACCGGATCGAGCTTGAGCTCGCCGTCGCGCTGATTCAACAGCAGCACGTTGGTACCAGGCGCAACGTTGTAACGCCCGATGGGCTCCGGATCATTTAGGTAGTCGCTGTCTGCTATGTCGAGGGCGTCAAAGTACACGTCCCGGCTCTGGTACTGCGCAAATCGTCCGCACATGGTTATTCCTCCAGCCTTAAGCATAGCGGGTTCGTAGCCGGCATCTTTGTGCTGAAGTTTTAGCCTCTCCTTTGATTGGTTGAATGGAGACAATCAGGTTTGACCATATTTAACGATGTACATGCTTCGGAACGAAAAGGGGTTTGTGACGTTGTTGAGGATCTTACGCAGGTCTGAAGGGCGTGGGTGCCAAAATGACGATGTGAAGTATGCGCGAAAAAGCCGCTCCTGAATGGAGCGGCTGTGAATTACTACGACTGAATGATGATCAGCGGGGCGTTGATGATGGCGTTAAAATTTAAGTCATCTCCGCCGCTAACACTGTAAATACATGCCAGTAGTAGCGATATTGCAAAACGACTATATCTCGGTGTACCCATATGGGTCTCCAGTTGAACCGCGACATCGGCTGTTTTCACTGGCAATAAAGGCTATCGCAAGTGTTCGCGGCAAAGCTTAGTGATGAGAGGTTGGACGCCGAATTAGGGCTGTGACCCTGTCTACCTCTGTGTTTACATCATTCCATATGTATCTCAGGTATGGAAAGTGCAATGTAAATCCTTTTTATATTTGAACCTTATAATTGCGGAAAAAAAACGCGTTTTTACGGCATTTTTGGCTGCCGGATAACTGGTTTTTCAATTTAATCAAATAACCATATGCCGCAGATTTCAAAAAAGCGAAAATCCATTTCTGTATTGCAACCACAAATGCATTCCGTATACTGAGCCGGAAGGCTATTGCAAGTGTTCGCTTAAATAGAAGCCAATACTGCAACGGAGATCTGCTGTGAACAGTTTTCCGAACCGGAATTTTGCTGTGAACAATCTTCCGGACAGAGAAACCGCTTAATTGCGGTTTTTTTGTTTTCTAAAAAAGGAACTGGCCACATTATGGAAAATCATTTTCCGGAAAAATGCGACGTATAACATCTAAGAAATTAGATTCATAACAACTGGTTACGTAAAGCACCAGTTAGCCTTTATGCTATCGGTCCCGTGCAAAGTGGTCAAGCCCACCAGATACAGGCATTTGTGTTTCAAAAGTTAAGATAATCGCCATGGTCAGCAACCAAGCGCGATACGGACCGAAAAATATTTTTGTAAAGCGCAACGATGTCGTTGTAGACACCCGCCATCATCACCCACTTACTCTTCATACCGTGTTGTTTTGCGTTCAACATCTGAAAATCAACCACATCGAGACACCTGCGGCGCAACGCTGCATCCAGCGAGTGCCCAAAGAACGGGCTGGCGCGGATGGCGGCGGTAATGGACACGCTTCTGGCAGGGCAGAGTGCTGGTTCCGGGCGCTGTACGAACAGGGAGCGCCTCACGTTTATAGGCTACCCGGGTAAAGAGCCTTACTGCCCGATTATACCACCCATGATGTCGCGTACAGTCGCAACGGGTGCAAGCTTTAATACCCCAGACGCTTCAGTTCAGCGGCAAGTCGCAACAAGCTTTTGTGCAGACCATCATTATTCTTCAAAAGCTCTTTCTTCATAATCTCAGTGTGCAGACTCAAATCTATGTTATCTGCTGCACGAGTTACGGGAAAATCATCACTGGACGGTAAGTTACCATTTTCACTGTAATCCTTTGCGGCACAAACCAGCGTGGCCAGATCGATGACACGGTGAAGCGGAAGTTCTTCTGACTGCCGGGACCATTTACCCTCAACATTTCTCCATACCTTTGCTGAAAGGTCAGTATGACCAGGGCGGTTCCACTGAGCGATGCCAATTGACAGACCCATTGCATCAGTTCCTTCAGGTAAGTCAGTGTATTGACCATCCATACGATCGTAGTTCTCAACCTGTAGGATAGGTTTGTGTTTGAGGTGTGCTGGAATTTTCATGAGAAGCTGTTCTTGGGTTGGTTTAAGGTTCAGTCAAAGATATCTGGTTGGCAGTTTTTGTAAATGGATTGTTTATTTGTTTTGTGGATTACTGAATTTTATAAATGTAACATTTCGTATATTCTGTTGTAATTCAATATTATGATGGCTGGTTCACTTTTAGAAGCATGATGCGCCCCCTTCGGATCCCCGGCGGTGCCGGATCGTCGAGCCCTACTACGCTACCCGGCGCAGCCGGTAAGCTTCGCCGAACCGCCAGATGTGGCGTTTCGGGCCTCACGGCTTGGGTCTGATGGCGACGACAAAACCAACTCCTGCAGCTGGCTCGCGCCAGCGCACTCACTGCCCACCAGACTCGGTGGCCGTTAAGGACCGGAGCGGCGTAAAGCTGCCGTCCGGGGCTGTATCCTGTTCATCCTCCGTTGTCCTGTTTCGTTCTCCTGAGCCCCTTCGCTGTGCAGAAATCTGCCACACGGGCGTCCTCACAATAGGGTCGCCATGCTAAACGGCTACACCCGGTCCCTCCGGGCTGCGGCCTTGCCGTTTTCCCTATCGTTCTGCCCCATGCCCGCGCGCCTGTTCTGCCTCTACGGCGAGGAACTCAGAGAAACATCACTTAAACCTGAACAGGAGAACCAACATGTCACTTCCTGACACCAACGGCACTACCCCGGAATCACCGCTTGAATCTGACAGCGATAACCTGCGTTTTATCAGCCGCCCCCACGTGCGCGATGCACAGGGCAACTATGTGATGGCAACGGATGCCCAGATCCTCGCCGAGGCGGTGCTGGCGATTGATTACTGCTACCCCACGGGCACCATTTTTGAATCCTCGGACGCATCGAGAGAATTTTCCGGACAAAGCTTGCAGGGCGAGAACGTGAGGTGTTTGCCGTCGCGTTCCTGAATAACCAGCATCAGCAGCTGGCTTACAGGAAAATCTTTGAGGGATATATCACAAGTGTAGAGATACATCCACGTGAGGTCGTTCGCCTGGCGCTGGAGCTGAATGCCGCCGCCGTAATCCTCAGCCACAATGACCGATCCCTCTAAAGCGGATACCGCTATCACGGTGCGCCTTAAAAATGCGCTGAAGCTGGTGGCGGTTCGGGTTATCAATTACATCATCGTGGCCGAGAATGAAACGGTGTCTATTGCAGAGCGGGGACACGTGAACTTCTGATTTATCGCCTGAATATCCAGCAGGGCGGGGGCCACTCCGCCTGATTTGGGCGCGCTGAAGCACCGGTCATCCCCCAACGCCCTCGTATTCTCTCTATGGGGAGTTGACTCTCTGTCTTCTTTCTTGTGTGTCATGTGTTTTGTTTTTTACGGATAGTGTTGTAGATGAGGTTAGGCAACTGCTTTATAGAGTTTCTCTTTATGGATTTCTGAATTACCCGCAAATCAATATAGATGGCCCCTTCGGCTCCCCGGTGGGCCGGGGCGTGAGCCCGACTGCGCTAACCGCCAGAGACAGCCAGCTTCGACGAACCGCACAGTGATGCGTTTCGGGCCTGTTGGCTGGAGTCTGGTGGTGTAACTCTGGTCGGCCTTGGTGTGTGACTGACTTTTAAGTTTCTCCACGTGATCTGAAATCAGGTCAGCTGGAAGAAGCGATGTAAATCAGATGTAAGTGCTCGTTCCTAAACTCTTCACCTAAGTTTATCGTGAATGTCGGATAAATTTGTTACGGCTCAACATTATTCAGGGTGTATTGCTGGATAAGCCTCCACAATAATCTACCCATTGGAAGACGATAGATATCGCTATGGGCGACGCCATTAGTTCCTGGCGAATTGAACTGAGTAATGCCCTTCGATGTATCTATATATTCGACTTTAGTCACTGGCAAAGATGGATCAAGAGGATTAGCACAGTTATGGGTATCGTCACCCTGATTACACAGTGAAAACTTACCGCCTTGTTTTTCTGAGTTATCAGATGCCACCATGCAGTGGAAAATACCCTTGTAGGATGTATCCTCGCAGGCTTTTTTATAACTGTTTATTGCCCCCGCAGGTTCGTACCAGAATACCGGGCCGGTTGCTTTATCATACCGTGAGGCGGTAAGTACAATGTGGGTGTTCTTGAGTTCAGGGTAATCACGGTAAGGTGCGCCCTCATCACTGTTTGCGGGAGAAAACCGATTAATACTCATCGCACCTTGCAAAGCAACGGCTAACCTGACCGGGCTGGACACCATCTGTTTGCCTTTTTCCAGTGCAGGGCTGCTGAACAGCGCGCGAGTCACCGCTCTGGCACCAAAACTATGACCGACTACAACGACAGGCAACTTCTGCCCATTATTCGTACTTTGCTTCAGGGTTTCGTTGATTAATTTATTGAGCCAGGTGAGTCCAATTTCATCTGCGTCGTTGGCTTTATTACCGTAACTGAAAACATTACCTACTGAATTTGACCAGTATGAAGGCCATGTCACGCCGATAACAAGCGGTCTGAACAACCCATTGTTTTTAGTTTTTGGTTCTCTGGCACTCTCCCCATTGGTGATGCCCTGTTCCTGAGATGCTGCCATGATGTTGCCAGTGATATCATTAAAATTCCTTATCGCTTCGCTCTGAGAAGTATTCCAGCCCATGACAATCAACAAAATATGGCTGTAGGCGCCGCTCTTTACATCTTCATTTAAATACTCCTTAAGAGAACTTAAGGCATCATTCCCGCTTTTATAAAATGTGGGGCTGGAGGTATCCTGAATCAGGCCATTTTCCAGTGGGGGGCAGGGGTTCCAGTCATTTATTTTTGTCAGGTCAGCTTTGGACACACTTGAAAGATAACGAGAAAGATATGCATTATAAACAAAGCAATGATTATTTGTGATGTAATTTTTATTTCCGTAGCCAGAGATTTCCATGAAGTCATTTTTAATGATGTGTGAAATAAACATGGCTTTCAAATCATGTTCCTGAAATCTGTTAATCTGGTGTTTAGTATCAAATAAACTCGGTTTTTCAAGATCGAAGTAGGATGTGGAAGAAATCAGGCTATTATCCGAAGGGGAAACTTTGGGGCCGCCCACCAGTTCCTGGGGAGCTTTTTCAATGGCCACGATGTAACCCGGGAAATGCAGGGCTGTTCCGGACGGAAAATACAGCATGGAATGGAAATTACGAGTGTTAGAACTGTCCAGTTTCAATGCTTCCTCATAGGGAGTTAACGCAGTGTCGTGACCAGAAGAACAGCCGTAAATTAAAGTGAAAAGAAACAATGCGCACATTTTTTTTAATATGTTCATGTATGCCCCATTGGCTATGTTTAATCTTTATGAGAAAAACAGATGGCGACAGCAATAGCTGTATAACTTCATCTTTTTTAAATTTAAAATCATCGGTTTAAATGGGGAGGTTACATGTAAATATGCATGGTAAAACTTTGTACCACCCACTCATGCAATGTGAAAATCAATCCGAAATGATAACGCAACGTTAGTATGTTAAAGCTAACCCAAATTTTAATTGTCTGCCACATAGCAAAATTCTTATTTTTCATCTCAGTGATTATCCGTATCAGCCCTGAGTCTTTCATCCCCGGGATAGTTTTGAATCTGGTTTTATTACTGTCCAGGACAGCACTCCGAGCATAGACCGGATAGCTTACGTTGCTGAGCAAAGCACGCTGAGTGACTGGTGCCATCTGGTCATAAGGTTATGGGCCGAACGTGAAATGCATGGCTATAGAGGTGCTGCACCCTGGAAATCCCCGGTTTTAACTGGCGCAATCGATCCAGTAATCAGCGGACTGCAATACCAAATGGGTGCCATACCGCATACATTAGTGTATCGACCCAGCCCGGGTTGGCGTTTCTGATTAAGGTTTCAAACAACTGATTCAAGCCCCCAGATTTTCCTGCAGTCCTGCAGATGCGTCCCCAGTTATGAATCTGTTTAATCGAAGTAAAACCGCGTATATTTTTTATGTCCGGCGCGAGGAATGTAAGTCAGAAATACCAGGAAGAGCAAAGTGGAAGGATTTGAAGATATAACCCCTATGGAGGGGATGTTTGCACCGCTAGATGTGCGTCGAGAGCTCAGAGCGGCTTTCGCACGCTGGCTGCCCAGACCCCAGCATCTCCGTCCCGCGCCGAGATCGCATGAATGGGTGGATGAGCAGGCACTGCTTAGCCTGTGCGAACATTTTCGTCTGGAATATCCAGGTGAAGCGAAGGATCTGGCGCAAATCTGGGACGAATCGGAAACCAGGAAAGCTGAGGGTGGGCCGCTTTTTGAAGAGCTCATACAACGGGGCTGGGTTTTCTTTGATGGGGGGCGCTGGATGATGCAGGGAACTCCTGTAGGTACACGTTCTCATATCGCCTATCCCACCCCGGGCACTCAACGCTTTCTTGAAGGGCTCAGTCGCCCCCAGCTGGTCTCAAAGACTGACCGCCCGCCCGCAGCGGTCAAGACACTTGAAGAAAAGATTCTGGCTAAATTCTGGCTGGAAGAGAACGTCCCGGTTGAAAACCCGAAATGGTTCCTCAGCAGGTTATGGGAGCAACTTTGTCCTGCTGGACCTCTTAATTCAGAACAAAAAATGGTTCTGCAGCATACCCGCATACCCGCAGCTACCCATGCCGACGCGGTAGACAACGCTTTCCGTGAATGGGCCGCCTGGTGTCACGTTATTGAAGGATATGGCGAATGGGGCAGCGAGTGGATGTCCATGCAAAAACAGTTATGCCGTGAGGCTGCTCACCGCGTACTTGCGCGCCAGACTCTGTGGGGTGGGTGGGACGGAGATCTTGCTCGTTATATTGATGTGCTCCTGAACACCTATGGCATCCCCCAAAACCAGGTCCGGTTTGCTTACAGGCCCGGAGAGGTGATTCCCTGCACGCTGGTGGGAAAAGCGGGCTGGCTTGCCAGCCGGGAAATCGAATATCTCATGATGGACCGGCTGATGATGCGTCGGCCGGACCTGAATATGGTCAGCTTTGCATTTGGATTGTTGTGTTCTGAACTGGAAAAGACCGACATTAATCCAGACGTCGCGACCGCATCTGAATCACTCCTTTCTTTCGCGGCCAGTCATCCGATGGCGCTGATGAAACTCTGGTCCCGCATTGATGCCGTTTCCGTGCTTCTGGTGGACTTGTTACTTTACAAGCCCACAGCCTGTCTGGCGGCGCAATGGACGGTGATGTGGCAGAAGGGAGGCCGTTACAGCGAGCGCAATCAAAGCCGGGAAGCCAAGATGAAAACCTTTGCTGTGCAGGATGCTCTGTCCTGCATTGCTCACCACGTAAAAGCAGGTTTGCTCAGCCTTGAAGAATACGCCGCTTTGTTAACCTGGTGCTACAGAGCGGATGTACACACGGTACAGGACATAGCGGATATGCAGCGGTCCGTGGGGCATCAGCTAATGGGAATGATGACGAGGCAGAATGAGCACGTTCAGTCCGAGGTGTTACAACACCTGGTTAACCAGGTACGCTATAAAAATAATGTAACGAGGGCATGTTTTTCTGGTGCCTTAGATGGAAAGAGACAATTTCCTCTGCTGGCTGACACCTCCATGCAGTCGGTTGTGGCGCTCTACTCGGAGTTTGCACATAAGCTTCATCTGGATTTTACAGACGTTGCAATATTATCCCCTGATCTTGCCGGATGCCTTGTTGCCACAGCGTGTGCACAAGATGCGCCCATTCGTAATGCATTCCTGTTCCCCATTGATGGCATGGCACTCATTCAGGCGGCCCCTCAGGATGAACGACTTATTGTCCGTTCATCAGTTGCGCGGACTATAAGAGTACATGTGCGGTTGCTGGCTCGTGCTGTATCGGGATGGCCAGACGACGAGGTGCCGTCGGTGTTAAGCGACGCGTTCAGAAAGCTCGTTTCACTCAGCGTCATTGAGCATGATGAGAAAGGACGCATTGGTGCTCTTACGGACAGATACAGCCCAGGGAATAGCCTGACCCGAGAGGCGGGCTCCCCCGCTCAGGACCTTGCTGCCGCGTGGCATAAACTGGACAAAAGCCGGCAGGACGACCTGTTACAGGTCTTTGCGCAATCCGATGACCCTGTTTTACTTGCCGAACTCTGTGAACATCTGCCCGCAGTGGCAAAAGCCGGGATCAAAGCGAAGCTGCGTCAGCTCAAGCCGGGTGAAGCCTCGGATTTCTGGACCTGGACTGAGATTATACATCGCATTGAAACATTGCAGAACGCCGGAGAATATGAGCTGGCCGGGGAACATCTGGATCATATTCGGCAGGAGTTAGAAAACGCGCCACCGCAATCCCGCCTTGCCTTGTTTACGCTTGAGCTTCGGCTGTATTTAAAACAAGAAAACTGGGATGCACTGGATATTGCAGTCATCCCCCCGACGTTGCGTACAGAAACAGCACGACAAGCCAATGATGAACTGGATTTCTACCGGGCCACCTCACAACTTTTGCGTCCTGGAGGCAATCTTGCTCTCGCCTTGGCTGATCTGAAGCGGCTTGCAGCAATTTCGGGGGCAAGTCCAGCATACAAAGAAAACTATTTTGCCGTCGCGATTCAGCAAATTATAGGCTCTAAAACTCACCCAATAAGTGCAGTGGACAATGATGCCGGAGTGCATCTGCTGGCTGAGATTAACAGCGCTATCAAAGCGAACAGACTTCTTGAAAGCACGTCATTGCTGGCCAATCGGGCGCTTCTCCTGATTGCACTGAAGAAACCTGGTGAGGCGCTGGAGAGCATCAGCCAGCGTCGCACTGAGGTCAGAAGCGCAGACCTGGAAGTAGCTGCTGTAGTTGCAAAACACGAGATGGGGCTCTGGGATGAAGCGATGACCATTCTGGATGCAGCCATTTCAGAATTTGAGATGAACAAGCGCTTTGCTGAGCTCAGAAACGATCTGCAGGTGGGAAAACCGGCTTTTAGCATCGTTTCTGCAACGGTTGATGGTGATGGTTTAAATTCGATACGAATCGCGTTACAGCAACTGGCCGCACTCAATTTCACGCAAGTTGGTGAGGTCATGGGGCCGACACGACAAGGGTTGCGCGGATATCTCATAAGGGAAGTTTCCAATGCCGTTGCATCTCTGCAGCGTATGGCCGCTATGCTGCGCGACAGGAATGACCCTGAGGATGATGCAAGACTCGAAAATGATCTGAACTCCGCAGTGCGAGAGGTGCTGAATGCATCTTTCGCAATCGTCAGGTGGAATGTCAGTGACCAGTCACTTGGTGGCTATACTCCTAAGGGAAATCCCGGCGAGAGGGATTTGGTTATCCGTGCTGGTGGAAGTGAAATTGCCATCTATGAAGCACTGGTCTGCGACAGCCTGGACCGGAAAAACATCAAGAAGCATTTCAACAAGCTGCCTGATTATGGTTACTGCGAAGTCTATTTTCACGTAATTTACTCGTATGCAGAGAAGATAAAACCACTTCTTGAGTATGTCCGGACAATCCTCGAGCATGAAATTCCTCCCCCCCTGGTTTTCCGCCGATGTGATGACCTTATCGCAGCTGACTGTGGAATAAACGGCTACGTAGCGACTTACGAAATCGATCACCGTGAGGTGGCTATAGTGTTCATGATTGCTGACCTTAAAATCCGGACAAAATGATGACTATGACTGGGTCTGTATTCATTTAAGACCATGTCTTAGAAATGATACTCAGGAGACAACCCAGCCCGCCTGCCTTGCAACATAGCCTGAAACACCCCAGGTAGAGAGACTTGTCTGGGGTGTTTCCATCTCAGAGACGTATCAACAACATGAATAACGTCGTCGGCTCTTCTGGCTCGGCGCGGCCTAAATTTTCAGGTAAGGCTCTGCGACAGCATGAATGAATTGCTTAAGCCGGTTTCAGTATGCCCCTCTCCGTTGTGGTAAATGCATTGTAATAACGACATGGCCCCTCCCGTCTCCCCGGCTGGCCGGCCCGACTGCGCTAACCGTCATAGATGGCAAGCTTAGCTGAACCGCTAAGGTATGCGTTTCGGGCCGTTCGGCTAGGGTCTGATGGCTGGATAGTAGGCACAATTGATTTAGAAACAGAGTGGCGCGCTTATCTTGACCGGAAACGATGTCTGTTAAAAGCGAACTGCTGCCGTACTATCCGCAGTCCTACTGAACGCCGCTCAACCAAAGCAAAAAATCCCTCAAACCACAATCCAGCTAACGCTGCGGACCAATGGGGATTCACCGGATGATTAACATAAAGGTGACGTACGGCGAACTTAAGGCGAACAGGGTAATGCTGCCAACTTACTGATTTAGTGTATGATGGTGTTTTTGAGGTGCTCCGGTGGCTTCTGTTTCTATCAGCTGTCCCTCCTGTTCAGCTACTGACGGGGTGGTGCGTAACGGTAAAAGTACTGCCGGACATCAGCGCTATCTCTGCTCTCACTGCCGTAAAACATGGCAGTTACAGTTCACATACACCGCCTCTCAACCCGGTACGCACCAGAAAATCATTGATATGACCATGAATGGCGTTGGATGCCGGGCAACCGCCCGC
>Ga0157360_1000838_pt1 | contig 11538 bp, 5 predicted proteins | sample AttlaeALBM1_FD_111483 | JGI IMG/M metagenome (GOLD analysis project Ga0157360, IMG submission 111483) | Fungus gardens microbial communities from leaf cutter ant in Ribeirão Preto, State of São Paulo, Brazil - Atta laevigata ALBM1 | ecosystem: Host-associated > Fungi > Mycelium > Unclassified ... | reverse complement strand
TGGTTGTAGTCGAATGAAATATACCGATGCACCACTGATTCAATGATTCAAAAACGACATAGGCGCCATTGTCAGTGAGTATTGCTCACACCATAGGCAAACTTCAAATATCTTAATCTGATCAGTCTATGCCACAAGTCAATACACTCACCTCACATGGCTGTAGCGGCACCCGCTGTTCAACAATGATAGCCAGGCGCAACCGAAACTTTGACTTTGACTTGTAGCGCGTTTATTTTGTGTCTGTCAGATACCGCTGCTTCCTGGAATGAAGCAGTTAATCTGTTATCTCAGACACCGGGACACGTATGACTCACCAACACGAGTCTTAACAGAAGAACGCAAGCTCCCAGCCACAATACGAAAGACAATAGGAAAAAGGGAGTTCTGAACAACATCAGAGTGACATAGCCATTCAGCTCAGGGAATACTACGATTCCCAATGATAGTAAGCTGGGGTGACCAAAGACAACTAAATCTATGTATAAGCAAAAGCGAGAAGATGCTTTATGGAAGTCAATTGCTGCTCCCAACTCTTTTGCATCCATGGGCTGGCCCCAAATCGAGACAGGACGATTGAGCTCCGATTCAATAGCGATCCAAGAATCGAGAGCACTGGAAACTCGAAGGATATATCGCTGAGTTTTGAAAGAGAGCCCAAAAAATCGAGAAGGCGGACAAGAAGATGTGAATACAAAGCAGAGTAGAAATCGACAGATAGTATTCCTGGTTCAGCCGCCTCCCCACGTGCTTCCAATTACGGTGAACGGCAGATGCCATAATTACTAGTAACACGTGACCTGCATACAATACTTCCCCCTACTCCTGAGCTATTATTGTCTTTACAGGAGTAACTCTTTGGAATGCTGGCGGCGCCCAACTTTTGTCGGCCACGATTATTTGCATGGATCATCAACAAACTCTTAGAGCCTCCTATTATGCATAGACTCATTGCCAGGAGCTCCACAACCGAAGCAATCTCCTGAGGGACTCCAAATCGACCCATTGGAATGTGGTTCTTCGAAACGTCAGCCGATGCCACCACGCACAAATCTTCTCCGATTATACATCAAACCCGTGGCACTCACAAGTAATTCCTCGGACGGCCTGGCCATCATAGTTGTCTCTATTAATGTCGCCAAGAAATAGGGAAACGAATTAGAACCAACAGGAAAAACTCGCGGCGCAGGAAGACGCTTGAAGTCGATAGCGTCCTTGGAAAACGTCACCATATATTGTGAACAATGACATGTAGAATCCCCTGCTTACACGTTCTTATCAGAGGACGTGATCAAAACATAAGCTCTTATAACCACCCTGTAACCATCACAAGCGTCTGCAATTGAATGTACGCGCCTGGTGGGTTTATATGCGATGATGAGGGATTGAAATCGCTTATCATCTCGGTGACAAATCCTTGATAAGAACAGGTACGATTGCATAGGTCGCTAGCCAACCTTCCACCGTGCATCTAGCAGTAGGCAAGGGGACTCGCATGTCGATTTAGGACAAATCCATATAGTTTGACGAGGCGGACCAACAACTCCACCAGCATTTAGCTTTTTCTGCTTTTGTGTGAAAGATAATTTCCACATCTAGGAATGGAACACACACTTTGATTCATCCTAACCCACTTTTTTACCCATTATTGGGCAAGCATAGTTGCATCAAGTGTGCATGATATGTGGAAGTCATTCCCCTCGAACACTTATCTTAAGAGATACACGAAAACCGTTCCTGTATTCACCCTCTCAAGACATTTTGACGCTTACATATTATGTGTTACATTCGGCTCAATCACTCCATCCATAAACCTAGTCTTATTTAATATCCAGATTTCCAAGCAGCTGGTTTTCCAGAATTTGTATGATAAACATATATCATCTAAATGTCATGCATGATTGGTCCAACTCACATGAGGTACAAAGTGTACCACTTTGAAATTTAGTCTGCTCAAGTTTCTTTTGAGTAGAGAGTGAGTCTAAGACTGTGGAAATGCTAAGCTGATAAGATTCTGGGGTCTGTGCAACAAGCTAGGGCATTAGATACAAACCCTTGTACATTTATCTTATTCTAATATAATTCTTCTTACCAATAGGACCTATGTAGTGTTTTCAACTGCTCAGGCTGCAAGTTTTGGTAGACTATAGTAAATACTACAATTTTTCCTCTACAATTGATTTTGGTTAAATTATTCAGACCATGTTGAGTTTCAGGTTGGAATACAGCATCTGAGACACCCTTTTATCATCACCATCCCCTGGGGCAAGATGAACCCCAGGGGTCATACTCTACCTGACACCTCTCACTAATATTGTCATAACATCACCTATCCACTTTATTTCTCATTGCCCTTTGGGGCAGAACATTTGTGCATTTATGCATTGGGGGCATGACTACCACAGCATGTTCCCTTTGCACCTGCTCTCTGCTAAGGCTAGAAGAGAGTGCCATCTGGAGACTGAACTAATGGCTAGAGAGAATCCACTCTCAAAAAGAATCCTATGAACACTGTCACTGAATGACATCCATATGGAAGAGCTCTCTATAGCTTACCACAAATACACATATTCCTCTACAAAATCTGGGTATCACCTTTGGGAAGTATATTAGAGCATAGTAGATACAAAGATAAACTGATTTGAGCTCTCTCTCAGGGTGGGATATCTCTAAGGAAGTCACTAGTACCCTTGAAAAAGGGTTTTGTAGCAACTTAGCCCAGATGACTTAATTACCCTCCAAGTCTGAGTTGACAAGGAGAACTTGATAGAGTTCCCATTATTTCCTATATACTACTTATACAACTACTACATGGTCTGTGCACTACTTTCCCATGGTCATCATGTGACTACCTCATGTGACATCACCTATTGTGACTGTGACTTGTGACCTTGGTCATGTGATACTTTTCCACACTCTCCCTTGTATAGTAAGTCTAAAGAAAAGAAAAGAAATATAAATAATGACTTAGCTGTTTTGCCAAGTCATAATACTACTCTCCCTCTTAAGTTTTCTTGTCCCAAGAATTTCCTTATAACTTGTGGTATGGGTCAACCATGTTGCCTATCTTGTCATCATCTTCTTCTGTTTACTCTCTTACTCCTGATTTTTCTTGTTTGATTTCTTCTTCTTCCTCAATTGTTTCCATTGTTTTTCTTTTTTCTGCTTACCTACCTTTCCATTGCCTCCAATTTCTTTCCAATCTTCCCCAATATTCTTGGTCACATCTCTTATCTAACCACCCAAACAATTTTCTTACTGTGAACCTCCCTGGCAATTCTTCCCTCTCAAATATTCCTTCTTTCTATTCTTGTCTCACCACATCTTCTTGGTCTTGTTAATACTCTTTCTCAAATTCTTCTATTGCTTTCTTTGCATTCTTTAAATTCTCTCTATCTTCCCAAGTATCTGATTCTACTATAAATCCTTTTCAGCATACCAAGTATTTATCTCTTTTTCTCACTTATTGCTTATTCAAAATCCTCTCAACTTCCTATTCTTCTTCTCCTTTGATTATAACCAGAGCTGGTTACTTTTTTCTCTGCCCCTCCACTTGTCCTATGTATCTATATATTCTACTAACATTAACTACTGGGTGTATTGTGGGAAGGCTAAAAGGGGAATATTGTTGAAGGTCTCCAGCCCTATCAATAGAATGTGTAGTTTTTCTTTTAGAGTTTTATGTTTGCTATAGAGTCTCCCAAAAGAATGTATTTTTGCTATTGATCCAAGAGCATATATATACTATCAAGTTTCATAGTCTAGTAACAACAAAAAGAAGAAAAATAACAAGAGGACAAACAATGCTTGTTTCTATCAGAATACCACAGTAGTCAGCATGACAATCAAGGATAAAAGAGACAATAGTCAACAAGGTGTCCAAGAAAAGAAGAATAGAATAATCAAAATAAGGAAAGCATTACTATAGCTCACCACTCATGTATAGGATCATACACATGTAGCCCAGTGGCTACTCTCATAGTATTTTGATTGTACTTGGTAGTTCTAATTCTACTGTATTTGATGATACAATTTTCTTGATCTTGTAAGAACCAACAAACCTCTCTGCTAACTTCTCTGTCCTTCTTCTGACCATCTAATACTTTAGATCCTTAGTGCTCAACATCACTAAGTCTTCTACTTTATAGTCATCAATCTCCACTCTCTTCCTATCTACATACTTCTTCATTTCTTCTTGTGCTTTACTTAGCATTGCTTTTGCCTCTTCTTTATCTTTTCAATGAATTTCTTTGCTCCTTTGTATTTCCCCTTTTTCCTTCCCTCAAATCCTATCCTTGGATCTTGCCTGTAATTTGCTTTAAAAGGCAATGTTCTGGTACTCAAGTGTGTTTTATTGTTATATGCAAACTCTGTTGTTCCCAACTATTCTGGCCACTGTTCTTGCCTATGATCAATAAACATCCTTAAGTACTATTCTAACTCCTGATTGACCCTCTCTGTTTGTCCATCTGTTTGAGAGTAAAATGCTATTGACAATTTACTTTCAATTCCCAACATTCTGTTTAACTCTCTTATTAACCCTACTACAAATTAGGGCCCCTTATCTGAAATAATGCTTTCAGGTAGGCCATGCAACTTCCATACATTATCCCTGAACAATCATACTAGCCCTTTTGCTGATGTTTTCTTTGTAGTTGGTATGAAGTGAACTATTTTTGTTAACTAATCTACTACTACTAAGATAAAATTGTATTCTTGAGCTAAAGGCAATTTTGCTAATATGTGTGTCCAAGGTTTCTTGGATATTGAATTGGGCATTAACTTGTTTGCTGGTTACTCTGTGCAATTTTTATTGTGTTAACAAGCATTGCACTCCTTCATATACTGCTTTACTTCTTTAGTTACTCCTGGCCACCAAAAATTTTGGGTAATCAGTTCCACTGTCTTCTATTGTTCTCTGTGTCCTTCTACTAGCATATTGTAATGTAGCCTGATAATCTCTGTTCTCAATTTATTGTCTTTTGGCACACACTTTTTTCTCCTTATATATTACATTATTTACTTCTCTTTACTCCTTATCTCTTAATATTTTCATCCCTGCTTGCTTTATTTCTTTTATAGCTTTTACTACCTTGACATCTTTTACACTTGACTGCCTAATCTTTTCTAGCAGGTCTACTCCTTCCACTATAATTTCCACTGCCTCTGTTCTTCTTACTTCTAGCCACTCAGGCTTTACTAACATCTCATTTTTGTTATCTCTTTCTACTCTAACCTCTCAGTCTGGTCTCCTACTCAAACTGTCTTCTTTTCCCATTTTACTTCCTAGAATATGTTTTAACATAAAATTAAATCTAGATAGGTACAAAGTCTATCTTGCTTGTCTCTGATTTAACTTCTGTACCTTCATAAAGTATTCAAGATTCTTGTGATCTGTTCAAATCTCAAATTTAACTGTTGCTCCTTCTAGGAAGCACCTCTATGCTTCTAAGTATCTAACCACTGCTAACATCTTTTTATCATAAATCTTGTAGTTTCTCTTTGTATTGCTTAGAGGTTTGAAAATGAAAGCCACTAGTCTCTATATTTCATCAGAGCACTTCATGGATAATACTCCTTCAGTTGCATAGTTTGAGGCATTTGTCTCTACCCTAAACTCTTTGTCTAACTCTAGGGCTGCTAACACTGGTTTTGTTGTGAAAATCTGTTTAAGCTCATTAAATGCTTGCTGTTGCTCCTGTTCCTACTGTCATTTCATATTCTTTCTTGTTAGCATATTCACTGGCCTAGCTGTTTGAGCAAAATCTTTAATAAATCTCCTGTAATAATCTGCAAGGCCTAGAAATTTCCTGATATCTTTTATATTCTTGGGCTCTGGCCAACTGAGTACTCCATCTATTTTCTCCTTCTCTATCTCTATTCTGTTAGATCCTGTGACGACCTCTAAGAATTTTATCTTCTTTACTTTCCATATACACTTCTCTGGTATGACATATAAGTCATTCTTCTCTAGTCTCCTTAGTACTTCTTTCACAATTTCATCATGCCCTTTCTCTGTTTTTGTCCCTACTAGCATATTATCTACTGTCATGAATGTGTGGAGCAGAGATGAAATAACCCAGAATAGAACAGGGTTATTCTGAGGAAAAAGGAGATTGACAACAAAATTGGGAAACAACCTTGGTCTTAGCTTATGTGCTATGTCTTGATCTACTGTTGTGTGTGATTGCATATTTCAGGAGGACAAAATTGTTACTAGAAGTTTAGGAGAGGAATAGTATATAGATTAATAGAAGTAAAGGTAGAACACATAAGAGATGTTAATCTACAAACTAAGGAACTAGGGTGTAACTAATGGAGTACTTATACTACGTCTGGAATAGAAAGAGTACAAGTAACTAGTCTATATCATGATCCTATAGGAGTAGACAACAGGAGTTCAGGAGCAAATTTTAGTAATAAATAATATATAAAAGAAATTATTTTTATTAAATTATTATTTTCCATCATATGACATCTACAAACACTATAACTTTTTCTTTATTTATTAAGTTCCTTAAGATTTCATTTATCAGTACTTGAAATATAACTAGTGAGTTTGTTATCCCAAAGAACATTACTGTTGGCTCAAAGGAGCCCACTGTCATAACTTGGCAAAACAGCTAAGTGTCATATTCTAGAAATCTGACAATTATGTAATTTTATTTTTCCTAATAATTCTCCTAAAATTATAAATAGTAGGATAGCATAGTAGACTACTTTCCTCCTATTCTGGGCTTCCTATAAGTACTGAGTAGATATAATGTATTTCCTCAGTTTGCAAATTAACATCATTTGGTTCTAATCTTATTCCTGTCCACTTCAGTCTCTATTCTATATCCCTAGGACCTCTGTTCTAATGACTTTCTTCTATTCCAAAATAAGTGACCGATCTCACAACTGGAGACCAGGGTGCAACACATAAGTTGAAGCCAAGGTTGTTCATCAAATTTGTACTCTACTCCAATATTTTTATCCTATCCACCAGAGCCTGCTTTTTGGGTTTTCTATCATTGATAAGTACTATCTATTCTCTGATGTAGTACAATATATCCATTCTAGAGTGTAATTCTATTTATAACTCCTTTCCTCCATTCTCCATTTTTCCATATTTGACAGAATTTACAAACTCACACTAGTTCCTGTCATACTATAGTTCTGATATCTTGCTATTCTGTAGCTCTCTCTTCCAGGAGTAATTCTATTCCTCTTGCTAACCAAACTATTAGTTGTTTTACTTCTGGCCTCCCAAGAAGATCAAGATACCTCTACTCAAAAACACCTTGCACTTTGGTGTACCCCTGTTATCTCCACTTCCAGTAGACTCCTTGAAATTCCACAATGTAGATCCCATCACTATCCCTCATATTAACAACAACCTAAACTGGGTCGATGCCCCTATCCCCACTCCTAACCCCATCTCCCAAACTCTATCTTCTGTCACTGATTGTAACCTCTTTAATAACTAGTTAGCTAAGGCTCTTCAATAATTATCTGAAAACCTTAACCAAGGATTGATATTAAAGCCTCACTAATCAAAGGCCTGCATTCTGAACACCTTTGACAGTTCTGATCCCCACAAGCTCAACTATTTTCTGTTTCAGTATCAACTCTACTTCCATGCCAATATTCCTCAATTTCCCACCAATGAAGAAAAAATCAATTTTGTAATGACCTATCTCTCTAGTGTAGTACAAGATTGGTTTGAAGTCGCACTATAATAGGAAGACCTTGGCTACACATAACCCTGGCTCTCTACCTGGTAGCTTTTTGTGGATGAACTTTGGGTCCATTTTGGACTCTCAGACCTAGTAAGGAATGCTACCAACCTCACTAATAACCTCTATATGAAGCCAGGAGATAAGATTGCAACTTATAATGTGGAATTTATGCAGTACACACTACAGTTGAACTAGGGTAATTCAGTTCTCTACTATTGTTTCTATCAGGGATTGCCAAATCGTCTCTAGGATCTGATAGCAAACTGAAAACATGGCAAACCCACTTTCTTCCATGCCATATACCAATTGGCAATTACCTTCAACAATCGCCACTGGGAACAAAATCATGAGTGAGATCATCTCTGGAACACACAGAGAGAGGTAGCAGACAGTCACAACCAAAAACAAGGTAAGATGACTTAGTATTCTGCCTTCTCACAAAGCTTCACTCTGTCTCACCCCCAGTCATTCATAATTCTGTCACAATCTGCACCCTTGCAGAATTTCCTAAAACCCCCCAGACTAACATCTGCCATTACTAAGTCACCATCCCTATTCACTCTATTAGTTGACCTCTCCAACAAACTAGGCAGAGATAGTAAATTAAACAGTAATGAGTACAAGTGCTGTATCAACAATAATCTCTGTCTATATTGTGGATTGAAAGACCACAAGGTAGATAGATGTCCTAGGAAACAACCAATAAGAGTATGACTAACTACTCTAGAGGAACAAGAAACTCCACTTTCTGAGAACCTCTTGGAAAACTAGAATGCAGTCCCTAAGTGTTATGAACATCGAGTGGGACTACAACTATTATTAGCCATGGTCTAATAATAAGTGGTTAGTAGACGAGATGTTGGCGATGCTAGATAAGGACATTATTATGCAGTAATGCATCGAATAATGTCTGAGGACTCTAAGAGACAATGGACTCATAGAATAGACAAAACTCTTTGGAGAAATCTTGGACTATTTTTCTTTCTATTTTTGGATCTGTGCCAAATGGGACAACACCGGACTAACCCATTATTAAGACACTGACTCAACTTGTCACCCTTAATACTTCTGTCACTGGACTATCACTTAACTAGTCACTATTAGTTACAAGTAGTGTTACCACATTGTAACAAAGTCACAATACTTAGTTAGGATAAATACAGACCAGAAAGAGAAGGGAACGGCAAGTTCTCTCTTTCTGTATTCCCTCTATAAAATCTACTCTGAGGAATTAGTACTCTTACTCGTCTTAGGATAATCTCAAGAGTACTACTCAAAGTCTCGCTTACATCTCTCCTCTGATATAACTTCACTGAAAACCTTAGCTAGACCCTCTAACGAGGAGCGTGAAGATATCAAGTGTTAGATATAGGCTTCAAGTTGAAATACATAATTCAGCTGTGAGGTCTAGAGTCTTAATACCAAGACTCAGCACAAACTAGAGATTGCATTGAACTTATTTGTGTAACTATGAGTCCAATGCATCTCAACATGTTTGCTTTTTCTGACCCCAATTCCCTTTGTATACTCCTAGTTTCTCCTCTGGTATGTACTCCAGAACATATCTAGCCTATACCCATCTGAATGCTAGTAGACTCCAGATCTACATACTGTTTCTTGGACTTTGCTTTTACTCATGGACATTCTTTACCTACTACTCCTACTCTACCTGTGGAACTATGCCTGTTTAATAGAATCTCAAATAACATTATTTCTGAGGTAGTACTATTGCCTGTAAAATTCCCCTCCAGTGAATGCATGACTCTTGACTTTTATGTCACTTTGCTTGATTCTTGTTGTTCTTTAGTCTTAGGTTACTCTTGGCTCACCCACTACAATCTGTTGATTGACTGGGTTTTTGGGTTAATATCTTTCTGACCACCATCTTTACTTCAAAGTCTGGCTTCCATTTCTCTTGTTGAAACCTTGGTAAATCCTCCATTCTCTTTAGCAGAAAACTCTCTACAGTTCACCACATCTGAGACATTCCTATCTAAACCCAAGTGACCTCACATTGCAATTATCAATGTACCAGCTCTACTCTAGGCCTCATGTCTCTTAGGCTTGACAACATTTTTTCTCCAATTCTGTTTCATAGTATAGGCTAAATCTACCACTATCTCAAAAAAAATCAATTTCTTCTCTATTCCAGAGGAATACCACAAGTATACTAATGTTTTTAGCAAGTCCAGAGCAGAAGCACTCGCTCCCCATTGCCTTTATGACCTCCGGATTGAACTAGAAAAAGATTCCCATCCTCTGGTAGAAATTATCTACTCCTTGTCTAAATTCAAATAGGAAATACTAAAGAAATTCATTGACAAAAACCTTACCAATGGATTCACTCACTTGACATCGTCTCCTCATGGAGTGCTGGTCCTGTTCATAAAGAAGAAAGATGGTTCCCTCCAGCTCTATATAAATTTCTGCGGACTTAACAAAATCACAAAAAAAGACTATTTCCTCTCATCTCTAACCTCCTAGATTCTCCCCACAAGGCTTGCATTTACACCAAAATTAACCTCCAACATGTGTATTATTTGGTCTGCATTGCTGAAGAGGACAAATGGAAAACTGCCTTCTGAACTCACTATAGAGCCTTTGAATAGTCAATAATGCTGTTTGGACTAACTAATGCTCCAGTTGCCTTTCAGTACTTCATAAATAATGTATTCTCCAACCTTCTAAATGTGTACATAGTAGTCTACTTAGATGACATTCTGATCTACTCCAACAATATCACACAACACTGGAACCATGTCAAAGAAGTATTAAAACAACTCCAAAAATTGGGATTGTACATGAAGGTAGAGAAATGTAAATTCCACTCAAATTCCATGGAATATCTAGGCTATGTTCTATTACTATCTGGCTTGACTATGTCCAATGCTAAAGTGAAAACCATTCAGGAGTGGCTAGAATCAAAGAAAATAAAGGATATCTAATCCTTCCTAGGATTTTCCAACTTCTATAGGTGTTTCATTTTCAATTATTCAGACATAGTCATTCCACTCACCCATTTTACTAGGAAAAACACTCCATGGAATTTTGATGACAAATGTAAAGTGGCATTTAATACTCTAAAGTAAGTCTTCACCTTTGCTCCCATCCTTATACATTGGGTTCTAAACACACAACTTGTTGTAGAAATCAATGCCTCAGACTATGCTTTTGCTGCTGTTCTTTCTATTATAACTAAAGATAATGAAATCCACCCTATAGCCTTCTACTCCCAGACATTCTCTGCTCTGGAGCTCAACTACAACGTCCATGACAAAGAATTACTTGCAATATTTGAGGCCTTCAAAATTTGGCAACACTGTTTGGAGAGGTCTGCTTTGCCAATTGACGTTGTGACAGATCACAAGAATCTGGAATATTTCTTGACAACCAAGATTCTAATGTGCCGATGTTATGCTATACAAACATTTAGGCAAAATAAGTGACATTTTACACCTTAATAATGAGAATAACCAGCTCGAGAGACGAGCTCGGCCCCCCAAAGATGTTCCTTTAGACGCCCAGTCATGGACTCGAGCATACCACTTGATTAGCAGAGTAGTGGCTGTGACCACCACTACAGAAACCTCATAGGGATTGTCCAGAGAATTTCATAACAGATTTATAACAGAACTCCCCTCTAGAGTACTCTCAAAAGCAGAAAGGACCTTAGAAGAATGTTTTCTATAAGAATGATGTTATATCTTGGTGACAGTGACTTATTTATAACATCCAGGTTACCATCAGAGCAGGGCCATCATCGCTGATGGCTAATTATAGCAAGAACTAGCAAGACGTGTCCTCTCAAGAATTGCAT
>Ga0157360_1000834_pt1 | contig 11566 bp, 16 predicted proteins | sample AttlaeALBM1_FD_111483 | JGI IMG/M metagenome (GOLD analysis project Ga0157360, IMG submission 111483) | Fungus gardens microbial communities from leaf cutter ant in Ribeirão Preto, State of São Paulo, Brazil - Atta laevigata ALBM1 | ecosystem: Host-associated > Fungi > Mycelium > Unclassified ... | reverse complement strand
GGTCAATGGGTGTGTTATTTTCGTGATTCGAGGGGAGTGCAGACACTAATTTATCTTCATTAGATAAATGCTTCTTCCTCACCTTATGAAGGAGAGGATAATTTTTTCAAGTCTCAGGATGATGTTGGAGTACCACCACGACGTGGTCTCGTTACTGGCGGTCGACTACGTGGTCAAAGTGAACGTATTGGTTCACGACCTCCAAGTTCTGCAGGGTTTTCAGCAGCGGCATGAGAATCTTTCCATGTTCCGAAGGGTTGCTTTATCTCCTGTTTATCCTTGTTTTCATATGGTTTTGATTACGACTTGTTACGACCTCTCATGACTTTAACAATCAATAGGTAGAACTCTGTTACTCAGATGTACTAATTAGCTCCTCTGTTGATTTAGTCACCAGGTAAGATCCTGGGAATATGTTGTTGTGTTGCAGGGTGTGATTTGCTGAAACATACACTGTGACCCTCTTCCCTTGGCCACCATCCATTATGCTGTACTTATTGACAAAGTGTCACGAGTTGCCTTAACTATAACAAAGGATGTGTATTTATAGAACATTAGACTAGGGATTTGAACTGGTTTTTTTTTTTTTTAAATCAACAATTTATTACATGGGGCATGTAGGCAGGCCATGGCAAGTACAAGGTACCTACTTAAATAAGAAGAAGAGGAAAAGAAAGTTACATACAGAAAAAAGGAACAAGAGAAAAAGTTTGAATTAGAAACAAGGTGATGAAAGCTGCACCTCTACTCCAAGAAGTTGCACCACGATGAGACCTTAGCCATTATCAAAGCTAAATGTGCCAGGGTTGTCTGCAAGGAAGTGGATGAAACTGTTGATGATGTTGTTGCACAGTTGTGTAGAGGGGTCATGCCTATTGCATTTCATGACAATGTGTTCATGGGTTTAGACCTCAGCTTCACCACATGGGTAGCTGGTAGGGAGGTGTGGGAAAAATCTCTGTCTGTATTCTCCAATGGAGGCATGTCCAGTAGTCATGTAGGTGAAACGGGCACATAGTGCATTGGTGAACCCTATGACAAGAAGCCACAAGCTGCCTTTGGCATATGTAGGTTTGATGACTCTTTGCTTTTCATCTTCAAAATTGAGGAAGTAATGGCCTTTCTTGAGGCTGTTAGCAAACGACATTTGCCATTTGCAGAGGATGTTATTGCATTTTTTCTTTTGGCTGAACAGGTGTGAATTCTTGCTGGGGAATGTAGGAACACATGTGTTGGCTTTGACTTGATCATCAACAAGTTTATGTTTGGGCCATTCAGCTTTGCTAGGGCAGTATCAGAAGTAAATTTTATTCCTTCCATCTTTGCTGAAGAAGGATTTGATTGCAGAGGCTAATGGGATGAACATGTTCTGGAGGGAATCAACTTTGGACTCCAGGATTTTTCTTGCTGCAGTGATGGAGTCAGTGATAATGGTAATGTTGTGGATATCATCTATCTCCATGGCAGGGATGAGTCTAGTACAAATAGCCATGAGTTCAGCCTCAAGGGATGTGACATTTATGGAGTTGACTTGTAATTCTTTTATGACTATGTTATCAGACTAGACATGAGTGGCTGCTGTATGTTAGGGAACCACTCAGAGGCAATCACTCTTAAGCTAATGGATAGTCCCAGAAGCTAGTTTGAGATTCAAGTGAAGTATATTGCTAGTATATATAGGTAATACCAGACAATCCCACAGACAGTCACATGTATATGAGATTCATAATCACAATTGTCCTAAATTAGATCAGAAGGCATTGCACTGCATGACACAGACAAGAGAAGCTAGGAATAATGGGAATGTAATACATGAACTGTCAACAAGCCACTAATAGATTCAGGCCCTCAAAACTTACTAAGCAATACCCTAGATTGTCCCCTTATACTGTAGTGACATGCAATTTTTTGATACCTCCGTCTATGATGACTGCAGCACTGTTGTGTGATACTTGAGATGTCCTGAAGGCATGGTTAAGACTTTGAAGGTGCTGGTAAAGGTCTTTATCAGATAAAGAAGAAGGTGAGTGAAAACTAATTCTACTAGAGAAATGATCAACTACTCTTGAACCAGGAGAAAAAAGAGGGTGGAAAGGGTTAAAACAATTCCTGACACCATTGAATCGTTCATTAGTATCTTTGATGGGGCTTTTTAGCTTAGCTTGCTGTTTTGCAGTAAGCTTAGAAGTACCAACTCTATGGGGTGGTTGGTTTTTAGCGTGCTGTGAGTTGAGAAGCAAATTGATAGCATGTGATAGAGGCATATTGTAGGTGATGTCTGCTATTGAGTTTGCATAGGTCTAGTGTGATTGGAATGAGGCCTGCAATAGCTTTAATACCTTCTGATGGTGAAGTTTGAAAAGTGCCTGTAATCCATAGGGCTGCTCTTTACTGCATTTTCTTTAGTTCAGTTATGTTTCTGATGATAGGGATGCCTTTGAAGAACCACAGCTAAAATCCATATAGGGCAATGGGCAGGATGCAGGTCCTGTATAGGAGTTGTTTTTGAATGGGAAGGAGGCCTTGTGAGGAGTTTCCAAGCATATTCATGGTGCTGAGGGTGAAGAGGCACTTAGTAGTATAGAAGTATATGTGGTAATAGAAATTGAGTTTGCAGTTGAAGAAAAAGCCTAAGTAATGCCAGATAGGTTTAGGAGAGATGACAGGGCCTCCTACAGATAATAAGTCAATGGAGGGGTTGGGGGGATGATAAGCTCTCATGAAATGGAAGATTTCTGTCTTGCTATGTTCCATGACAAGACCAGCATCAAGGAGAATTTTGGACATAATGTTATAACTACAAAGTAGAAAAGAGAAAGATAATGAGTAACTCTTCTCCTGAGAAATTAGAAGACCATCATCAACAAAAGAAAGGACATCAGTTGGAATGTTTTCTTTTAGATTTTTTATTCTTTTTTTGAATGTTTTAATGATAGGGGCAAGATAGATAACAGAGAGGATAGGAGATAGAGCTAAGCCTTGGCCCACTCTAACATTGGTATTAAAGAACAGAGATGAGAATTGATTCCAGGAATAAGAGATGGAGTAGCCTGTGTAATAGCTGTTAAAGAAACCTGTGACGTTAGTGTTAAGACCAGCTTTCTTTAGGTATAGGGAGAGAAAAGAATAATTTAGAGACAGAAAGAATTATGCAATATCAAATGCTATAACACTGGTGTGATACTGCTTGAGCCACCCTACATGAATGAGATAGGTGAGGTAGATGCTAGTATCAGTTATAGACCATTGTCTAATACTGCCAAGTTGGTTTGGGTCTAGGAAGCCATTATCTACCATGTGAAATTGGAGTCAGTTGCTAATGACTTTCTCGATGAGCTTTCCAGTGGTATTGAGTAAAACAATAAGGTGGAATGATTTGGAGGTGCTGTATGACTCCTTATTTGGCTTGGGAATAATAACAGTATTAGCAGCTTTGAAGTAAGAGGGCCAGTACTTTAAGTTGATGCAGGTGTCAGTAACATTTACAATCTTCTCCAAACACCAGTTATTAGAGAATAGGGTTTTTAGATGTTTCCAAGAGATGTGGTCAGGTCCCAGGGCTGATGACAAAGAATACTTAGCTATTGCATCTTTGAATTCCTGTTTAGAAAAGGCAGGCCAAACAATGAGGCCTGCTTGGGGGATTTCATTAAGAAAGCAGATATTGACAGGTCTGTTCTCAGCAGAGTTGGAGGAGTTATGAAGGGCATGCCATAGGTCTGAGAAAGTATTGCAGGGGCAATTCTCATACGAGATAGATTCTATAGCTGGCATTGATTTTTTCCAAACCCAATTCATTAAGTCCCAGGGTCTTTTATTTGAGGACGTGATTTTGTGTATCTTGTTGTTAAAAAACTTTTTCTTTGTAGACTAGATAGTAGCCTTAAATTCTTTCCAGTGTTGAAGGTTGCCTGATGCTCAGTATCCATTGAGGCTTATAGTACAATCTTGGTTCCACTATTCTTTTGAATGTTTTGTGATATGTTTCAGCTTTGCATGATTATTCCAAAAGCTTTTGAACATATTAGCCATCCATTGGACTACACTTTCTAAATCCTCTTTAGTTGTGATGGTTGATGAATTTATGTCAGAGAAGCCATTGATAAGTAACACAATAAAGTTTTCCTCTTCCTTACTATCTTTTCTGATCAACCTGAAACTGAGGTCAATATTAGTTTCTGTAATGCCTACTTTGATAGTAAGTGAAACATGGTCAGAGGGTTTGCAAATGTTGGGATAGAGCATATGTTGTCCAAATCCTCTATTTTTAGGGGGTAGGAAGACAAGGTCTATGATGGAGTTAGAGTCCTGTGTGTTGTCTGCAAATCTAGTAGGACCAGGGTTCAGGAGCAGAGAGAGCTCCAGGCCTAGGCTGTCAGTGATGGTGAATAGGTCTTTAGTATGTATGGAGTAGTGGCAGAAGTTAGGGTCCCAGTCACTGTCCCTAATGTTGAAGTTGCCCATTATGATAATTGTATTTTCCAGATTGATAATAGTTTGACACAGAAAGTGCAGGGCAGTTTGATTGCTGTCAAAATATACGTTAATAATAAAGTTGGTATTATGGTCAGAGTAGAAGGCCAGGACATTGATATCTCAATGGTTGACAATGTTGAGGCACAAAGTAAATCTAAGTTTTAACAGTTGTTTGTTTACATAGGTAGCTACACAGGGGTAGTTGTCTTGTGATAGATCAGATCAAATAAATAATGTCCATTCAGGGTGGTTGGGCATGCCAAAAATGGAGTTGTCTAAGAAATTCATGTGGCTAGGGACTTGTGTTAAGACTCTAAACCTCATAGTTGAATATGTGTTTCAACTTGAAGCTTATATCTAACACTTGATATCTTCATGCTCTTTGTCAAAGGATCTGGTTAAGGTTTTTAGTGAAGTTATATCGTAAGAGAGATGTCAACAAGACTTTGAGTAGCACCCTTGAGGTTATCCTAAGACAAGTAAGAGTACTGATTCCTCAGAGTAAATTTTACAGAGGGAATACAGAAAGAGAGAACTTGCTATTCCTTTCTCTTTCTGGTCTGTATTTATCCTAACTAGATGTTGTGACTACATTACAATGTAGTAACACTACTTGTAACTAAGAGTGACTAGTTAAGTGACAGTCCAGTGACAGAAGCTATAGGAGTAACAAGTTGAGTCAAGTGTCTATTAATGGGTTAGTCCGATGTTGTCCCATTTAGCACAGTCCAAAAATAGAAAGAGGAATAGTCCAAGATTTCTCCAGAGAGTTCTGTCCATACTATGAGTCCAAATATCCTTTGAGAGTCCTCAGACATATAATACATTACTGCATCATTATGTCCTCATCTAATATTGCCAACATCTCATCTACTAACCACTCATTATCAGACCATGGCTAATAATAGTTGTAGTCCTACTCAATGTTCATAACAACTTGTCTAATAAGAGACCTAGGTTATAAGGGCGACTGGGACACAAGACTCCAAGAGAATCCTCAGAGAATAGGATGAGGCTTCTGGAGGGATCTTCTACATTATATACATCCCTCAGTGTCAGGGTTCACAGGATCAGAGCTAAACTAGTGTATTTAAGTATTACTAGTTAAACAGGCTAAAGTAGCTCTGGAGCATTGTCATGTCATTCAGGGATAGGAATGGAGGTGTTCCCTTACATTCACCCCCCCTTCAAGATTGCTACGTCTCAAAGCAATGGACTCAGAGTGAAAGATGCTGTTGAACTCCGTGTGTCGGATGTGTCTCGGAGCTCCTGGGTGTTTGCGGTGGAACTCTGCTGTGAGTTCTGGCATAGAGACTTCGGAGGCGGACTCCCAGGAGTTGTGTTCATGGCCGTATCCTTTCCACTTGATGAGGTACTGGAATCTTCTCCGATGCCAATGGCTGTCAAGTATCTCTTCTACTTCCCACTCTGGTTCTCCATCAATAACTATGGGCAGTAGGTGACCTTCTGTTTTCCAGCCTGTGATTGGGTTGTCTGGGGCTGGAGTAAGCTTCACTACGTTGAACACTGGATGGAGTTGCTTCATCCAGTGTGGCAGTCTTAAGCGGTAGGCCATGGGTCTGATCTGCCATTCTACTACAAAGGGGCCAAGCCGTCAGTGCAAGAGTTTCTGCGAAGAGCGCGTAGTCCGGATGTCCAATGCGTCGAGGAAGACTTTGTCGCCGGGTTTGAACACTGGAGCCGGAGTTCTTCGTTGGTCATAATACCTCTTCATGTCGTCCTGTGCCTTGTGGATCACGGATTTGGCCTTGTCAATTGCGGTCCTCATCCTCTCCGTGAACTCGTTGACTGTCTCTAGACTGGAGGGGTTCTGTTGGGGTTTGAATCCCATGCAAGGAAGTCTTCCGGTGTCGAGCAGAAATGGAGGCTGTTGGGTGGTGGAGTGGACATGGTTGTTGTGCTGGAACTCCGCCATGGGGAGGAGGTCATACCAGTCATCCTGCCATTCATTCACAAAGAGCCAGAGGTACTGGTCTAACTCTTGATTGATGTGCTCCATCTATCCATTGGTTTGAGGGTGCCATGCTATGGAAGACACCAACTTTATCCCTAGTAAGTGATAGAGTTCTCTGGTGAAATGTGCTACAAATTGAGGTCCGTAGTCCGAGATTACACACTTTGGAAGGCCATGGAGCTTCCAGACTTGATGTAGGAAGAGCTTGGCTGCTCCTTCTACTGTCACTGTTGTGTGCGTCGGAATGAAGTGTGCTCGTTTCGATACTGAGTCCACCACTGTCATTACTGCATTGTAACCAGAGGAGAGGGGGAGTTCTACTATGAAGTCCACACTAAGCGTGTCCCATTGCAAGTCCAGGATCTGGAGAGGGTGCAATTTGCCTACCAGAGCCTGCCTTATCGGTTTTGTCCTAATGCAGAGGTCACAGGTGCTAATGTACTGTCTAATGTACCTAGACATTTGAGGCCACCAGTAATCCCTAGAGACTAACTCCAGTGTTTTCCAGCATCTGGGGTATTCAGCGACCTTCGTGTCATGGCACAATGAGACTACTTGCCTCCATAAGTCCAGATTCCAGTGAACGTAGATCTTGCCTCTGAAGCAGAGTAGTCCTTCGTTTTCCAACCATTCCGCAGAGCAGACCGTCTTACTCAATGCTTGCCAGAGTTCCTTTGCTGCCTTTGCCACTGGTTCTTCCTGGTCTCCCTTCTGGTTCCCTTGATGAATTTCTCTTAGGATGTCTTTCTCTGGTCCCTCCAGCTAAACTCCTTCGAGAGCTCAGATTGCCAAGAGCTCTGGTCATAACAGGACCACATCTTTGTTGTCGGAGGCTCCATTGCCATGGTCTGGCCTCCACGATAATGTGTCCGGCTTCTTCATGCAATGTCCTGGGCAGTGGACCAGTCTGAAGTCGAAGCGGGCTAGGTACAGAGACCAACGGGCTTGACGACGGTTGAGTTTCTTGACTGTCATGAAGTACTCCAAGTTCTTGTGGTCCGTCCAGATCTCCACTGGGTGTCAGGCTCCTTCTAGGAAATACCTCCACTTTTCCAACATGCGGATGATGGCAAACATCTCTTTGTCATGGATCTCATAGTTCCGTTCCACCGGAGACAGAGATTTGCTGTAGAAGGCCACCGGGTGCCATTTCTCCTCTCTGGGTAGTTGCTGAAAGAGGACGGCTCCAGAGGTGAAGTCGGAGCTGTCAGCTTTGATGCGGAAGGGTTCCGAATCTTGAGGCAACACCAGAACCGGAGTGGTAGTCACCGCTGTTTTGAGACGTTCGAAGGCTTCCTGTTTCTTAGCATCCCAGTTCCAAGCCTTGTCGGAACGGGTGAGGTCAAAGAAGGGCCTGACAATGGTGGAGAAGTCCCAGATGAAGCAACGGTAGAAGTTGACGAAGCCTATGAAAGCCTGTACATCAGTCTGGTTCTCCGGGATAGGCCAATCGTAGACTCCGGCAACCTTAACAGGGTCCATCTCGACCTTGTTCTCCAAGATGACCAGTCCGAGGTACTCAATCCACTTCCGATGGAACTCACACTTCTCTGGGCGGAGGAATAACTTGTATTCTGCTAGTACTTCCAAGACCCTCTGGACCACTTGTTCATGTTCCTCCTCCGTTCGTGTAAAGATCAGAATGTTGTCCAAGTACACTACCACAATCCCTTCAGCTATGAGGGTCCTGAAGATGTCGTTCATCATAGTTTGGAAGGTAGCGGGACTGTTGGTCATTCCGAAGAACATCACAAGGGGTTTGAAGAGGCCGCGATTGGTACAGAAGGCTGCCTTCCATTCGTCTCTGGGCTTGATATGTATGTTATTGAAACCCCAGCAGATGTCAAGCTTTGTGAAGTACTTGGCTCCACAGAGTTGAGAGACAAGTTTGGAGATGAGGGGGAGGAGGTACCTGTTCTTGACAGTTACAGCGTTCAGCGCGCGATAGTCTTGGACCAGCCGGAGTGAACCATCCTTCTTTTTAATAAAGAACACTGGGGCTGCAATGGGGGACTTGGAGGGTCAGATTCATCCAGTACATAGGTTTTCCTCCAGGAAGGCGTCCAACTCAGTTTGCTCTAACAGGGACAGGGGGTAGACCTTTGACAACTTGGGCTCCGCTCCGGGGATCAGTTCAATAGCATGATCCCACTTGCAGTGCTCCGGCAGTATGTCAAAGTCTTCTTTGGTGAACATGAATTGGAACTCCACAACGTAGGCGGGCAATGGAGTGGTAGTGGCCTGTGCCTCTTTGCTATGTCTGGCTCCCTCTGTGAGACGCTGGGAGGTCGTAGCCATAGCTCAGAGGTCAGTCGGAGTAAGCTCCAGAAGGAGGTGCGTAAGGAAGAGTCAGTCTCTAGGCTCCCAGTCAGGGCTGTATGTTTGCGGAGGCGTCTTTTCAAGCTCTAGCTCTTCCTGGAGTAGTGGTGTAGGTCTGTTTCGACACAATTAGAGGGCTCGGAGTTCAGTTCTTTTCTGGCAGGTTTGTTCCTTCCGTAGGGTGTGTCCTCCTTTACACCGGAGTGGACAACGGGTCATTTCGACTTCTCCTTTTTCCCAGTCAATCTTGGGGTTGTGATCCTTGAGCCAGTTGTAGCCAAGGATCAGGCTTTGTTTCCCAAGTCCGGAGACAGCCAAAAGCATCCTTTCAGAGTGAGTCTTGTACCGGAGAACCACATCCACAACCTCGGAGATCTGTCCTGCCTCGTTGGGGGAGCTATCAACGTTGAAAACCGGGATGTTATGTGAGAGGGTCCAGGTGTTCATCCCCTTTGAGCAGATGAAATCCCTGTCGATGAAGCTTCCGGTTGCTCCACAGTCTAGGAGGGCCTTGATGGAGTGGAGTTTGCTTGTGTCCATAGTTCTGATTTCTACTAGCAGAAGAAGGAAAGTTCCTCGCGCGTCTAAGGCACTGATCGCGAGGAGCTTCGGCAGCCTCTTCTCCTACTTGGGTTTATGGAGCAGAGCAGGGACTAGAGGGTCAGGGGACAGTGCGTCTATTAGTTCACTGTCAATTGTATTAGGTTCTTCTATAGTTAATACAGTGAACTTATTTACTGGCGACTGGGGCACACTTATCGCCGGCTGTGCTACGGAAAATCCTCTTCTTCCTCCAGGAGACAAGACTCTTCAATCAGAACCACGTCTTTCAATACCAGCACATCTTCAAACAGCTCCTCCTGCTGCTCCAAGATGAGTTGACAGATGTCCATGTGGTGGGGGCAGTCTCAGACTAGGTGATTCGCGTCTCTGCATCAGTAACATTCTTGTGGAGACAGAGATCTTGCTTTCCTAGTTGCATCGATGTCCATAGGGACTCCCATAGACGGAGCAGGTGGTGGAGGCTTTGGAGTGACCGGAAGAGGCAGAGCAGGAGGCAATCTTACCACAGACATAGGTGGGGGTCGGGTGGAGACAGTTTTGGTTGGTGCGGAGGGAGTGGAACACGACATAGACTGAAAGGCCTCGTTGGCAAGGTGCGCCTGGTCAATCCTCCGTGCTGCTCTATACCACGCATCGGGGTCAGTATCGGCTAGTCGTCTGTATGGCATAGTAGCAATTTGGTTCTGGATCCCTATTCTGAGACCTCATCAGAACTTTACCACTAGTGTCCGGGGATCCGTGTAACCTGCGTCAGAGACCAGGGCTTGGAAGTTGTCCAGGTAGTCGTCTACCGTCCGGCCTCCTTGGTAATAGGAGATGCTTTCCAGAGCATTGATTGCATCCGCTTTCACATTAACAGGGAAGAAGTGGACCCAGAACTGCTGCTCAAAGTCTCTCCAGGTTTGAATAGGGAAGACACCAGTGTCCGCTTCCTGGCGAAACACGTTTTTGGACCACTTGGCGGCACGACCACTTCTGAAGAATGTGAGAGCCCAAAGGATCTTCTTCTGCTCATTGTGGAACTGCTCTGGGGCTAGACGGATGTACAGGGAGCAGGAGTTCAAGAATGCATGACCGTTGTAATGTTCTCCGCTGAAGTCTGGGGGAGAGGAGAGTTTGGGACACATTCATCTCGCAGTTTGAGTGGGGGGTGGAGATACCAGAGGAGATGGTACAGACGGAGGAGGTGTGTTTGATACGGGCAGAGGGGGGGTTAGCTACTAGCTGTGTGAGCTGCTGTAGCTGCATGGTCAAGGCTGCCAGAATAGTATTGATGTTATTTTCAGAGACGTTTTGTCTCTCTGTTAGTTCATGGAGATGGTGTTGTAAGTACCCCAAGGTATCGGCTACACCTTGGGGGGTATCCGGAGGCAACGACATCTGGAGAGCAGATTTCTCGGAGAGTTGGGTATAGCAGGGGAGAGCAACCTATTGGGTGGCTGTCCACTAAGATAGTCCAAGGCTCCATTATTAAGATCCTATTCAGCTGTAAGGGCGACTGGGACACAAGACTCCAGGAGAATCCTCAGAGAATAGAATGAGGCTCCTGGAGAGATCTTCTACATTATATACATTTCTCAGTGTCAGGGTTCACAGGATCAGAGCTAAACTAGTGTGTTTAAGTATTACTAGTTAAACAGGCTAAAGTAGCTCTGGAGCATTGTTATGTCATTCAGGGGTAGGAATGGAAGTGTCCCCTTACATAGGTGGTTCTTGGATGAAAACAATGTCTGTTGAACTTTTATTATTTTCTAAGATGATATCAGTTAGTACTTTGTTTTTCCTGATGTTCTGAGAAAAGATCTTAAGGCTTTGTTTGATCATAGGTTCTTACCACCTATAGCTAGGTGAATTGAATTGGCCCTGATTCCATGGGCTTCCTGCACTTTCTTTGAATGCCATTCTTGGTTGAAGCAATTTCTTCAGAATGGATACTTGACATCATCAGTGGAGTGTTCTCCCTTGCAGTTGATACATTTGAAAGAATAAGGGCAGGGTTCACCTGCTTTTGTTTTGAGCCTGGAAGAGTTGGTATCACAAATGGTCACTTACTAATTTGTGGTTGGTGATTTAATACTTGAATAGCTCAAAAAAGCAAAGTTTAGACAATGACAAAAGATGTTGTTAAGTCTGAGGTCTAATCCTCAGACAGGGAGTCCTTATATACAGAAAAGTGATGGTCTGTGCACTAGGACAGATCATCACATGCTACTACCTATTGTTCTATATATG
>Ga0157360_1000833_pt1 | contig 11571 bp, 9 predicted proteins | sample AttlaeALBM1_FD_111483 | JGI IMG/M metagenome (GOLD analysis project Ga0157360, IMG submission 111483) | Fungus gardens microbial communities from leaf cutter ant in Ribeirão Preto, State of São Paulo, Brazil - Atta laevigata ALBM1 | ecosystem: Host-associated > Fungi > Mycelium > Unclassified ... | reverse complement strand
GATCGAAAATGAGAAAGAGTTTGCCTCAAGGAAAATGTTGTTTGATGGACATGCCTGTGTGACGACAACAAAAGGAAAGAGGGATATGTTCGAAGAAGAATATGAAGAATCAAAGGTGGTTCTGCGAAAGATGATAAAGGCAAAGTGCCCTTCTGATGCTTGGATCGTCAGTAGCGATGCCTGGCTCCAGCGAATTACTACGCGGATTCAAGAGTATTATGACGATTATAATCACAATGGGCCCCCATGCTTGAGTAAGCCTAATGATGGGCAATCCTCAACAGTCAATAGTTTTCGTTTTTTTATGGGCATGATCTTAACCGCGTTGGCTTTTGTCGTTGGACAATCGTCATGATTGATTTACTTTCCTCATTTTAAATGTCTTGATTTTGCCTTGCACAATATAACTTGCAGTGCATGCCATAATATGTATTATCAACCTCGCGGTTTCTGGATTGATGGACTACACACAGAGTCGCACAAAAAACGAGATCCCGCAGTAGAAGACAGCACTCTTCGCTTGGTCATTTGGTATAAGATGAGTTTGACTGATCGATGTATCCTGGATCATAGTATCAAACGTCAGCTCTCCTCAGCGTTATAACTAAGAACGCCTTTTGTGCTCGATCAACACTTTCATTCAACGAACAGTACTACTTGTCATCAATATCATTTGGCAAGCTGTCCTGCTGCTCCTAACAAAGGTAGATTGTGCAGGTAACATCGGAATAGAATAAGGTGTGTATTTGAATCACTAGGATCCAGATAAGAAGGCTGGATCCTAAGAGGGGGACGATACATGACTTTTATACTAAGTAACTGTAGGCACGTATCTATGCTACCAACAATGTACATAAAATGACCATATTTGAGTCAATAGAAAACAAAACAAATTCATTCTCAACAACAACGACTTGCTGCCTAGACGACCTTGTTTCAACAGCTCCTCATCCCGCCCTCTCAACTTGCAAGCTGCTGCTCAACTGACATATCGATAACTTATACTGAGGAAGCCTTCAAAATGCAAAAAAACCTCTGATGCTGAGATGCGTGTAACCAAGTTGATTAGTGGCATAGGTTATTGGCTTGATCAGGAACTTCTCACGGAAATCAGGATACTGTTAAAATAGCGACGACCCATTAATGGATAGTCTCCATTAATGTCATATATTATTAGACCAGTATATAAAGAACGCATCTCATACCTAGTGCGAATAGATCGCTTTCACCTCTATTCTATCATCACTTCTCTCGTACAACTCACAGGTGAGTTAACTGGTGTCTTCACTGTTTTAGAGTGGCCAGTGAGCATGGCATATTGGTAAAGGCACCAGCTAACTCACCTGTTAGTTGTACGAGAGAGAAGATGATAGAGTAGAGGTGAAAGCGATCTATCGTCTCTAGTTATGAGACATGTTTCTTATATACTAGTCTATTAATATATGACACTAATGGGTTGTTGCTATTTTAACACTCCCCCTCGCTGAGTGCATGGGTAAGCATGTATGTAAGTGTGTAGATATCTGTGCATGTTGCAGTGTTCTAATAAAAGATCAGCCCGAGTTGGCTCCTAAATTTTGAGAATTTCACCAGAGGGAGATTCTTTGTAAACATGTCAGCCGGGTTCTGACTTCCTTCTATGTAGAATAGTTTTATCTTTCCCTGAGTTATGAAATCTCGAACGGCATGAAAGCGAACATCAATGTGTTTGTTTCACGATTCAGTTATTGGGTTACTTGCCATGAAAATGGAGCCTTGGTTATCTCTACTTATGGGGATAGGCCCAAAACTATAGCCGATCGCGAGTAGTATTGAGCAAATTCATACACATTGTCGGGCACAATCAGAAAGTGCCATATATTTTGCTTCAGTGGAAGATAGCGCTACTGTCCTTTGAGCCTTTGAAACCCAACTGAAAGCACCCCCTGCTACTGTAATGAAGTATCCTGTTTGCAATCGTCGATCTTCAGGATTGGAGGCCCAATCTGAATCTGTGCATGCATATACTCCAAGTCTAGATTCTCCTTTATAAATGAGAGCATAGTCCTGGGTTCCCACCAAGTATCGACATATGTACAGTGCCTTGCTTAAGTGATCCGGGGATGGGTTTGCAGTATGTCGGGCTAGTTGAGTGACTGCGAAGGTGATATCTGGACGTGTTCCTAGCATCAAGTATAAGAGAGAGCCTATGACTATTTGGAATCTTTTTTGGAGTGCATGATCAATAGGGCCAGTGTGTTTCATAGGGTAATATCCAGAGGGAAGTGGGGTAGGTGCAGGACGTGTGTTCTGCATTCAAAACCTTTGCAGGATTGTTCTTAGGTAATCAGCTTGATCGATGAGTATCTGCTAATTTCGACGAATAATGTACATGTGCAAAAATTCTGTAAGTTCTCCTAAGTCCCTGCATTTCCATTGCTTCATGAATTTCTGTTTTAGATCATTAAGGATGGTTAGATCAGGGCCATAGAAGAAAGTGTCATCAACGTAGACAACGGCAACAGTAATGTTTGTGCCAAGTTTTTGGTATCTAAAGATTCCAGCCTCTGACTTTAATCGTTCAAAGCCGAGGTCTTTTATGGATGCATCCAGTTTGCGCCACCAGGCGAGTCCCACTTGCTTGAGGCCATATATAGCACGTCGAAGCCTTAGGACTACGTTTGGGTCCTTAGTAAACCCTTCTGGTTGCTCCATGTAAATTTCCTCATTAAGTTCCCCATAAAGATATGCATTCCTGACATCGAGACCTGTTATATGCCATTTCTCGAGTGTGGCAAGGCCTAACATCAGTCTAACAGTTTCAAAGCAGACTACAGGTGAGTAAATATCTGTATAGTCTGTGCCTGCATGCTGGGAGAATCCCTTCGCGACAAGGCGTGCTTTCTTTTGACCGTCGGGTTTCACATCAAAAACCCATCTGCATTTTATTGGTAACTTGTTTATGAGATGTTTTTTCACCCTTTCGAAGGTTCCTCTGCGCCATAGAGCCTCTAGTTCCTCTTGGCAGGCACATTCAAATTCTTTGCGAATATTTGGGTTTTTTATTTTCGCAATATCCTTGAATTGCCACTCCCAGACTTTGGAGAGGTCAGGTCCATGTTATAATGATGTGCTCTCATTTTCCTCATCATTTAGTGAGTATGCAAATTTAATGAGGTGATTGAACAACTTTACTCTCCCTTCTCGGCATAAGTGTGCTAGTTCCCCTTCATCAATGTTGTTTGGGGGGTTTTCATCAACAGGGACTGGGGTGGAGTTATCACCAGATGGCTGTTCATCAGGAAGGGTAACATGGCTAGGTCCGGGAACCTGCTGTTGCTCTGTTGCATCCGTACTTTCTGTTTGACGGGTGCGTTCCTGATTTTGAGATCGTTTACTCCATCTTCCCATGTTTAGTTGATCTATAGGGTGCCTTTGTTCCCCATAGATGTTCCCAGGTTGACGTGGCACTGTCCGTACTCGTGGAGGATTGCGTCTGGGTGGGAGTGTATTTTCTCCCATCTGATAGTGCTCTTCCTCATCCTGAATCGAGGGTGGCAGATCTGGTACTTGCGCAGTTGTATGCGGACACTGATCATCATCAGGTCTGCCTTGATCTTTTTCATGTTTCCTATTGGGAGAAGGATAGGGAGTGTGATGGTAAGTGTCTTCGTCATCATCACTTGGACCATCTGGATTTAATAAGGGTGTTTTGGCAGGTCTCGATGGTATTTGATCCTGCTTCTTGTTTGCTGGGCATCGGGGAAAGAGATTCTCATTGAAATCTGCATGGGCAGAAGTAAAAACCACATTTTCTGGTGAGCACATGAATATATTTCCATGGTCTCCAGGTGCTATGCCAATGTATGTCATCAATTTAGATTTTGGACATAATTTATCCTTTTGCACTGCTTGGGGAATATGAACATAGGCCCCACAACCAAAAACTTGTAGATGTTCAATACAAGGTTTCTCCCCCTCATAGGGAGTGCGCCAATTTAGTCGCATTTGGGGTGTGTGGTTGTATACATGGTAAGCTTGATTATATGAGAAATTCCACCAGCTCTGAGGTATGCATGCCCCGAAGCGCATGCATTCCACTTTGTTAGATAGGGTACGCATAAATTGTTCCGCATGGCCGTTCTGTTGAGGTATGTAAGGTGCACTTTGAAGGATTCTGATGCCTCTGTTTTTTAGAAGGTCATCAAAGGACATTGACTTATATTCACCCTCGCCATCTGACATCCACATTTGAACTGCAGTATGAAATTGGTTTTCTACAAATGTTTTGTGGCTTGGATGGCTTTGTCTTTGGTGGTGAGTGCTGATATCCATCCATATGATGCGAAATCATTGTAGAATGTGATGATGTACTTTTGTCGGTAGTAACTGATTACAGGAAAAGTCTTCAGATCTGAATGGATTAGTTGGAAAGGGCAAGTGGCACGGTGGTTGGAGGGAGGAAAATGACAGTTTGTCATTTTTCCTTGTGCACATCCTGGACAAATCAGATCGTTGGTTGGAATCTCAATATAGGGGAAGTCTTTGGTGTGTTTTCTTGCTTGTCTGAGAACTTCTCTTGATGGATCCCCAAAGTGTTTGTGAACAGTGTCAAAATCGACTGTTCTAGCTAGGTGAGTACTAGGATACTGCATTGTAAAATCTAGTATTTGTAACACAAAAGTTGTGTCACCTAGGAATCTCAGTACAAAAGTCATAAATTCAGCACCATCAGGTGTCATAACTTGGCAAAATGGCTAAGTCAATATTTATATTTCTTTTCTTTTTCTTTTCTTTTCCTTTAGATTATTACTAAGGTGGAGTGTGGGAAATATCATGTGACAGTCACAGAGTCATAAAGGTGTGACCAAGGTCACAGAATGATCATGTCACTGTCATGTCACACATAGTCACAGTCACAGTATGTGACAAGGAGTCAGCTGATGAACATGAGGACTGTGGGAGGCAAGGTGCATAGCCACAGTAGTAATTGTATATATAGTGTAGCAAATCTAATGGGGACTCTATTGAGTTCTCTTTGTCAAACACTGAACAAAGAGACAGTTGGCTTAATTCTGGTCATCAAACTTTGGTTGCTGATATCAGGGGTGTTAATCCTGACAAATCCCTTATCTCCAGTGACAATAAAACCATCCTGGAGGAAGGCTCCAAGGGATAGTAGTTGGCAAGTCAAATCCTCACAATAGAAGACATTGTTAATCCTTGTTATTACAGTGTCATTGCAAGCATTGAGATACCTTAAAACTACAGATCCTTTGCCTGTAATTAGTGTGGAACTATTTGCAGTGTGTATTGGGAGTGGTTCAGGTAGTCTCTCAAATGTTGCAAAATTATTTTTCCCTCCCGTAAAGTGCAGCAATGCCCCTGAGTCGAGGATCCAGAAAGGAGTAATTACTTCTGTCTGACGTTGTTATGCTGTTAGAGTATTTTCTACAGAAAAGTAGCATGGGATAAAAGTTATAACCCTGGGTTTTACTATTGGAACCCATTCTAGAGACTTCCTACAAGCCCCAGACATAATCTAGACCCAAAATTGGGTACTTCTCTTAGGTAGTGACTGAGCTGCCACATGCTAGAATAGCATATACCTTGGGAGGCAAGACTGATGAGCTAGTATCAGGTTTCTCAGATACAGACTATCAATGTTGAAACTCTAGAAATCAGAGGCTCAGAGATATCTTTGGAATGTGAGATAATTTTGATCTAGAGCAGACTTAGACTAATATAACATCAAGATGGTAGATCAAAAGTCTATCAGTGGCTAGTGATCCCATCACTGCTGGACTCAGTGAAGAAACAGACGCACCACTGGATAATGATTGTATCACTGATGCTTGTCAGTGTCTAAAGTCCGATGACTAGAATTAAGCCAACTGTCTCTTTGTTCAGAGTTTGACAAAGAGAACTTGATAGAGTTCTCGCTCATTTCTCTACTACTTATACACTTTACTACTGTGGCTATGCGCTTGCTCTCCCATGGTCCTCATGTTACTCTCATCATGTGACCCACTGTGACCTGTGACCTGTGACCTGTGATGTGACCATCTGTGACATCCGTCACACCCGTTGTGACATTGTGACAAAGTCACATGATACTTTCCCGTGCTCCATCTTGTAGTTATAAATAAGAAAAGAAATATAAATAATAACTTAGCCAATTTGCCAAGTCATGACAGTAGTCTAAAGGCTACCCCTACAATACGATTCTCTTGAGTGTGTAAGGGATGATCTTGGTAAGAGATTGAGTTGGTGTATGTTTTCTACCATATACCCTTGTCAGAATAGCCAACTCCTAAGCTGGAATAAAGCCAACTGCTCCTTTATCAGCATTTGACAAGGAGAACTCAATGGAGTTCCCATTAGATTTTCTACACTATTTATACAACTACTACATGGTTTGTGCACTACCTTCCCACACTCATCATGTGACTACCATGTGACATGACCCTGTGACTCATGACACTTGTGATGTGACACTTTCCTACACTCCTTTCTGTGTAGTAAGTCCAAAAGAAAAAGAAAAGAAAAGTGAATATAAATAATAACTTAGCTGTTTTGCCAAGTCATGACAACTCTACTTTTTCTCGAGATAAGACGCAGCAGTCACTCAGACAACCTTCTATAGAGTAGCAGGCCTGAAAAGCCTGGCTAATCATTGACTCAGATCATATCACACCCATAAGGTTTGGTGTGGGGATGTGGATGAGGACTTGATTGAGTGTGGTAAGGCCCATAAGTAGTTTACTGACTATTCTAATAGTGAGCTTGTTACAGTATGTAAAGGTGAACACCTTAGAGACACCATGCAGATAGGATCTAGATTGAGCCCCCATTATTCCTTCTATACTTAGATTCTAAATAAGCTGCATATTCACTTTTTAATTTCTTTCTAATACCCCTGCTTCCTTCTTCTCCCCATGAACCCTTTAGCATGCAATTGAGAACTGTTACCACTATTTACTTTTGCTTGTCATAGTAAAATCCTCTTTTGCCCCTTTCATCAATGTAAGGCTCTAGCCAAGACAACTCAAACCTATACTAAGTCTGAGAAAACAAGGAGAACTCAATAGAGTTCTTATTTATTTCCTGTATACTACTTATACAACTACTACATGGTCTGTGCACTATTTTCCCACACTTCTCATGTGACTTGATCATGTGACATAACACTGTGATATATATTTTTCATGTGACTGTGACCATGTGACACTTGTGATATGACACTTTTCTATACTCCTTTCTAAGTAGTAAGTCCAAAAGAAAAAGAAAAGAAATATAAATATAACTAATGACTTAGCCATTTTGCCAAGTTATGATACCACATCCCTCTTAAGTTTTCTTGTCCCAAGGATTTCTACAATTCATAATAAGGGTCAACTATATTACCTATTTCATTTTCATCTTCTTTTGTTTACTCTCTAACTTCTGAATTTTTTTGCTTAGTTTCTTCTTCTTCTTCCCTAATTGTTTCCAAGATCCTTCTTTTTTTTGCTCATTCTCTTTTCCAGCATCTCCAATTTTTCTCTAGTCTCTCCTAGTACTCCTCATTATACCTTTTATCTGACCATCTGAATAATTTCTTTGCTGTGAACCTCCCTAGTAATTCTTCTCTTTTAAAGGTTCTTTTTTCTCTTTCTTGTTGGTTTACTTCCTCCAAGTCTTGTTGATATTTCTTCTCAAACTCCTCAATTGCCTCTTTTGCATTCTCCTGGTTTTCTCTTTCTTCCCAAGTATCAGATTTTACTGTAAATCCTTTCCATCTCACTAGGTGCTTGTTTTTTCCTCTTACCTATTGCTTATTCAAAATCCTTTCTACCTCCTACTCTTCTTTCCCTTTGATTATGACCAGAGCTAGTTGCTCTTTTCTCTGTCCCTCCACTTGCCCTACATATTTTTGTATTCTACTAACATTAACTATGTAAGGCTTAGCTAGGTTGACCTTAACCTCATTCCTTACCCGAGTTGACAAAAAGAACTTGATAGAGTTCCTGTTAGATTTTGTATACTATTTATATATGAATAGTAACCCTAACCCATAGCTAATGTCCCATGCTTCCTTATGAGTCATTTTTCTCTTGCACATCCATTGATAAGAAAATAAAATATAAAATAAAATAAATATTGACTTAGCTGTTTTGCCAAGTTATAACAAACTACTGGGTTTGGTAGTTCTAATTCAACTGCATTCAATAATACAATTTTCTTTACTCTGTAAGGCCCAACAAATCTCTGTTAACTTCTCTGTTCTTCTACCAATCATCTGATACTTCAGATCCTTAGTGCTTAATATTACTAAGTCCCCTACTTTATACTTATTGACTTCTACCCTTTTTCTATTAGCATATTTCTTCATCTCTGCTTGTGCTTTTCCTAGGGCTGCTTTTGCTTCCTCCTGAATTTCCTTCATTTTCTTTGTAAATCTCTTTGTCCCTTTGTATTTTTCCTTCTTTCTCCCTTCAAATCCCATTCTAGGATCTTGCCTGTAGTTGGCCCTAAAGGGTGATGTCTTTGTACTTGAGTATACTTTGTTATTATATGCAAACTCTGCCATTCCTAGCCAGTCTAGCCATTGCTCTTGCCTGTGATCTATGAATATTCTCAAGTATTGTTTGAGCTCTTGATTAACCCTCTCTGTTTGTCTACCTATTTGAGGGTAGAACACTGTTGACATTTTACTCTCAATCTCTAGCATACAATTCAATTCTCACATTAACTCTGCTGCAAACTGTAGTTCTCTATCTGATATCATACTCTCTAGAAGACCATGCAGTTTCCACATATTATCCCTGAACAACCTTGCTAACCCTTCTGTTGATGTTTTCTTTGTAGTTGGTATTGTGGGGGTAGCCTTTGGGCTACCTGCAGAATGCTGATATTCTTCCTCTTTTCTTTTCATTTCCTTAGTTGATTATATTCCTTTATTTTCTTACTATTTTCACTTTTTTCTATCATTTAATTATTAGAAAACACTCGAGCTATTACATAAGTTAGAGTACACTAGTAAAAGTGACATGACACAAAAAATAGATATAGATCTCTTTTACCCTCAACTACTCAACCCTAAGACCACTTTCCTCTCTGAACTCGTTTACCTTCCCACAAATTGGAGCCCACTGTGAGGGGGTAGTTGTCTATCCTCTTAACCTCTTTCACCAAATACTCTGTCAAAAGACATCTCAGTACTAGCACATTAAGGACAAGAAATATATACCCAAAGAAAAGATCAATAGACATTATAAGGCCCAAGAAAGTAGCTAAAGAGAGCAATAAGCCTAAGGGACCTCAGATTAAAGAAGGAAGCTAAAGGGAACATGTATGAAAAAGAGTCACTAAGCCAATCAGAAAGCACAAGAAATATGTTAATGTCAATAAGAGTATGGGACATGCCAAGCCCAGGATTGAGACAAGCCCCAGACTTTGACTCATGAAATCTAGAGGAATTGCAGGAGTTTTTGGAGAAGTTCAAGGAATTGGCCAAAAGATGTAGGTTGACGACAAGAGAGAAGGCAAAGGTAGTGGTGAAATATGTGGATAAGGAGATAAGGAAATTCTAGACAAGGTTAAAAGGGTATGGAGATGACTATGCAAGGTTGAAGAAGAAAATCATGGAGACTTAATCAAAGAACTTCTTAGAAGATGAACCAACAATGGCTGAGCTAATCAAGTTGGTCAAGAAGTCAGCAAAAGGGACTATTGAGGACGAGGAAGACCTGATCACATACTATAGGAAGTTTAGGAACATAGTAGCAAACCTAGTGAAGGAAAAAAATCATCAATACAAGGTAACATGACAAGTACTTCTGGAAGGAGCTCCCTCATGAGCTTTATTATGCAATATGTGACCATCTCGAGGCTTGAGACCCAGATTTTGAGTGTGATCAGGCCCTGAAGGTGGAAACAGTAATGAAAACAGGGTACTTTGTGTTGAGGAAGGCAGCTGCTAGAAAGAAGTGGGATAGAATGTCAAAAAAGGGAAAGAAAAGGTGGAGGGAAGAGTCAAGTGATAAAGAGTCAAGTGATGATTAGTCAAGTGAAGATGAGAGGTCAGAGAGCGAGGTGATTGGAGTGGAGACAAAGCCAAGGTCAGATAGTGAGGAGGATGTGAGGAAAGCAAAAAGATCTGGGAAGAAAGAAATCAAAAAAGAATCAGTAAAACATTTGGCTCCAGTTAATGCTAGTACTCCTAAATCTACCACAGTGGATAATGGCATATTGATTTTGGATCTGACTACTGTCAGTCAAAATAAGGAAAATGAAACTGACAAAGAAAATTTAGACGAAGTAAACATAAATGCTGAAAAATTTGTCAAAGATGCAATGTAACCTAGTGTCTGACCTGAACTGAAAATGATGGATGTACTAAAGATGGAGTTGAAAAGAAATAGTGGTGAAAGAGAAAAAGTGGAGGAATAGATGGACGAGGTGATAGAATACAGGATAGGGATAGAAAGTTGGTGAGAGGAGGGGGGTGAGGAGACAGCAATAAATGAAAAAGGTGATGTACTATGTGAGAAAGATGTTGACTTGGAGAAGAGCAAAAAAGAGGCAAAGAGCAAGTGGGTGGCAAGTCAGCTAGTCGAGGAGAGGGAGATAGAGGTACTGAACGTGGAGAGGAGTATGCAATGCAATGAGGACATTGTCATAAAAAGAAAGAAGAAGAGAGATAGATTGGAAGAGATGAAGAGCAGGGTTGATGGAGTAGTTAGCAGTGGTATGTGGGTGGTGGTTTGGTGAGTCAAGAAGAAGATGGGGATACCAGATGTAGGAGAGGATATGTGATGTGACAAGGATGTCAGCTTAGGAAGAAAGAAGGAGGGGAATAGGTTAAGAGATACAAAGGAGGTCGGGCAGCAAGGAGTTGAAGATGAGGGGACTAAGAAGAGGGATAAAGAATGATTGAAGGTTAGAGATGGGTAGGAGATGTCAGAAATGCTTAGAAGTCTCACCAAAAAGAAAGGGCAACAATGCCCCCAACATTTTGAAATATCTCTTCAAGTTGCAGAGAAGAAATTGGCCAAAGGGAGACCTTGCAGAAGCAGCATGAAGAACTACAGGAACTGCATCAATATCAGTTTAGCACAGAGATCAGTAGAGTGGGAATGTCAAGGGCACATACCTACCATCAAGAGGAGGTCTACAAGTAGTGGGTTATCATTGAATGAGAGTACAGGGAATGGAAATAGGGGTCAGGGGGAAGCTAGTGGTGGGATTGAGAGGCCCTTGCCAGTGCCTATGATCGGTTTGATGAATGTTGGCAAAGAACTTTGAAGTATCAGGATAGGGTAGCAAGATCTTTGGAAGTGGCATTGACAAACAATAGAGGACCTTGAAAAGCAATAGCAGTTGTGGAAGGGGGGTCACAAGGTTCCTGCTGTTGCACTGTTAGAGGTTTATTTGTCATATGCAGTGTTATGCCATTAGAGAATTTTCTGTAGAAATGTAGCATGAGATAAAAATTATAACCCTGGATTTCAATATTGGAACCTACTTAAGAGACCTCCTACAAGCCCTAGACATAATCTAGACCCAAGATTGGGTACTTCTATTAGGTAGTGGCCAAACTGTCACATG
>Ga0157360_1000832_pt1 | contig 11573 bp, 11 predicted proteins | sample AttlaeALBM1_FD_111483 | JGI IMG/M metagenome (GOLD analysis project Ga0157360, IMG submission 111483) | Fungus gardens microbial communities from leaf cutter ant in Ribeirão Preto, State of São Paulo, Brazil - Atta laevigata ALBM1 | ecosystem: Host-associated > Fungi > Mycelium > Unclassified ... | reverse complement strand
GAGGATACAGCTGATATGTTGTCCATTCAGCACTATGAAACTATTGAAGCTACTATAAAGCCATCAGGTATATCACAAATGGTTACTTACTTGATTTGTGATTGAGAATATGATCTTCAAAAAAGCAAAGTTAGACAATGACAAAATATATTATTAAGTCTAAGGTCTAATCCTTAGACTATCACATGTTACTACATATTGTTCTACATATGGTAGTGCCTTTGTACTTGAAAATGCAATGACTTAACCATATGGAGGCTATTCTTTGTTCTAATAAAAGGCAGGTGATTATCTATGGGTAATTGATTAAGTCTATGTACAAACATTGAGAACTTCATACCTCTACTGATACTGATTGCCTTGAGGTTGTTCCAGACTCATTCTGAGCAGTATCAAGAGGGCTTCTGATGAGTCTAGAACCAAAGTATCAATTGTGGCAGTTTCTGAGATATTGGTGATTTAATAAATAGTACTATGGTGGTTACCAGTTGATCTGCCTGATATCTTAGCCAATGTTGATTGCCTTGAGACGTGACTGGCATTGATCAAAAGGTCTTTTTGAGTGCTTTCCATAGCCATTAAGACTGTGAGAATTGTTGAAGAATTGATGGAGATATAGCCAAATAAAGTTTGTGACATTACCCCCTCTCTTAGTTCAAGCTCCATTGAGAAGTTATCTCAGTTGTGGTATACTCTGAAGATATTCCTGCAGCTTTTTGCCTGCATTTTTTAAATTCTCTTCAGGTTCTCATGTGTTGTCTCCTTGAGTATATCCTTTCCATCTAACAAGGTATTCATTTTTTTCTATGTCTTTGTTGTAAATCTAGAATTTTTTCTACCTCCTATTCTTCCTGGCTCTATATCAAGGTCAGTAGTGGGGGAGTGGCTTTCTGGCCATAGATGGTAGATTTGGAGTACTGAGTTAACTTGCTTGCATGAAAGACTAGGTGCAGTACTCAATAGCAAGGTGGTATCCTAAGCCAGAACATAACCAAGAACAACTTTTCTATTATTTCAAATGGTCCTTTGTACCAGGGTTATAATGCTTGCTCCATAGTCTGGTAATCCTTCAAATTGAGTAGCACTTTGTCACCAACTTTAAATGGGATGCTTTGGACTTTCTTGTCATAGTACCACTTCATTCTTTCCACTGTAAGAGTAAGAGCTGCTTTTGCCTACTCCAAGGCTTCTTGTCTTTTATATGTTAGGTCATTTAAGTCCCTTTGTGGTGACTCTTTGACTAGAATTGGACCTGCTCTCAGGTGTCTGCCATATTCAAGGTAGAATGGACTTTCTTTGATTCCTTTGTATGCTTGATTGTTGTATGTGAATTCTGCACTTGGTAGTAGATCTGACCAATTACTAAGATTGTAATTGACATAGCACCTAAGATACTGCTCTAAAGCCCAGTTTACATGTTCCATTTGTTCATCTGTTTGTAGATGGTATACTGTTAATATAGTAGATTCTATTCCTAAAATTTTGCACTATTCTTGGAATAGCTTGGCCAAGTATTGTACTCCTCTATCCAAAATGATTTGTAGGGGCAGTCCATGTAATGGATAAACCTTGTCATAAAGTAACTGCACCATATTCTTGGATGAAAACTAATTATTTATAGAAATGAAGTGAACCCTTTTGGTAAGCCTGTCAACAATAACTGTCAAGGACAAAATTCTGGAGAATGGAAGGATAGGATAATAGACAGAATTACAATCCGGAGCGGAGTAAAGTACTATGTCAGATAGAAATATTACTTAGCGAGAGTATAAAGAAAACTCTGGTGGATAGTCAAGGATGGTGGAGCAGATAATGACTTATTGAACAACCTTGGCTTCAACTTATGTGTTGCGCCCCGGTCTCCAGTTGTGAGTTGGTCATATATTTTGGAGTGATAGAAGTTGTCAAGACAGAGATCCTATGAGATAAATAAAGGAGTCAGAGTAGACAAGACAAGAGTAGGACCAGATGACGTTAATTTACAGACTGAGGAAATATACTGTAACTACTCAGTACTTATAGGAAGTATGGAATAGGAGGAGAGTAGTCTACGACACTATCCTACTATTATTCCTTTTTAGGAGAATTATTAGGAGAAAATAAATTACATAATTATTATATTTCCAGAATATGACAATAACACAGATAACATTGTAACCATTTGACTTTGGCAATTGAGTAATTAAGTCCATAGAGATTATTTTCCAAGGTCTATTAGATACCTTGTTAGGCACAAGTGGTCCAAAAGGTTATTGTGGGTGATTTTTTATCTGCTGACACATGTCACAACCTGTAACATATTTCTTAATAAATGTAGTCATCCTAGGCCATCAGTAATTTCTGGAGACCAACTCATAGGTTTTCCACTGACCTGGGTGTCTGGCAGATGACAAATTATAGTGTATCTGAATGATCTGTTGTTACAAAGTGTTGTCCATGCTATGAGAGATATATATCTTCCCTCTATACAGGAGTAGCCTGTTCTTATAGTTCTAGTCTTGCAAGGATTTTTCAAATTCTCTAGGACCAGACTTGAGTAACAACTTATAGTCTTTGGTGACTTTTTCCGATAAGAGTGCAGCTTTAACCTCCTTTAGAATTATCTCATCATTTATTGGCAATTCATGAGTAGCCTCTAATGTGTTGATAGCAAAGAACTCAGGTTTTAGTAACACCTAGTTTGTATTGTTGAGATCTATTTCCATCTCATGATCTGCTCATCTGGACAAGGGGTCTTCCACCTGTATTGTCTTTCCTGGTTTATGATAGAGTACAAAGTCAAAACAAGTCATGAATAATGCCTATCTTGCTTGCCTCCTGGTCAGCTTTTTAGCTGTCCTAAAAAATGTGAGGTTCTGATAATCTGACCAGATCTCAATTTTGTGTGGATGTCATTCCAAATGATACCTGTATTCCTCTAGTCCCCAAATTACTAGTACTATTTTTGTCTGGGAGTTGACCATGCTCCAGGCCCAATTAAGCAATTCCTGCCCCATTTGGGAATTCTCCAATTTGGTAGCTGTTTGCTCAGGCAATTCATAGATCTGGAGTATGGATTTTCTTTTTATAGTAAGACTTATCACAAAATTCCTCTTTTTTGTGTGGTAAATGTCACACATGTCACACCTTGTTTCTGTCACCAGGTCAAGGTCACACTCTGGTCCTTCTCTGGAGTACTAGTTTTGGAATTGGTCCTTTGCTGGAGTACCAGTTTTGGGTTTAGTCCCAGCCTGAAGTACTTACTTTAGTTATCTCATGTAATCACATCAATCCTGGAGTACTTGATTGGATATCTCACAGGTTGTTGTGATGTGACATGTTCAATCTCTCCTTTGGTTCCATCCTCCCTTTTGTCTCTCTCTTTGTTTGCTACATTTATTCCCTTTTGTTCTTCCAAGAAATCTCATGGGAAAAATACTATGAATTCATGGTTTGATGGACCAGTTTTTCTCTGGTGAGTTTTTCACAACTAGCATAAATTGTCTGCAAATCATATCTAATTGGCTGTTCTATAAGTTCCTCTCTTCTCTCCTCTCTCAAGACAAGATGTTGACAACTCATTTCAGTCAAAGTGTGCTATTGCTACTCTATTACAGACCAGAGGTTTTCCAGATGATATTGTTTACCTTGATCAACTTTGCTCATTGGTCTTACCATAATGCTGTTTGTCATATCTGACATTTTCTACCATAGATAAGCTACAATAGGGGGAGGATACAATTTCTAATGAGAAAGGAGAGAGACAGGGACATTGTAGTGAGTATTGGATGTTATTGCTATTATGCTAGACAGCCATTTAGGCAATATAAGTAATGTTTTTCACCATAATAACAATAATAACCAGCTCAAAAGATGAGTTGGACTTTCCAGAAGATATCTACTAGATGCCTAGTCATAGACTTGTGCATACCACTCAAGTAGCAGAGTAGTGGCTGTAACCACTACTATATATATCTCATAAGAACTGCCCAGATAGTTTCATACTAGATTTATACCAGAACTCTCTCTAGAAGTGTCCTCAAGAGCAAAAAGAACCTTAGGAGGCTTACCTGTTAAGACTCTAGACCTTACAGTTGAATATGCATTTCAACTTAAAGCCTATATCTAATACTTGATATCTTCACACTTCTTGTCAGAGGATCCAGTTAGGTTTTCAGTGAAGTTATATTAGAGGACAGATATCAATGAGACTTTGAGTAGCACCCTTGAGGTTGTCCTAAGACAAGTAAAAGTACTGATTCCTCAGAGTAAGATTTTACAGAGGGAATACAGAAAGAGAGAACTTGCTATTCCCTTCTCTTTCTGGTCTGTATTTATCCTAACTAGGTATTGTGACTATGTTACAATGTGGTAACACTAATTGTAACTATGAGTGACTAGTTAAGTGACAGTCTAGTGATAGAAACAATGAGAGTGACAAGTCGAGTCATTGTCTAATAATAGGTTAGTCTGATGTTGTCCTATTTAGCACAAGTCCAAAGATAGAAAGAGAAAGATAGTCTGAGATTTCTCCAAAAAGTCCTGTCTGTTCTGTGAGTCCATTGTCTCTTAGAGTTCTCAGACATTCAATGCATTACTGCATAGTAATATTCTCATCTAACATTGCCAACATCTTGTCTACTAGCCACTTATTATCAGACCATGGCTGATAATAGTTGTAGTCCCACTTGATGTTCATAACATTACCTCTAACAAAATGACATCAAGTATTAGTAGGTTGTTGTCTATTTATAATTCTAAGTTACTATCAAAGTAGAGCTATCAGCAATGATGGCTAATTATAGTAAGAACAGCAAAGACAAGTCTTTGTAAGGGTCATATCACAAACATAACAGAATGAAACTGGAACTAGAAGAAGTAAGAAGGTGTAAATAGGACAGTAGAAAGGCTAGGAAAGTTAGGAAGAAAGGTAGAAGAGAGAATTGATGAAGATAACATGCTCGAGAGCAAGACAACATAAGATTGTCACCTCTCTCTATGGCCCATCAAAAGACTTGAGGGCCACCTATTATTCAGAGAAGAACTCCAAGAGTAATAAAAAGTAGTAGTCAAGTAATTGGGAGAGGTGCTGTTTCATCATTTCACTTTTACCATCTTTGGGAATATTAGAAGTTTTCTTTGTTTCTTTTCTTTTGTTGTATTTTTGCTTTGTAATCCTAATAAAATACTCTGAGGCACAGAAGGGACATAAGAACATTCATTATTCCCCATCATCTCCTTCTGTTGCTCTAGAGCTTAATGGCTATTTGAGCAATTGAGGTTTTCTTTTGTCTTTTGTTCATATTAAAAACCCTATAAAACTTCCCTTGAAGGGATACTCAACCTCAAGAAGAACTTGGACACTTGCTTATACTAGGAGCTAACCCTTGCTACATGTTTTTGAAGTAGGCTTCCAACTATATAGTCAGTTGAAATAGAGCTTATATAAAGGCATGGGAGTTCTAGGTAGTTCTGCTATATCAACAGTGAGCCAGACTACTAGACTAGGTAAGGGCAGTGGTATCACAACACAAGACAAACACATGTCTTAGAGATCCTACTATGGTGAGAACAGTCTCAAGTGGATTCATAAAAATATTATTTTAATTTCTTTTGGTTACTTGAGTTTTCTCCCTTTATTTCCTCTCACATAAACCCCTTTTCTTATTTGATAACATTCTTAGTGCCTACTTGTTTAGTGTACAATTGTGAAACACTTTAGAGATTCTGTTTCTTTCACCTGTTTTTACTTTTGTTTGTGATCAAATCCCTTTGATCCCCATTATCTGGAGCCTACTTTGATAGGAGTTTCAGATTTGTTTAAGGGAGCTTTCATTATTACCACACTGTTTACTTATTCTTCTCCACATTTTTCTAACTAAACATCTGATAAAATGGCTAACAATACTAACAACTCTACCTGAGAGAACATTCCTTTAGAAACTAGAACAAGGAGTCAATAGACTTCAGTAGCAAGACATGCCAGAACTACAGAACTAGTACCTAATCCAGAACTATTATTGAGGCAACCAGCACTATCTCAATGTACAAGATCTACTACACTGACTATTTCAATTGCAGAAACAACTATTTACCATATACTAAGGCTGGGTTCTCTATCAGATCATGAACCCAACCCCTTTGTTGACAACAGAGCCAATAGAAGCAGACTATTTTTACCAGGACTTTTCAACATATCTAGGAACAAACCTTTAGCAATCATAGTCAAGGAACTGGCTCTAGAAGAAGATCTCCTAGAAGGAGTGTCTATTCTTTTGCCTAAAATTCTTGGCAACACTTCAAACTCACAATAACCCTGACAGAACAATATGTCACTACTACCAAGAAATAACAAGAGAATGCTGTTAACATCACATATGCCCCTAGCCTTGAGCCAGAGTGCTCTAAGATAGAACAGTCAAGCCAAGAACCTCTAGACTTATATAAGACTAGTAGAATAGATACTTGCTGTGATGGAGATTACCAATGAGCAGCAAAAACTCAGATGGCTAATAGAATATGTCAACCCAGTAATGGGGATCAAAGGGTTTGATTACTAACAAAGATGAAAACAAGTCAAAGAAGTGGAATCTCCAAAATGTCTTACAATTGTATGCTAACAAGTAGACACTAGGAGGATAATCAAATAGAATAGAGAGCTTATGAAGATGAATATCCAAAGAATATTTAATAGAAACCTAGAAAGTAGAATTGTTGTTAGTATCCACTTGAGAGAACTCTCATCCAGCCAGATCTCAAAGGCATGCATTTATCTCACACCATAACACTGTTGCTCTTACCTAGTCTAGTAGTCTGTCTCACTGTTGATATAGCAGAACTACCTAGAACTCCCATGCCTTTATATAAGCTCTATTTCAACTGACTGTATAGTTGGAAGCCTACTCCAAAAACATGTAGCAAGGGGTTAGCTCCTAGTATAAGCAAGTGTCCAAGTTCTTCTTGAGGTTAAGTATCCCCTCAAGGGAAGTTTTATAGGGTTTTTAATATGAACAGAAGACAAAAGAAAACCTCAATTGCTCAAATAGCCATTAAGCTATAGAACAACAGAAGAAGATGATAGGGGAATAATGTTGTTAACATGAAGTTGTGAAGACTCAGAGTTCACCCTAGGTGGATATTTAGGAAGAACTCAATAGAGTTCTCTTGTTATTGATAGACAGTGAATGTCCTTAGTGATTACCCTAGGTAGATGTTCAGGAAGAACTCAATGGAGTTCTTCATTAGATTGACTACCTACTTATACTACTTTTACAAGTGGCTGTATACTACTAATCCACAATCACATGTCCTTCTAGAATATTCTACAATCACATGTCCTTGTCACATGGTATGATTAATTAAGTTCCCATGCTATTTATATCTTGTCTGCATTGTATGATTTGATATTTGTGAATCAAGCATTTGGACACATGGGAAACTTGTTCCTTCTTAGGGCTCTCATAACATGGCCCCCCCTTCAAGATTCCTTGTTCTGAGGAATTTTTCCATCGATTCTAGTTTTTATCCCATCTCTTCTCTCTCTCCCTTTCATATCTTTTCCTTCCCTATCCATATAGTAATTTTGCTGTAAATTCCCTTGGTAATTCTTGGCTAAATTTCTCCTCTTTTTCTTTCAGCTCCTGTCACCTAAGTTCTTCTGCCTCTTCCCCATACTCTCTCTTGAACTCTTCTACCAATTCTTTTGCATTTTCCAAGTTTTCCCTGCTTTCCTATGTATCTCCTTCTGCCGTATACCCCTTCCATCATACTAGGAACCCTTCTACTGGGATGTCATGATGCAATCATATTACTTCTCCTCTGAGTTCCCCTTCTGGCACGTATATTCTTCCCTCCTTCAGTACTACTCCATCCTCTATTTTCCATTCTTCATCCCTTAGTGTTTTCACCCCTGCTTTCTTTAACTCTTCTATTGCTTTTACCACTCTTTTGTCTCTCTCCTGCACCCTTTTTATCCTTTCCCTCAAGTTCTCTTCCTCTATTAATGTTTTCACCCTTCTTACCTACTCTGTTAAGGACGGAATTCCAGAGGATAAAAGGATAGGATAATAGACAGAATTACAATCTGGAGTGAAGTAAAGTACTACGTTGGATAGAAATATTACTTAGCGAGAGTATAAAGAAAACTCTGGCGGACAGTCAAGGACAGCGGAACAGATAACGACTTATTGAACAACCTTGGCTTCAACTTATATGTTGTGTCCTGGTCTCTAGTCGTGAGGTTGATCACATATTTTGGAGTAGTGGAAGTTGTCAAGACAGAGGTCCTAAGCAGATAGTTGAGGAGTTAGAGGGGATGAGATGCGATTAGGACTAATTGACATTAATTTTCAGACTGAGGAAATACACTGTAACTACTCAGTACTTATAGGAAGTGCGGAATAGGAGAAGAGTAGTCTATGACACTATCCTACTATTATTCCTTTTTAGGAGAATTATTAGGAGAAAATAAATTACATAATTATTATATTTCCGGAATATGACATACTCAGGCTTTATCAACATTTGGTCTTTATTATCCTTCTCCACTCCCTCCTGCTAGTTGGGCCTTCTGCTTAGTCCATCTGCCTTCCCCATGCTCTTTCCTAGGACATGCTTTAATGTAAAGTTGAATCGTGAGAGGTATAGTGCCTATCTCACTTGCCTGCAGTTCAGCTTTTGGCTTGTCATAAAGTACTGGAGGTTTTTGTGATCCGTCCAGATTTCGAATTCCAGTTTTGCTCCTTCTAAATAGTGCCTCCATGCTTCAAGAAACCTGATAACTGCTAGTATCTTTTTGTCGTGAATTTCATAATTTTGCTCCGTGGCATTTAACAATTTAGAGATAAAGGCCACTGACCTCCACTTGCCATCCTCGCACTTCATTGACAATACTCCTCCTATCGCATAGTCCAAGGCGTCTGCCTCCACTCTCATTTCTCTGTCAATGTCCAGAATTGCTAGGACTGGTTCTGTTGTAAACATTTCCTTGAGTCTTCTGAATGCTTTTTCTTGTTCCTTTTCCCACTTCTATTTTTGCTTCTTCCTGACTAACACATGGAGAGGTATAGCTGTCTTAGTGAAGTCTTTTATAAACCTTCTGTAGTAGTTAGCCAGTTCTAAGAACTTTTGCACTTCCTTGACATTTTTGGGTATCAGTCAGTTTAGCACTCCTTTCACCTTTTCTTTCTACATCTCAACCCCTTTCAGACCAATTATTACTCCCAAAAACTCCACTTCTCTTACTTTCCATCTACACTTTTCTGGTTTCACAAACAGATCGTTCTCCTCTAGCCTTTTTAACACTTCTTCTACTAACTCGTCATACCCTTCTTCTGTGTCTGTCGCTACCAAGATGTCATCAATGAAGGTGGCAGTATCTCTTTGGTTTATGAGATCCTGGAATAGGTTGTTTATCATTGTTTGAAAGGTAGCGGGAGAGTTTGTTAGTCAAAAGTACATGACTATGGGTTCATAGGCTCCAATGTGTATAGTAAATGCTGCCTTCCATTCGTCTCCTTCCTTTATTCTGATGTTGTTATACCCCCATCTTAAGTCTAGCTTTGTAAACACCTTTCTCTTGCCTACTCCATCCAATATGTTCACTATAAGAGGAAGTGGGTACCTGTTTTTGATTGTCCACTGGTTTATGTGATAATAGTCTTGCACCATTCTTCGCATTCCATCCTTTTTTGCTACAAAGTGTACTAGCGACGTTTGGGGCAATTTAGAGGGTCGGATATACCCTTTTCTCAGTTGGTCCTCTATGAACATTTGTACTTCCTCTCTCTCCTCTCTCAACAATGAGTACACATTCCCTTTCTTTGACATGAATCCTTCTTTCAACTCAATGGCATGGTCCCAGGACTTTCGCACTGGTATTTTTTCTGACTCTTTCTTTCCAGATACTCACTTCCACTTCCAAAACCTTTTTTGTACCAACTTCTTCAGGGCTTTCTCATTCTTATCTCTTCCTATTCCTTTTACTTCTTTCTCTCTTTTTTCCTCCTGCTTTCTTTTTCCACAAATAGGTGGGCATCTTGTCATCCTTACTTCTCCCTTCTCCCAATCTATCTCAGGGTTATGGGCCACTAGCCACAGCATCCCAAGTATAACTTCTGTCTTTCCTAGGTTACATATGTCCATTCTGACTCTTTCCACATGTCCTTTGCAGAACATGTTACACTCAACCTGGTGTGTTATTGCTCCTCCCCATGTTTATTGTTCTATCCACATTTTTGACCATCAGGGGTTTCTTCATCCTCTCCATTTTGAACTCTTTTTCTCTCACAAAGGTCGTATTCATGAATAGACCCATTGCCCTACTATCTAACAGGGCCTTCACTGCTACTCCTTCATGATTTTCTAGTTTTTCTAGCCCAACTTTCATCCACACTTCTCTTAGCAGCCGTAATATGCACTGCATGTCTCTTACTCTCTTAGCGTTATTGGAAAATTTTGATTTATTGCCCAATTTTTCTGAGTGCAATACACTGTACAAATTGTTGGAGGCCAGTTGAGAGCTTACTGTCTTCCATTCTCTTTTGCCAACTCTTGCAGCGTCTCCACTACCCTTGCTTTATTCTTATCCCAACAATTCTGGACCATATGGCCAAACTTTCCACAGTGGTAACACCTCCTATCTTCTCCTGTTCCTCTATCAACATCCATTGCATTTGGGTCTCTCTATGGACCTGACTGGTTTCCTCCTCTGTTAAACAAACTTTCTCCTCTATTTCCTACTCCTGTGTACTAGCCCCCTGCTCTCCAGGTTATCTGCCCTCCTCTTCCTCTATATGATCCTTCTCCATAACCTTTGCTATGCATTTCCCCCTGGGCGTGCTGCATTCTTCCCCAACATCCTCTCTTCTGCCCTGCTTTGCCTTTGATTCCTATCTAATCTCACCGCTCTTTCTTGCCACTCTCCTATAGTAGATGGTGGTTCTTCTGCCTTTGCTAATTTTCTTCTGATGGCCCCATTGAGGCCCCTCTTAAACTCTTCGATGAGGCGTTAGCCCTCATAGCTGCTCCCCCTGGCGACCTTCTTGAATTCTTGGACATACTCATCGCACGTCCTTCCTCCCTGCTCTATCGTCCTTAGCTGCTCAATCTTTCTTTCTTTCTCTGACATTTCCCCAAAATCATTAACAATTTTTGAAAACAGTTGCTCAGCTGTTTCCACCTTCGACTCTTTCTTTGCCAACTCGTCCAACAAGTTGTCCTTCCATGCTTCTGTCACTCCTCCCTATTGTGGGGGTAGCCTTTGGGCTACCTGCATAATATTTCTATTTCAATTCTATTATATAATTATGTAATTATCAATAGTAAAAGTGACATGACACAAAAATAAGAGATATCTTTTTTTGACCTTCAACTACAAAACCCTAAGACCACTTTCCCCTCAGAACTCGTTATCCTTCCCACAAATTGGAGCCCACCGCGAGGGGATAGTTGTCTATCCTCTAATTCTGTTACCAAAATGCCTAACGAAAGTCAGTCAGAAGATAGTCTTAGTGCCAGCACATTAAGAACAAGAAGAAGAACGTACCCTAAGGAAAGACCAACGGACATTATAAGACCCAAGAAAGCAGCTAAAG
>Ga0157360_1000830_pt1 | contig 11580 bp, 3 predicted proteins | sample AttlaeALBM1_FD_111483 | JGI IMG/M metagenome (GOLD analysis project Ga0157360, IMG submission 111483) | Fungus gardens microbial communities from leaf cutter ant in Ribeirão Preto, State of São Paulo, Brazil - Atta laevigata ALBM1 | ecosystem: Host-associated > Fungi > Mycelium > Unclassified ... | reverse complement strand
TAACACCAAGGCTATCGACACCGCCGCCGGCAATACAAGCAGCTATCTCGGCGGCGGCGCCGATGTCGCCAAAGGCACAGCCCCAACCTATACCGTGCAGGGCAGCACCGCCAATAATGTCGGCGATGCTTTCAAGGCGGTGGACAGCAATCTCAACACCGTCAATAACAGCCTTAACGATATTACCAATAATATCAATAACGGCACTATCGGCCCTGTCCGCCGCACGGACGGCGATAATCTCGTGCTCGTCGGCGCCGACGGATCGGCCGACAAGCCCGGAAGCCCGCAAAAGCTCACCAATCTTGCCCCCGGAGCTGTCTCTGACAGCTCAACCGATGCGGTCAACGGCTCACAGCTCAACGCCACAAATAATACTATAGCAGCCAATGCCCAGCAACTGGCAACCTATCTTGGCGGCGGCGCGGCTTATCAAAACGGCGCATGGACAGCGCCCAGCTATAATATGCGCTCTTATGACGGCAGCGGCGCCGCTACGGGCAAAGCTTATGATAATGTCGGCAGCGCTCTGGGCGCTGTAGATGAAAGCCTCAATAATGTTAACTCCAGAGTTGTCAAGAACCGGCAGGATATAGACACTATCAATAATCAGCTTGGCGATATTAATAACGGCAAAAGCGGCGTTGTCCAGCGCACAGACGACACAACCCTGGCGCTGATGGATAAAGACGGCGGCACAGCAACACCGCAAAAGCTCACCAATGTGGCGGACGGCGCTTTGTCCGACAGCTCCACCGATGCCGTCAACGGCCGGCAGCTCAATGAAACCAATAATCGCGTTGGCGCTGTTGAAGGCCGTATCGGCAATGTTGAAAACCGTGTCGGCAATCTGGAAGATACAATCGGCAATGTCGGCGATGTCGCCCAGAATGCCGTGCAATATGACAAGGACGCCAATGGCAAGAAAACCAACAGCGTCACACTGCAGGGGGCTGATGCCTCGGCACCGGTCGCTCTCCATAATGTCGCGGACGGCAAGGTGGAAAAAGGCTCAAAAGACGCGATCAATGGCAGCCAGCTGAGCGAGGCCAAAGACGAGCTGAATAGCAATATCAGCACAACAGCGGAAAAAACCCTGGCAACGGCCAATAATTATACCGATGCGCGCATCAATAATACGGTAAACCAGGCTAACCAATATACCGATATGCGCTTTGACCGCCTCAATCACCGGCTTGACAAAGTGCGCAAGGAAGCGCGGACGGCCGCTGCTATCGGCCTGGCCGCGGCGTCCCTGCGCTTTGACGACACGCCGGGCAAACTCAGTATCGGCGTTAGCGGCGGCTATTGGAAGAGCGAAAGCGCTGTTGCCTTTGGCGCCGGCTATACCAGCGATACCGGCCGCTTCCGCAGCAATGTGACCGGCACAATGGCCAGAGGCTCTTTGGGTGTCGGCGGCGGCCTCACCATCAGGCTCAATTAAAGCGGAATTTTAACACAATTCCGGGCGGAAAAAGCAACAAAAACGCTCTCCGCCCGGCAGCATAAAAGGGCGGGCAAGCCGGCGCAACAAGACTATTCAGCCCAGTTTTTCCGTTAAAGCGGGGAGCACGGTAAACAAATCTCCCACCAGGCCATAATCGGCTACCTGAAAAATCGGCGCTTCGGCATCTTTGTTAATGGCAATAATCACGCGGGAATCCATCATGCCGGCCAAATGCTGCACAGCGCCGGAAAGACCGACAGCGATATACAAATCGGGCGAAACTGCGCGGCCTGTTTGCCCGATCTGCCGATCATTGGGAGCAAAGCCGGCATCAACAGCCGCGCGGCTGGCCCCGATCGCCGCCGATAAACGCGCGGCCAGCGGCTCCAGCAGCGCGCGAAAATTTTCTGCCGTGCCAAAGCCGCGCCCGCCGGCGATAACAATCCTGGCGGCGGCGAGATCCGGCTCGCCCTCGGCTTTATCGCGCTGCAACGCTACAAAACGGCTGGGAAAAGGCAAATCCGGCGGCAAAATCAGCTTTTCTTCCACTCCTTGCGCCATCTCGGTCCTTACCGGCGGGGGGAAGGCGCCGGCGCGCACGGTTATCACCTTTTTAGCCCCTGTGGCGCGCACGGTTTCCACCACATTGCCGGCATAAATCAGGCGCTTGAAAATATCCGGCGCCAAAACGGCGATAATGTCGGAAATTTGCGCCGCCGCCAGCAGCCCGGACAAACGCGGCATAATATTTTTGCCGCCGCTTGTCGCCGCCGCTATAAAAACCTCATAATCCGCCGCCAGACCGGCCAATAAAGCCGCCACCGGCTCAGCCAGCCCATATTCAAGCGCTTTTTGCTGCGCGGCCGGCGCGCTTTGTGTATCGGCCAGCCGCAAACGGCGCAAACCGGGCAGGCGCAGCGCCTCCTGCCGCACAGCGGCCGGAGGGCGGCCGATCATAAGCAGATCAACCGGCTGCCGCAGCTTTTGCGCGGCGCTATAGGCTTTGGCCGTTTCGACGGCCAGCCCGCTCTCATTCCATTCCGCCAGCAGCAAAACCGCCATTATGCTCCTCCTGTAAAGTGTTACGCCCCGCCGCCGGCCATCAGCCTGTTGCGGCTTTTACCCGCCCGGGCAAAGGCTGTTTCAGCCGAGCAGCCCCTCGGCGCGCAATCTATCCAGCAGCGCATCAACACTGTCGAGCTTTGGGCCGGCTTTGCGCACCGGCGGGTAACCAAGCTCCAATACTTCCAGCTGCGGCTGCGGTTCTACCCCAAGATCGGCCGCTGTCAGCCGCTCTATCGGCTGTTTGCGCGCTTTCATAATATTGGCCAGGCCGGCATAACGCGGCTCATTCAGCCGCAAATCGGCGGTGATAACGGCGGGCAGGCGCACTTCTATAGTCTCAACGCCGTTATCGGTTTCACGCTCGACCACGGCTTTATCATCTTTTATCGTCACAGCCGAGGCGAAAGCGGCCTGCCCCCAGCCCAGCAGGCCGGCCAATATCTGCCCGGTCTGATTGCTGTCATCATCAATCGCCTGTTTGCCCAGCAGCACCAGCCCTGCCTGCTCAGCCAGGGCAAGCCTGCCCAGCAGGCGGGCAATATCCAGCGGCTGCGGCATCGGCTCAGCCTCCACCAGCACAGCGCGATCCGCCCCGGCCGCCAGCGCCGCGCGCAAGACATCTTGCGCCGCCGCCGCGCCGACAGAAACCGCCAGCACCTGCTGCGCCGCTCCCTTTTCCCGCAGGCGCACCGCTTCCTCCAGCGCGATTTCATCAAACGGGTTCATCGACATTTTCAGATTATCAAGATCCGGCGTCAGGCCGCCGGCTTCCTGCTTCAGCCGCACCCGGACATTATAGTCCACCACTCTTTTCACACCGACAATAATTTTCATAATCCTGCCTTGATCACCGGGCTTTCAAGCCGTGTTTTGCTGCCTGCCGCGGGCTTCCCGGCCGAGTTTACTATATTACGCCGCGCCGCTCAAGGCAAAGACGGCCCATCTTCCCATCTTTGCAAAAACCAAAGCCGCCCTATATGCCCCCTTTCGGAGTTTCGTTCTGCTTTATGTTATGTGACTCCCGCAAATACTGCCTTGTCACGGCCGCGCACCAGAAATCAGACTTGTTTAGCAGAGTGGCTTGGACTATGAATAAAAAACGTCACCGCAATGATGATGCCTGTTGTCACAGGCCGGCGCGCGCGGCCCGAAACCGGCGGCCCCTTTCCTTGCGTTTGTTCTTATTGGCCGGCGCGGCTCTGACCCCTGTATATTTACTGCCTCCCCAGCAAGCGGCGCAAGCCGCTATTGCCGGCTCGGATCAGGGCTGGAACATTGTTCCGGCCGGCCCCGCCAGCGCCGCCGGCAGCGGCGGCGGCCTTGGCGCTTCCGCTTCAGCAGACTCTATCGCTATGGCTGGTGGCGGCGATTGCGGCCGCTTAACCGGCTCAACCCAAACCGCCAATAGCGGTCTTTTTGATGCCGCCAGTATCTGGGGCAGCGGCGATGCTAACCGCACGAATGGTCTCTATGGTTTTGGCGCAGAAACGGCCGCCCGCTCCTCTGATGACGGCAGCAATAAAGGCGGCGGGCAGGCCAACGGCTACACACAGAATAACCCCGCCGGCGCAGCCTATGGCAATATTGTCGCCAGCGCCAATACCGTGGCGCAGACTCAAGCCTGGGGCAGCAGCGCCAATGCTATCGGCTGTGACAGCCAGGCCAACGGCTTTGGCGCGCAGGCTATGGGCTGGGGCGCCTGGGCCAACGGCGCCGGTTCGGTTGCTTTTGGCATTAACTCGCGCGCCACAGGGCAAGGCACTTTGGCTTTCGGCATTGGCGCCACCGCCACGGGGGAAGACTCTATCGCCCAGGGCAGTTTATCCACAGCCTCTAATAAAGGCGCTATTGCCTTCGGCGCTTTAACCGCCGCTTCCGGAGCCAATGCCACCGCTATCGGCGCCGGTGACACGCTCGCCGGCACCGGCGCTCAGGCAACCGGCGATAATAGTGTCGCCCTGGGCTATAAAACTCAGGCTGCGGCCGCCAATGCCACGGCTATCGGCGCGGGCGATGCCTCTAACAGCGGCGCGGCGGCTACTGCGGCTTCCGCCACCGCTCTCGGCTATAAAGCCGCGGCCTCAGTCGCAGACGGCGTAGCTCTGGGGTCGCAATCGGTTGCCGCAACGGCGGCCGGAGCGGCCGGTTATGACGCTGTAACCGGCGCCCCCTCCGGCAAAACCGGCTCAGCCTGGGTCTCAACGCTCGGCGCCGCCAGTGTCGGCGATGCCGCCAGCGGCAAAACCCGCCAGCTAACCGGCCTCGCCGCCGGCAGCCAGGATACAGACGCCGTTAATCTCGCCCAGCTTAAAGGTTTGGCCGATGTTGCGGTTCTCTATGACAGCGCTGCCAAAGATACCGTCACCCTTGGCGGCGCAAGCGGCACCAAAATCACCAGGCTTGCCGCCGGCGCTCTCTCTGCCGCCTCTGCCGATGCCGTCAACGGCAGCCAGCTCTTTGCCACCAATAACAATGTGAGCGCCAACGCAACGGCGATTAACACCGTGGCGGCCAACACCGGCAGCTATCTCGGCGGCGGCGCCGATGTCGCCAGGGGCATAGCGCCAGGCTACACGGTGCAGGGCAGCGCCGCCAATAATGTCGGCGATGCTTTCAAGTTTGTGGACAGTAATTTCAATACGGTCAACAGCACCATTGCCGCCAATGCCGGCAATATTAAAACAATCACCAGTAATCTCAATAATGCTCTCCTTGGCCCGGTGCAACGCCCCACAGCCTCTGATGACGCTCTGGTGCTGACAGATATGAGCGGCACAGCCGCTAATCCCGGCCACACCCAGCGGCTCGGCAATGTTGCCTCCGGCACCATATCGTCTACTTCAACCGATGCCGTTAACGGCTCTCAGCTCCAGGACGTTCATAACCAGATAAACCGTCATAACCAGAAAATCGCTGCCTATTTCGGCGGCGGCGCCGCCTATATCGACTATGATAACTGGACAGCGCCCAGCTACGCGCTCAGTTCTATCAACACAGACGGCACAACCGCCGGCGGCAGCTATAATACTGTCGGCAGCGCTCTGAATACATTGGACAGCAGCCTGAGCAATGTTAATTATCGCATTAACTCTATCAGCAAAGATATCAATAACGGCAATCTTGGCCCGGTGCGGCGCACCAGCGGCGATAATCTGGCGCTGCTGGCTGCCAATGGCACAGCCGACAGCCCCAGTAATGCCCAGAAGCTCACCAATCTTGCCGCCGGCACTTTGTCCGGCAGCTCAACAGACGCCGTCAACGGCAGCCAGCTCTTTGCCACCAATAACAATGTGACCGCCAATACCGGCAATATTGCTAATAATAAAAACACTATTATCGCCAATGCTGCCGCTGTCACCGCAGCGGCAACCAATACCAGCCGCTATCTCGGCGGCGGCGCCAATGTCGCCAATAATATCGCCCCAGGCTTTACCATGCAGAAGGGCAGCTATAATAATGTCAGCGATACTTTCAAAGCCGTTGACAACAATTTTGACACGGTTCATATGAATATTGCCGCCAATACGGCCACGATCACAGCCTTGTCAGACAGCGCGGTTCAATACGATAACAGCGCTACAAAAGGCACGGTCACCCTTGGCGGCGCAAGCGGCACCAAAATCACCAGGCTTGCCGCCGGCGCTCTCTCTGCCGCCTCGGCCGATGCCGTTAACGGCAGCCAGCTCTTTGCCACCAATAACAATGTGACCGCCAATACCGGCAATATTGCTGCCAATAAAACCGCTATAGGCACGGTTGCAGCCAATAGCAGCGCCTGGTTTGGCGGCGGCGCCGATGTCGCCGCCGGCATAGCCCCAAGCTATACGGTGCAGAAAGGCAGCTATAAAACTATCGGCACGGCCTTTGCCGCGGTCGATAGCAGCTTTGACGCCGTCAATGCCAGCCTGGCCAATATTGTCAATAATATCAATGATAACACCACCGGCCCGGTGCAGCGCATTATTGGCGATAATCTGGCGCTGGTGGGCGCCGGCGGCACCGCCGCCGCCCCCGGCAACAGCCAGAGGCTCAGCAATCTTGCGGCCGGCGCTCTCTCTGCCGACTCGGCCGATGCGGTTAACGGCAGCCAGCTCTTTGCCACCAATAACAGTGTTATACAAAACGCGGCCGATATTGTTATGAACAAGGCGGATATTGCCGCCAATAAAACCGGTATCGCCGCCAATACGGCCACGATCACAGCCTTGTCAGACAGCGCGGTTCAATACGATAACAGCGCCACAAAAGGCACGGTCACCCTTGGCGGCGCAAGCGGCACAAAAATCACCAGGCTTGCCGCCGGCGCTCTTGCGGCCGACTCGGCCGATGCCGTTAACGGCAGCCAGCTCTTTGCCACCAATAACAGTGTCATACAAAACGCGGCCGATATTATGGCCAATACCGGCAATATTGCTGTCAATAAAACCGCTATAGGCACGGTTGCAGCCAATAGCAGCGCGTATTTTGGCGGCGGCGCCGATGTCGCCGCCGGCATGGCCCCAACCTATACGGTGCAGAAAGGCAGCTATAACAGTGTCGGCACGGCCTTTGCCGCAGTCGATAGCAGCTTTGACGCCGTCAATGCCAGCCTGGCCAATATTGTCAATAATATCAATGATAACACCACCGGCCCGGTGCAGCGCACTATTGGCGATAATCTGGTGCTGGTGGGCGCCGGCGGCACCGCCGCCGCTCCCGGTAACAGCCAGAGGCTCAGCAATCTTGCGGCCGGCATTCTCGCGATCGACTCAACCGATGCCGTCACCGGCGCGCAGCTTTACGGCGTCATCGACTCGATGGATTCCAATAATAAGACAATAGCCAGCTTTTTGGGCGGCGGCGCTTCCCTTGCTTCCTTTGGCGGCCTTTCAGCCATGGCTATCACGCCGCCCACTTTCCCCATTCGCTCTTATGATGATAACGGCAACGCCACCAGCAAAGACTATAATAGTGTCGGCGATGCCTTGACCGCGCTGGACGACAGCCTGTTCGGCGCCAATTCCCGCCTGGTTAAAAATACTCAGGATATAAGCACTATCAATAACCGCCTGACCGATATTGGCAACGGCGCGGCCGGCCCGGTGCAGCGCAGCGGCGGCGATAATCTGGTGCTGGTTGGCGCCGGCGGCACCGCCGCCAGCCCCGGAAGCCCGCAAAAGCTCACCAATGTCGCGGCCGGCGCTATCGGCTCAGGCTCTACCGATGCCGTCAATGGCGGCCAGCTCAATGACACAAATAAACGCATTGACGGCATTGATACCCGAGTCGGCAATCTGGAAGGGCAGATCAGGGAGATCGGCTCAGGCGGCAAAAATGCCGTGCAATATGATACCGACTCAAACGGCAATAAAACCAATAGCGTCACCCTGCAGGGGGCTGATGCCTCGGCTCCGGTGGCTCTCCATAATGTCGCGGACGGCAAGGTGGAAGAAGACTCAAAAGACGCGGTCAATGGCGGCCAGTTAAGAGAAGAGGTCGACACAAGCGCAGCAAAAACCCTGAAATCCGCCAATGATTATACCGACAGCCGCATCGGCAATATTACCGCCGGCGCCGTTGAAGAGGCGAACCAATATACCGATATGCGCTTTGACCGCCTCAACCACCGGCTCGACAAAGTCCGCAAGGAAGCGCGATCGGCTGCCGCTATCGGCCTGGCTGCGGCGTCCCTGCGCTTTGACGACACGCCGGGCAAACTCAGTATCGGCTTTGGCGGCGGCTATTGGAAGAGTGAGGGCGCTATGGCCTTCGGCGCCGGTTATACCAGCGATACCGGCCGCTTCCGCAGCAATGTGACCGGCACAATGGCCAGAGGCTCTTTAGGTGTTGGCGGCGGCCTCACCATCAGGCTCAATTAAAATTTTTCCCTTCAAGCATAAATATATATTTATAAAGTAATATAAAAACATCTATAAATAATCCACAGATATTTTTATCAGCCGCAATGCCCAGCCTCGCCTTGCGGCATTACAGCCGCAACCGGCAGGAATCCCGGCTTTTTTAGCTCTCCCGAATGTGAAAAACCTTACTCCTGCGCCCGGCCGGCGGCAGCAAAAACTGTCCCTTTTTCTAACAAAAGAGCAGCCAGTTTACTGTCCTTGTTGCAAAAATAACACTAAACCTCTCCCAAAAGCCGCAAGAAGCTAAAATTACACTTTGCAAAAAAATTATATTGCCTTATAGCTCTGCCTGATAAAGGCCTCTCTTGCCGCTGTTTGAAAGCATAGCCGGCGGTTTTAAGAAAGCCAAAGCATAGCAAAAGCTGGAACGCATAAATCAAGCAGGGATTAAAAATGGCCAGAAACATACAGCAGGGCCGCGCCGGCGGCAGTGTTTCGTATCGTAGTAAAATTGCGTCTCCTGACGGGGGTAAACGGTATAATCTGCCTTTGCGTCTGGTGCTTTTGGCTTCAGTCGCCTTCAGCCCGGTGCTGGACAGCGCGCTTACACAGCAGGCCGCTTTAGCTGCCATTGTCGGCAATGATGTTAAGCTTGGCAGCAGCGGTGATGATGCTATCGGCCGCCAAACCGGCGGTTCCGGCCTCACCCCGGTTATTGCCTCACAAAATTCTATCGCTATGGTTGGTGACGGTGATTGCCATGCTCTAAGCGGTGTCGGCCTCGCCGATCGGGTTTTTAATTCCACAACTATCTGGGGTGACAAGGATACGAACCGCACCGGCGGTGTTTACGGTTTTGGCGTGCAGGCTCCGGTCAGCAATTCTGCCAACGGCCTTACCGGCGGCACCCTTAACAGCGGCGCCAGTCTCGGCACTTCCGGCGGTAACGGCGCGCCCAGCAGCCAGGACAGCTATAACGGCCTGCGTTATTTCCAGGGCGCCAATGCCGGCGCCGGCCAAACTCAGGGCAGCCGCTCATGGTATGCCAGTAAGGACGGTTTCCGCACCGGTTATATTCAAAACGGCACCGGTTATGCTACCGCCGGCAGCGGCACCTCTACCAATCCTGCCCCCGGAGCCGCAGCAACCCAGGCTCTGGGTGTAAACTCAGTCGCTATCGGCTGTGACGCGCGCGCCAACGGTTACGGCTCCTATGCCAATGGCTGGGGCGCCTGGGCCACCGGCGCCGGCGCTACCGCTCTCGGCATTAACTCGCGCGCCACCGGCCAGGGTTCTCTGGCTTTCGGCATTGCCGCCCAGGCAACGGGGGAAGATTCCATTGCCCAAGGCTCGCTGGCTGTAGCTTCCAATAAAGGCACGACAGCTATCGGCGCTTTAACCACCGCTTCCGGCAGCAATTCCACCGCTATCGGCGCCGGCGATACAACGGAAGGCACCGGCGCCCAGGCAACCGGCGATAATAGTGTCGCCCTGGGCTATAAGACTCAGGCGACCGCCGCCAATGCCACCGCTATCGGCGGCGGCGATGCCTCTAATACCGGCGCAGCGGCTACTGCGGCTTCCGCCACCGCCCTTGGTTATAAAGCTACCGCCTCAGTGGCCGATGGCCTGGCTCTCGGCTCACAATCGCGCGCCGTAACCGCTTCCGGGGTTAGCGGCTATGATGTTGTCACCGGCGCGGCTTCCACGCAAACCGGCCCGGCCTGGGTTTCTGCCCTTGGCGCCGCCAGTGTGGGTGATGCAACTACCGAAAAAACCCGTCAAATTACCGGCCTCGCCGCCGGCACGGAAGATACTGATGCCGTTAATCTCGCCCAGCTTAAAGGTTTGTCTGGTGTAACCGTCATGTATGACAGCACCGCCAAAAATACCGCCACCCTTGGCGGCAGCAGCGGCACCAGGCTTACCAATCTGGCCGCCGGCACTTTGTCTGCCACCTCAACCGATGCCGTTAACGGCACGCAGCTCAATACCACCAACAGCAATGTGAGCACAAATACCGGCAATATCACCACGAATACCACCAATATTGCCGCCAACACCACGGCTATTGCCAATAATACGGTCGCCATCAATTCGGTTTCCGGCAACACCAACAGCTATCTCGGCGGCGGCGCTGATGTCAGCAAAGGCAAAGCTCCGGCCTTTGCGGTGCAGGGCAGCAGTTACGGCACAGTCGCGAATGCCTTCAGCGCGGTAGATACGGCGGTGACAAAAGCCAATACCAATATTACAACGAATACGACCAATATTGCTGCCAATGCCGGCAACATAACAACAAACGCCGGCAATATTACAGCTTTGTCTGATATTGCTGTCAAATATGATAACAGCGCCACAAAAGGCACAATCACTTTTGGCGGCAGCAGCGGCACCAAGCTTACCAATCTGGCCGCCGGCACTTTGTCTGCCGCCTCAAGCGATGCTGTTAATGGTGCACAGCTCTATACCACGCACAGCGCTATAGATACGAATGGCGCGAAAATGGCCGCTTATCTCGGCGGCGGGGCAGCTTATAGCTCACCCTTCGGCAGCTCAATAAGTGCGGTAACGGCGCCCACTTATACTATCCGCTCTTATGACAGCGCCGGCACAGCCACCAGTAACGACTATAATAATGTCGGCGATGCTTTCACCGCTTTAGATGGCAGCGTATACGGCATTAACAGCAGAGTCGTTCAAAATACAACAGATATCGCCACCAACAAGACCAATATTGCTACGAATGCGGCCAATCTTACGACTCTGTCCAATGCCGCCGTCAAATATGATGACAGCACAAGCAAGGGCACAATCACTCTCGGCGGCGCAAACGGCACCAAGATCACCAATCTGGCCGCCGGCACTTTGTCTGCAACCTCGACTGATGCGGTTAACGGCACCCAGTTGAACACAACCAATAGCAATGTCAGCACCAATGCCGGCAATATTGCCACCAATACGACTAACATTGCCACCAACAAGACCAATATTGCCGGTAATACCACGGCGATCAACACCGTGGCGGCCAATACCAGCAGCTATCTCGGCGGCGGCGCCGATGTTGCCAAAGGCACGGCTCCGACCTTCACCGTCCAGGGCACTGGCTATAACAGTGTCGGCACGGCCTTTGCTGCGGTAGACAGCAATATCACCACCATTACCGGCAATATCAGCGACCTGACCAATAATATCAATAATGGCAGCCTCGGCCCGGTTCGCCGCACC
>Ga0157360_1000829_pt1 | contig 11585 bp, 9 predicted proteins | sample AttlaeALBM1_FD_111483 | JGI IMG/M metagenome (GOLD analysis project Ga0157360, IMG submission 111483) | Fungus gardens microbial communities from leaf cutter ant in Ribeirão Preto, State of São Paulo, Brazil - Atta laevigata ALBM1 | ecosystem: Host-associated > Fungi > Mycelium > Unclassified ... | reverse complement strand
TTCCTTGACGATGATGAGTTGGTGGAAGTCACACCTAACCATATTCGCCTGCGCAAAAAGCACTTGACCGAAAACGAGCGTAAACGCGCTGGACGTAACGGCTAATCCAATAGATATCCGTATAAGGCAAGGCTAAAGATAAGGCGGCGTCCCTACCTAAAGGGTCGCCGCCTTTTTTTGTAACCACATTTTTTCGAAACGTGATTATTTCTTCTTGAGATCAACCAGCCGCAGATAAGGTTTCACTGCATCCCAACCTTGCGGGAACAGTTTCTTCGCATCTTCATCTTTCACCGAGGGGGCAATAATGACGCGGTCACCCTCGTTCCAGTTAACCGGTGTAGTCACTTTCTCTTTGTCGGTCAGTTGAAGACTATCCAGCACACGGAGAATTTCCCGGAAATTACGGCCGGCACTGGCAGGATAAGTGAGAATCAGGCGAATTTTTTTCTGTGGATCAATAATAAAAACTGAACGAACCGTCGCCGTATTATCGGCATTGGGATGAATCATGTCATAGAGTTCAGCAACCTTGTGATCCTTATCCGCCAGCAGAGGAAAATTCAGGTTCGAACCAGAAATATCCTTGATGTCAGCATCCCATTTTTCATGATCGCTTAATCCATCCACAGACAAACCAATCGGTTTGGTATGACGTTTGTCCCACTCGGGTTTTAAATGAGCCACTTCGCCCAGCTCTGTGGAGCAAACGGGGGTGAAATCAGCCGGATGAGAAAACAGGATGGCCCAATGATCACCAATCCAGTCATGGAAATGAATTTCCCCTTCTGTACTAATCTGAGTGAAGTCAGGGGCAGTGTCGCCCAAACGCAATGTCATTATCCTTTCTCCTACTCCCACTGGCAGGCACAACGCGGCGTGCCAATAACATTAACAGTATCATTCGGTAGTAAAGATGATTTTACTCTCACCCTCTCATCTCCCTGGCGATCAAGCAGACCTCTTTACTATCCAAACAATACCCATGCGCCGTACAAGAATGTAAAAAAGCGTCCCACTATGTTGGCGCGATATAAACCATCTGCCAAACAACAAGATTGTCTAAGCAAATACTCAACGTATATATACGCATAAACTGAATCTAAAACGGAAATCGATTCGATATTGGGAGCCAAATATGATCACATGGAGTAGCCACATGGCTACAAAAGCCAGAAGCAGATTGAGTGGCATGTGTCAGGTTAGACATGGTCATGGTGAAAATGTGGGTAATCGGTAGCAGTATGGGTTAGGCGAGATGGGGTGCAAATCAATCACAATAAGCGCACTATATTAAAATACAATTAAATAACTATGCTGCTATATCGAAAATAGCTACACCGATTGCAAGACTGTCTTATTCAACAACACCTTATCGAATAACAACTGATGACATATGAGAGAGAAAATATGACTAAAGCTTCAGATCTTCTGGTTTCTGCGCTGGAAAACGAAGGTGTCGACAGGATTTACGGCATACCCGGCGAAGAAAATCTGGATATTGTTGAATCCATCCGCAACTCCTCCATCACATTGACCATCACCCGCCATGAACAGGCGGCCGCCTTTATGGCAGCAACACATGGCCGTTTGACAGGCAAACCGGGCGTTTGCCTGACGACACTTGGCCCGGGTGCCTTGAATTTGACCACAGGTGCAGCCTACGCACACCTCGGTGCAATGCCCATGATTATGCTGACGGGGCAAAAAGGCATTCTTTCCGAGCGTCAGGGGCGCTTTCAGATAGTTGACATTGTTTCTACCATGCGTCCACTGACCAAAATGTCGCGTCAGATCGTCTCCGGAAAAACGATTCCTACGCTGATACGCGATGCCTTCCGTGTGTCTACCGAAGAGCGCCCGGGGCCAGTACTATTGGAATTGCCTGAAGATATTGCCAGAGAAGAGGTAGTGGATCCTCACTTGATCCCCCCTCACGATTTTACCCCTTCTATTGCTGCCGATAGTGCACTGGATAAAGCAGCTGCTCTTTTGAAAGATGCCAAACGCCCGTTGGTCATGTTAGGCGCGGCAGCATCACGCCCACGATTGGTCGGGAAGCTGAACGAGTTTTTTGCTCAAACACGTATCCCGTTCATAACCACACAGATGGGCAAAGGTGCCGTCAGTAACATGAGCGATCTATACATGGGAACGGCCGCGTTGAGCGAGCGCGATTATGTCCATGATGCCATTGATGCTGCGGACCTGATTATTTCAGTCGGTCACGATACCGTCGAGAAACCACCCTTCATTATGGGTGAAAACGGGCCTCAAGTCGTACACATCGGTTATGAACCGGCACATGTCGAATCTGTTTATTTCCCTCAGACAGAAGTCATCGGTGATATTGGCAATGCATTGACTCGCTTGGCGGAAAAGGTGAAGGACCATTTACCCAATGCAGGGGCGCTCTTGTCACTTCGTGGCGATATTTTGCAGCATATTCAGCAACATGCGACTGACAAACGTTGGACACCTCAACGTGTAGTAGCGGATATTCGCTCAGTTATGCCCCGAGAGGGCATTGTTACGCTGGATAATGGCATGTATAAAATCTGGTTCGCCCGCAATTACCGAACAGATATGGCTAACACCCTGCTGCTGGACAATGCACTTGCCACTATGGGAGCCGGTTTACCTTCGGGCATCGCTGCGGCATTGCTCTACCCTGAGCGTCGTGTACTGACTGTCAGTGGCGATGGGGGATTCATGATGAACAGTCAGGAGCTTGAAACGGCCGTACGCCTGAAACTCAACCTGGTCAATCTCATCATCGACGATAATGCCTATGGCATGATTCGTTGGAAACAGGCGGTGGATAAATTCCCCGATTTTGGTATGACTTTCAGTAATCCGGATTTCGTTCGCTATGCTGAATCCTTCGGCGCAAAAGGTACCTTTGTCTCCGAGATCGCTGATTTCAAAGGGGCATTGGAGCAGGCCTTTGAAGAAGGTGGTGTACAAATCATCGCTATCCCCATTGATTACAAGGATAATATTAGCGTCCTGATTGATGAGCTCGAACATCACGAAGCAGAAGTAAGCAACGCCTGAAATATTCAAGCTCCATTGTCACCTGAGTATATTTTCCGAAAGCAATATAAAAAAAGACTCGCGATATAGTGATCGCGAGTCTTTTTTATCCATAACAACGTAAAACATTTCTATTTCAACGCGTTACCGAAATTCAAAACAGATAGAAAACTGAAATACATCTATCTATCAACAGTATCGAACAACGGCTCTTTTACTGTCAGGTACTACAACGGTATCACCTTCGTTCAATTGTGAACGAATATCCTCAATAATATTCTTGTCGTCAACACCGATAACTTCGGCAATAGAGCTCTTGTCACCGTCACGCTCGACCACTCTCATGCGGACATCGGCACCATGGTAACGAGCCGTGATAATACATCCCATTTTGGGTTGTTTTCGTGTATTTCTACGTGACGAAAACAAACTAGACGCCGTATTCTTGAAGGGGTTATCCCAATCAATTTTACGTACATTCATAAAAACGCCCTTAAACGATGAATTTCACTTCACATTCACAACAAAACATATCAAGAGGACTGCCACCTCTGCTTACCCTAAACCTTTTGCGGCTTGAGATAAAATACTCAAGTGCATCGATTCAGGGCATCATTCATTACCGCTGAACGGAGGCTATTGATCAAGGGGCAATACCCAACTGTTCTACCAGCACTACCCCATTCATTTAGAACAGTCCTATTCGTTCGTCACTCCCTTGTGTGGGGGCAGCACAAATAGGAAACATAGTTCCTTTGGTACAAAAAGCCAGAAAAAGGTACAGAAAGCCAGAAAAAACGTAGTACAAATTGAAAAAAAGCAATCGCGCGAAGATACGCCCAGTAATAGCAACTATCCAGTAAAGATTGATCTCCATGCAAAATACGCATACACCGGTTAATAAAGTGAATAAATGAAAAGGATTATTCAGTTATGACGTAGATAGATGCACTATTGGAGGTTAACGTCAAACGATAGCTCATTCCCGTCATACGATATAGACCGTCGCTACCGATAAGCCACCCCTATACGAGAGCACTACAACAATGCCCCACTTTATTCCATCCATTGATCAGTCTGTGACATACTCCTCATCGTTGGGCCTGAGTCAAAAACGACATCGTTCAATACCGCAGCTTACTCACGGCTTCCTTTTTCTGTTGGCTTTCGTGCTTGTCACTTCCCTGGGAGGCTGTGCCTCCAACCCTCCCCTACAAATCAATGATCATCCGCTGAACTTGAAGGGCCTCTCGTATCGTCAGGCAGCGATTGTCTCGACTGCACATAAAATGCTTGGGGTGCCTTACCGTTGGGGCGGCAATACGCCCGGACGCGGGCTGGATTGTAGCGGGCTTGCGGATCTCTCCTATCGCTCGGCCGGGCTCAGCCTCCCTCGAACCAGCAATGAACAATACCATGCCGTGCGCCGTGTCAAAGTAGCTCAACCGGGAGATCTGCTGTTTTTCGGGCATGGTTCTACCGCGACGCATGTGGGAATTTACTTGGGACGAAACCTGATGATTCATGCGCCCGGGCGAGGCAGAACCGTAGAGTATGCACATCTCGATTACCCTTATTGGAAAGAGCATTTTATTGGTGCAGGCTCCCTTACTCACTAAATACAGAAATTTTCAGAAATCAATTATTTGAAACTTAAAATCCATCTTAGGTCTGATAGTTAAACGCTCCCAATCAATGTTCAGATTGTCTACAATAACAAGAGTTCCTTAACGATAGACCTTCCTAAAATGCGGTCTGCAACTGTAGGCTGATATAACGAAAAGACAGGAAAGAGAGATGAGTCAAACGATAGCAATAATCCGTGGTGACGGTATTGGCCCTGAAATCATGGATGCAACGCTCGAAATACTGGATACCCTCGGTCTGGACTTCAACTATGACTATGTTGAAGCCGGCACGACCGCTCTGGAGTCCCAGGGAGAACTTCTTCCGCAAGCGACACTAGACGCCATTAAGCGCCATGGCGTTGCCCTCAAGAGCCCATTGACGACTCCTGTAGGCCGTGGTTTCAGCTCTATCAATGTACAATTGCGTCGCCACTTCGACCTCTATGCCAACGTTCGTCCAGCGATCAGCTTTCCGAATACAAAATCCCGCTACAATGATATCGACCTCATCACTATCCGTGAAAATACCGAGGGCGCCTATCGTGCCGAAGGTCAAACACGGTCGGAAGATGAAGCACGTTCGGAAATCGTAGTCACTCGCAAAGGCTGTGAACGTATTGCACGATATGCCTACGAACTGGCCAGGGATCTTGGGCGCAAGAAAGTCACGATTGTTCACAAGGCAAATATCATTAAAAGTGCCTCAGGGATGTTTTTGGATATTGCCAAGGAAGTCGGTGAAGAATATCCGGGCATCGAAACCAATACGATGATTGTGGACAATGCCTGTATGCAATTGGTAATGCGTCCCGAACAGTTCGATGTGATTGTTACTACCAATTTGTTCGGTGATATCCTGTCAGATCTTTGTGCAGGTTTGGTCGGCGGTTTGGGGTTGGCCCCTGGCGCGAATATCGGTAAAGATATTGCCATCTTCGAAGCTGTACATGGCTCAGCACCTGACATCGCAGGCAAAGGACTGGCGAACCCTTGCGCTCTGCTTCTGGCCGCCGCACAGATGTTGGACCATCTGGACAAAAAAGCAGAAGGTGATCGCCTACGCAAAGCTATCGTCGACACATTGGCAGCCAAGGATAACCTGACTGCCGATCTGGGCGGAAAGGGTACAACCCGAAGTTTTGCCAAGGCGATTGCAAGTCGCCTATAACCGGAAGGTGACCTGCCTAGTTTAAAGAGGCGTAAATCAATACCCCTCAATATTCTCAAGGCAGTACAGGAAAGAGAGATGAAAAAGCGACTGTGCCTTATACGGAGCAGTCGCTTTTTCATTGTTAATTTCTATTAAACAGGTATCAACCGATCTTGAAGGGGACATTTGTAGCCGGCGCACTGGAAAACCAGGAACCAATGGTCGAGAAGAAACGAGAAATCAGCCCTGCGCGCTCTACAGGTTCAGTGGCAAAGACAGGTCCACTGGAAATGACATGGTTACCCAACGAGACCTGATATTTACCTACAACCTGCCCTGACTTGATGGGGCCTTCCAAATTGGCATGATTCGCGATGATTTCACCTTTCAAGCGGTTGGCTGAAATACTGTTAGGCATCGAAAGTACAAGATCACGATCAACCGTCACACCGACGCTGTCTTCGCTGCTTTTCACCAAGGGCAATTGGCCAATGGGGACACCTGCACTCGCTACATTCACGTCATAAAAATAATTATAGGCGTAATCCAGTAGTTTATTGGCATCCTGGAAACGACGGTTATAAGTATCGGTTCCCAGAACAACAGCAAAAATACGGTGAGAACTACCATCAGCACCAGGGCGATGCTCGGAAGCAATCACGCAGTAACCCGCCGCCTGTGTGTAGCCGGTTTTCATACCATCAATATTACTGTGGGGCCCCACCAGCGCATTGGTCGCTTCACCATGAAACGCTCCCCATTTGAACGAGGGTTGAGACGAAATCTGAAAGTAGCTGGGGAATTCGCGAGCCACTGTCATGGCAACTTTACTGAGGTCACGTGCCGTTGAGTAATGCCCCGCCTCGGTTAATCCATCAACATTTTCGAAGTGCGTGTTACTCATGCCAAGGCTGCGTGCCGTCGCATTCATTTTTGCAACGAAATTATCGAGACTTCCTGCTTCGGCAATCGCAAGCGTGACTGCTGCATCATTGGCAGACACAATGATCAACCCATGCATCAGATCATTCACAGATACCTGTTGTCCGGGAATCAGGTACATGCGAGAAGTATCGGAACCCAACTGTTTGACCGCCTGAGGAACCGTTACCATTTCATTCCAGTGGAGTTGCCCCGATTCAATTGCGCGATACACGACGAGGGTCGTCACCAATTTGGTCAGAGACGCAATAGAGCGGCGCTGATCCGGATCATGTTCAGCCAGCGTTTGCCCCGAATTACCATCGATCAATATCCAGGAGGGGGATTCGACACCCAAAGGAGCTTCCTGTGCGTGAGCCAAAGGCATCAGGGACAACGTGGCCGACAACAGCAAGAAGGAAACAATAAACCTGATAAGGCGAGATGGACTGAAAGAAAAATGTATTCTGATAGGCTGGGACGAAAAAGAGAGGCTCATCAAGGGATCGCAGTCATTTAAGGTAATTTTAAAGTTCGCCGTCATGATAGCGTGACTTCGATTCACCTTCGAGGAAAACCTGAAAATTTTCTCCACATACATAATTTATTGACATTCTTGAAGGCTATTTCTCATAAACTCGGCTTAAGACGCGATTGACACTTCGGATGAGAGTTAAACCATGCAAAACAAACGTATCAATCCCTTTCTGCTGGAAATGGGTATCAACGTACTACTGCCTTATCTTATTTATGACTGGCTATCGCCTTCTCTCGGAAATACCCATGCGCTGATCATATCTGCCATTCCGCCTCTTGCTTGGTCATTGTTCCAAATCATCCGTGAAAAACGAATTGATGCGATCTCCATCTTCGTGATCGCAGGTATCGCTCTTTCACTGCTTGCAATGGCGGGAGGTGGTTCGGCCAGATTCCTGCAAATCAGGGAAAACCTCGTGAATGCTCTCATCGGTCTGGTTTTCCTTGGGTCGGTCCTGATCAAACGCCCTCTTATACTCATCCTGGCCCGAGCACAAATAAAAGCACGCGATCCGAAGCACATCGACCAATTCAATCTGACCATGAAGAATCCCTCAAAACGCCGTCCTCTGGTATTGATGACCCTTGTATGGGGAGCTGGCCTGATACTGAGCGCGCTGCTCTCCTGCGCTCTGGTCTTCATGATGAGTATCGGAACTTATATGATTGTTTCTCCAGTGGTAGGGTATGGGATATATGGCATACTCATTCTTTGGACGGTGTGGTATTCAAAAAGGCTAAAAAAGCGCTCGTTTCCTGCGTAAAAAATGACCACCTGTTCCCGCACCATGACGTGCCCGAATGGCCATTTCCCTCCCATCAATGATGGAAGTGACACATACCGAGGCCCTGACACTATGGCAAAGCCACTTCATACCCTGACGAGTATCGCGACAACCGCATTGGAAGGTGACCTGTCGGACAAGCTTTCACTCATCGCGAAAGCAGGATTCGAGGGCGTCGATATTCACATCACTGATATTGAGAGCAGTCGACTGAATGTCCACCAGATAAAAGATCAACTCGATACACTCGGACTTACGCCCATCTGCCTACAACCCCTGCAAGAGTTCACAGGTGTGGGTGACTATTCAGAGCAAAGTGAACGCCTGGCGTATTTTTTCTCGATTATGGAGGTGCTGGGAACAGATTTGCTTGTAATGACCAGTACAAGTACTGCCAAGGCCAATCCAAACACACTACGCCATAAGACTGATTTATACGCTGCTGCTGAATTGGCTCAGGCATGCCAAAAGCGCATTGGATATGAGGCATTGGCGTGGGGACAAAGCATTTATAGTTATTGGCAGGCCTGGGAATTCATTGAGGAGCTCAATCATCCCTCACTGGGACTGGTCATTGATAGCTTTCACCTATTCTCCCGCAATGATCCTCTGGATCACCTTTATCGTATCCCGGCAGGCCAGCTGTTTCTGGTCCATCTGGCCGATGCCCCCAATAGGGACGTTTTTCTGGGACAATGCCATGATGATGTGTGTAAACGGCAATTGGCTGATTGGAGCCAGCACGCACGCAGGCTACCGGGATTAGGCGAATTCAAGCTTGGTGCCCTTTACCAAGCCCTGTTTGAGATCGGCTATAAAGGTCCTGTTTCACTCGAAATCTTCAATGATCGTCACCGTAAGGACACTTCAGGTGAATGGCTCAAAAAAGCCTACGCCAGCATGCAAAATAGCATCCATCCTATCTTTGGCAAATGAGCAGGCGCTTGCATATTACTCTTGTGAGATCTCGATGTGCCCCACAATAGAGCTGTTTTACACATACGATCGAGCCTACCTGGAGAGTCGCTGGTTATCCCTAGCCACATGCTTATGCGGAGTCACTACTTATCCCTCATGGAGTGCTTTATAATAGCCATCAGGGCAATTTATCCTGAATAGTATAGCCACGGTAATGCGCTCTTCCGGCATTACTCTTGAGGCATGGGATTCGCACGTCATACAATTCCCTGATGATCCGGGACAGTATAATTGATCACTAACCACAACAAGAATGAGAGACGATCATCCGGCATATCAATATCTCTCACCAGTCATGAATGAGGAGCCATCGATGAAGCAGCTGAATATTGTTATAGCGGGTGCAGGAATTGGAGGATTAACGGCCGCTATAGCACTGCAGCGTCAAGGACATCAGGTGCATCTTTATGACAGGGTCGCATTATTGGCGCCTGCCGGTTCTGCCATTTCAGTGTGGCCCAATGGCGTAAAAGTACTGGATGCGTTGGGATTAGGCTCAGAGCTGGATCGCTCCAGTGGCGACATGAAAACCATGAGTTACTATGATCATCAGGGTAAACAGCTCACAGAGTTCAGCCTCGAGCCGCTCTATAACAGTGTAGGGCGGGCAGCAAAACCCGTTGCACGAAGCGCTTTGCAGAACATGTTGGTCAAGGCGGTCGGGATCGAAAACATTACCCTCGGTGAACGCTGCAAGGGGTATAAACATACTCCACAAGGGCTAAAAGTACTCTTCGATAACGGTAAGGCTGAAAGTGCTGATTTATTGATTGCAGCAGATGGCACCCATTCACGCCTAAGAAATCAGATACTCGATGAGAGAATAGAGCGTCAATATTGCGGATACGTTAATTGGAACGGACGCATCAAGACGAGTGATATTGATCTTGATCCCAATGAATGGACGCAATTTGTAGGTGATGGCAAACGCGTTTCCTTCATGCCCATGGGGAAGGACAAATTCTACTTTTTCCTTGATGTACCTTTGCCCGCGGGAACACCGAATGTTTCCTCCTCATACCGGGAAGAACTGAAAGAGCACTTCACTGGTTGGGCTAAACCGGTACAGGATTTGATCGAAAAATGTGATACCGATGGTATCGCACGTGTTGAAATCCATGATATCCAGCCTGTGGATCGCTTTCATGATCAATCCGTCGTGATGATTGGGGATGCTGCGCATGCGATGGCGCCTGATTTGGGACAGGGCGGATGTCAGGCCATGGAAGATGCGTGGGTACTGACCGAACTGCTGGCTGCCAATGATGGCGAAATTGCGCCGACATTGGAGCAGTTTGATCAGCAACGTGTATCTCGCACAGCGTCCATTATAGAGCGTGCCCACAAGCGCTGTGATATTACGCATGGAAAGAATCCGACGCTTACTCAGGAGTGGTACGAGGAACTTGCCGTGGAGACCGGCGCCGATATCATGGCGGGTATGGAAAAAACCATCAAGGGTGGCCCTATCGAATAGGGTAAATAAGGGCACCCTATCCACTTTGACCGGGCGAACGTCAGAAACGGAAGGAACGTTCGCTCTGCTCTTCCGTCAACACGTCAGCCAATGCTTCCTTGGAAATATACCCCTGGGACAATGCATGACGTGCCATGGTCGCTGTGTCTTCTGCCAATACCAGCGTGCTACCTGCCTGCGACACATCATCCGCGAGACGCTGAATGGCTTCATCGCGGCTACTGTCTTCACTCACCGCACGAATATAGATGGTTTTTATACGTGTGGGATATTCGCGCACGATGGTGGCGTATACTTCCGGGTCTCGCTGGCCGCTGTCACCTATCAGAATAAAGGGGAGATCTTCGTAAAGTGTCAGCATACGCCGTATCATGATGCGCTTGTGATCCTTGGCACGCCGTGGAAATGGCCGTGTCAGCGACATCCCCCATTCTCGCAAAAAGAGTACGGGGCCCGCGGGTATGCGGTTGATGCGGAAAAATTCTTCAAGCATCTCGTAGATGCTCCAGGGTGCCCTGGATACGTATAACAACGGGCGTTCGCGATGATCATCCCCGTTATAGAGCGCCTGATAAAAAGCCGCCACACCGGGAAAGGCTGCACGCCTGTCTGCCTTCTCAAGGAATAGGCGAAAGAGCATGATTGCCTTGTTGGCGACCCCCGTATGCATCACCGTGTCATCAATGTCACTAATGACACCAAAATCAACATTGGCGGGTGGAATATATATTTCAGTCGATGCCTTCACCGAGCTATCATCAAGAACCCGAAGCTCTGCTTCATACCAGACCCGCCCTACTTCAAGGCCTTCATCCACAGAAACAGTGGCACGGAAGTAGCCATCATCATCCGTACTGACAATGGTTTGTGAATCATTGAATCGCACGGTGACGTTGATTCCCCCCATGCCACGCCGCATGAGGCGTCTCAAAGAGTCGATCACATCTCGATAGAACGTGCCTTCACGAATACTTGAACCGAAGCCATGTTGATAAAATACCCTGCCCATAACGAACACTTCACGACTGGAACCAACGCCTCTAAAGGGGTTGATCACCAGACCTCCTCGACCG
>Ga0157360_1000828_pt1 | contig 11586 bp, 7 predicted proteins | sample AttlaeALBM1_FD_111483 | JGI IMG/M metagenome (GOLD analysis project Ga0157360, IMG submission 111483) | Fungus gardens microbial communities from leaf cutter ant in Ribeirão Preto, State of São Paulo, Brazil - Atta laevigata ALBM1 | ecosystem: Host-associated > Fungi > Mycelium > Unclassified ... | reverse complement strand
TGATAACTTAACCATATGGAGGCTGTCCTTTGTTCTAAGAAAAGGACAGATGACTATCTATGGGTAATTAATAAAGTCTATGTGCAAACATTGAGGCCTTCATATCTCCACAGATACTGATTGTCTTGAGGTCGTTCCAGGCTCATTCTGAGCGGTATGAAGAGGGCTTGTGATGAGCCTAGAACTGAAGCTTAGATCATGGCGGTTTTCGAGATATTGGTGATTTAATAAACAGTACTATGGTGGTTATCAGTTGATCTGCCTAATATCTCAGCCAATACTGATTGTTTTGAGGCACAACTGGTATCGATCGAAAGGTCTTTTCAAGGGCTTTCTGTAGCCATTGAGACTGTGAGAATCGTCGAAGAATTGGTGAAGATATAGCTGAATGAAGTTTGTGACACTTAGTAAAGAACATGCTCCACCAGTGAGGCACTGACTGAGCCATTGGATATATGAAACAAAGAAGTGGTCCATGTGGTTACATAATGATGAACACCTGTATGAAATGAGGTTGATCGTTACAATTTTTTTGACAAAGGAAGACCAGGAGTATAGCCACGCATGATGAACACCTTGATTCTCCTGTTCCAATGCTACCTGAAGCCAATCTTGTACCACTCCAGACACATATGTCATTGCAAAATTGATTTTGTCAAAGTCTGATTTAAAGACGGTTGGTTCAGAGCAGAAGTAAAAACAACATTGGAAGAGGAATTGGTAAAGTTGGTGCAGGTCTGTTCCGTCAAAGACATCTAGGATGCAGATCTTGATAGGAGAAGTAGTTTGAGGTTGTTCTAGAGTATAGGACAGATGACAGAGGGTGTTGATTATATTGGTGGAGGGTAGATGAACAAATGGGTTTAACTGTGAAATGAAAGGATTAGACTCAATGATAGGAACAACTGGTTGTGAAGAAATAGAATCTGAAGTCAAACTAGTTGGTTGACTCTGGAGTGGAGGTTGGGGATGCAGGAGTTGGGGGCGAGGGGTCAGAAACTGAACTTGTTTATTCCAACGTGACATGGTTCCAGAGCATCTGAAGACTACACCCGCTAGAGACACTGTAGTTGAATGAATGGAATTAAACATCAATCAGTGTGAAGGACAGGAATAGCGGAGCAAACAAGTAAGGACAGTAAAGTCAAGGTAGTTGAGTGCAACAGTGACCGATGTAAGTTCATAGATATTGTCAGAAACATGCAGAGCAGGAGCGGAGTGGCCTGGAGTGAAGTAGAGTTACTCTGGAGTAGAAGGGGGTTAATAACAAAAGTAGGGGAACAACCTTGGTCTCAGCTTGTGCACTGTGCCTTGATCTTCTGTCACATGTGTAGTTGCATATTTCAGGAGGACTGAATTGTTGCCAGGAGTTCAGAAGAGGAGTGGTATAGATTGATAGAAGTAAGGATAGAAGATATTAAAGACATTAAAGACTGTAATCTATGAACTAAGGAACTAGGATATAACTACTGGAGTACTTATACTAAGTCCGGAATAGAAGGAGTACAAGTAACTAGTCTACATTGTTGTCATGACTTGGCAAAACGGCTAAGTCATTATCTATATTTCTTTTCTTTTCTTTTTCTTTTCTTTCATCTTGGACTTACTACATAGAAGGAAGTGCGGGAAAGTGTCACATCACAAGTGTCACACAGTCACAGTCACATGACAGAAAGTCACAGTGTCACATCATGTGATGTCACATAATGAGTCACATGATAGGTGTGGGAAAATAGTGCACAGACCATATAGTAGTTGTATAAGTAGTGTAGAAAATCTAATGGAAACTCTATCGAGTTCTCTTTGTCAAATGCTGAACAAAGGGACAGTTGGCTTAATTCCAGTCATCGGACTTTAGCTGCTGACAATTGTGATCCTATAAGAGTAAACAACAGGAGTTCAGGAGCAAAAAATTAGTAATAATATAAAATATAAAAGAAATTATATTATTAAATGGTTATTTTCCATCATATGACACATTGTTGAGATTATAAAAATTGTCAAAGAATTGATAGCAACAAAGAGGCTGTTCACACTAGAGCTTTTTCTTTTTTCTTTGTTTATTTAGAGTTCCCCAACTATGACTTAGGTAGCAGTGAATATAAGTCTTTAGATAGTTAAGATGTGTGGTTTTTAAGAAAACACCCTAGCTGACACTGTGTTTCAGCACAATGTCTCTCATGCAAATTTGTAGGGAAATGAATTCAAAGTTTGAAAATGGAATGAAGGTTAAATAAAAGTTCTGCCAATGTACTGTTGTAGCAGTGATGTTCAAAATCCAATTCTCAATTCTAGACTACTGTCCTAGCCCTAGTCCTGAGTCCTGCCTGCCTAGTATCATCCTAACTCCCTGTTTCAAAGTTGTCCTCATAGGAGCACTCTCTGGCTATGTGATCAGACTATTCTCACAGTGGTACTCTTGACTATGTGATCAGATATTGGACTTTGAATCCTTCCTATATAACTCAACTCCCTAGCAGTACCAAACTCTGTCTTAGAGCTCCTATAACATTACCTCTATAGCTAAGTCACTTGTCCTGTAATCTCTTTGGCTTGACTCAGTCTTGAGCCAAAGTACCTTAATCACTGATCTGATCACTCTAAAAATAGATTTCCACTTTTGAAAACACAAATAGAGGAAAGAGATGACTAAGATTGCTTGTTCTCTTTCTACTAAGCAGGGATTTTTATATGTCTAGAGAAATACAAAAGAAATATATGAAAAAATAGAGAAAATAATAAACTCAGTCATAAATCTATTAATACAATGATTTTTCCAGTTGTGATAGAGAATCCCATGTCTCCTTGTCTTTTCTTAATTATTTCCTATGATTTTTGCCAGATTTGTTTCATCCTTACTAAGTTACTAGGTTATCTACTGCTGACCCTGCAGTGATCTCTTCTGTCTTTGGCTTATCTCAACAACTTGGGACCTGTCTTTTTTCTTTTCTTGCCTAGGAAGTCTCAGATATCATTTCTACAGCTTCTTGCAGCTCTTTGTTACTTTTTTGTTTCTGATTGCAGTAGATCAGTGATTGATTTCCTATTCTTTACTATCCCTGATCAGGTGATGCTGTATCCTATTCTTATTTCCTGCTAGGCTACTAGTCCTGTTCCTTTGTAATGGGTATCTTTCCAGACTTTTTCACATAAGGCTTCTTTTTCTAACTAAGCTGCTATTTTCAGCAGTAATGCTATGGGACCATAGGCTCAACTCTACTGGTTCTCAAGTGGTTGGCCTATCAGTGGTAGTGACCTTATGTTCCTGGATATACTGCTACATAGCTAGGTAGCTAGCTCTGTCAGTGGAATTCTCTGTGCCTTTCTTGCTACCTAGCAGGTAGTTTTATCTTAGTCCTTATTTTGGGGTATGAAGTCGCAAAATTTGTTTAATTTTAGGCCTGAATATATTTTGGGTCTCACAGTGATATAGCTGAATAAAGTTTGTGACATTATTTTCTCTCTTGGTTCAAGCTCTATTGAGAAGTTATCTTGATTTTGGTATACTCTAAAGATATTCTGGCAGCTTTTTGCCTGCATTTTGTAAATTTTCTTTAGGTTCCTATATGTTATCTCCTTGAGTGTATCCTTTCTATCTAACAAGGTATTTATTTTTTCCATATCTTTGTTGCAAGTCCAGAATTTTTTCTATCTCCTATTCTTTCTGGCTCTATATCAAGGTCGGTGGTAGGGGAGTGGTTGTCTGGCCACAGATGGTGGTTTTAGAGTACTGAGTTATTTTGCTAGCATAAAAGACTAGGTATAGTGCTTGGTAGTGAGGTGGTATCTTAAGTTGGAATATAACCAAGGACAACTTTTTGATTATTTCAAATGGTCCTTTGTACCAAGATTATAATGCTTGCTCCATAGTCTGGTAATCCTTCAAATTGAGTTACACTTTGTCACCAACTTTAAATGGGACACTTTGGACTTTCTTATTGTAATACTGTTATGATCAATCTCATTTCATATAGGTGTTCACCATGATGCAACCACATGGACAACTTCTTTGTTTCATATCACTTCATATATCTAATAGCTCAGTCAATACCTCACTGGTGGAGTATGTTCTTTACTCAGCAGACCTCATGTCTGCCATATGTTTTCTTCATTCACTTCTCATGGTACATAGGTATATATACTCTTCTGTATTCCTTATGCTTTACCAATTGTATCATTCCCTTTCTTCCTCAACTCTCATATCATCCTCAAGTCTTTACTTGAGTGTTGCAACCTGAGTTACTCCTCAAGGTTGTAACAAATACCACTTTATTCTCTCTGCTACAAAAGTAAGAGCTGCTTTTGCCTGCTCCAAGGTTTCATGTTGTTCATATGTTAGGTTATTCAAGTCCCTTTGCAGTGACTCTTTGACTAGAATTGGACCTGCTCTCAGATATCTATCATATTTAAGGAAAAACAGACTTTCTTTAATTTCTTCATGTACTTGATTGTTGTATGCAAATTCTGTACTTGGTAGTAGATCTGACTAATTACTGAGGTTGTAATCCACATAGCACCTAAGATATTGCTCTAATATCTAGTTTACATATTCCATTTGTTTATCTATTTGGTATGCCATCAACATAGCAGATTCTATTCCTAAAATTTTGTACTATTCTTGGAATAGCTTGGCTGAGTATTGTACTCCTCTATTTGAAATGATTTGTAGGGGCAGTCCATGCAATGGATAAACCTTGTCATAAAGTAACTGTACCATATCCTTGGATGAAAACTGATTATTAATAGGAATAAAATGAGCTCTTTTGGTAAGCCTGTCAACAATTACACAAATAGCATTGTAACCATTTGATTCTGGCAATTGAGTGATTAAGTCTATAGAGATTATTTCCCAAGGCCTATTAGGCATCTTGTTAGGCACAAGTAGTCCAAAAGGTTACTGTGGGTGATTTTTCATTCAGTGACATATATCACAACCCATAATATATTTCTTGACAAATATAGTTATTCTAGTCCACCAGTAATTTCTGGAGACCAACTCATAGGTCTTTCACTGATCTGGGTGTCCAGCAGATAGCAAATTGTGGTTGTTGCAGTTGTACTATGGACCAGTAGTCATATACTGTATAGTTTACCACTACACCAAAAGGACAACATTAGCAAGGCTACTTGCTGACAAGGGTTCAGCTATTTATGTAGTTCATTTGAACAGGTATTTTGTTATATCTCCATGATACTATTTAGTAGTCACTTTTTTGTGACAGTGGTGTATCTGAATAATCTGTTATCACAAAGTATCATCTATGCTGTGAGGAATATATATCTTTCCTCTGTACAGAAGTAGTTCATTCTCATAGTTCTAGTCTTGTAAGGATTTTCCAAATTCTCTTGGACTAGACTTGAGTAAAGACTTGTAGTCTTTTGTGACTTCATCTAATAAGAGTGCAGCTTTGACCTCCTTTAGAATTATCTCATCATTTATTGGCGATTCATGAGTAGCCTCTAATGAATTGATAGCAAAGAACTTAGGTTTTAGCAACACCTAATTTGTATTATAGAGATCTATCCCTATCTCATGATCTGCTCATCTAGACAAGGGGTCTTCCACCTGCATCATCTTTATTGGTTTATGGTAAAGTACAAAGTCAAAATAAGTCATTAATAATACCTATCTTGCTTGCCTCCTAGTCAGCTTTTGAGCTGTCCTAAAAAATATGAGGTTCTAATGATCTGACCAGATCTCAATTTTGTACAGGTATCTCTTCAAATAGTACCTGTATTTATCTAGTTTCCAGATTACCACAAGTAGCTCTTTGTTATAGATCTTCATGGTTCTTTTTATAGATATCTAACAATTTGAAAAAGAAGGCTACTAGATGCCACAGGTTAGTTTGCATGTTTTTTTGTGAAAAAACAGCTCCTGTTGCAAAGCTGCTGGCATCAGTGGATAACTTGAAGGGGTTTTCATTATTTGGTATTCTCAGGATTAGAGCCATGGTAAAGGCCTTTTTCAGTGCCTCAAAAGCATTTTGTTGCTCAACATCCCAATTCTAGATACTATCCTTCTTAATCAAGTTGGAGAGTAGTTTTGACATTTTAGAAAAGTTCTTAATGAACCTATGATAGAAATTCACAAAGCCTAAGAATGCTTATACTTGCTTGATTTTTGTTGGTACTGGTTACTCTAGAACTCCTGAAAGTTTCTCCTTATCCATTTGTACTTTATTTTCTGATATTATTATGCTCAAATATTTGATGCTACTTTGCTCAAAGAAACATTTCTCTACTTTAGTATAGAGGTCATTAAATTGGAGTCTTTTCAGCACTTCCTTGACTAATTGCCTATGTTTCTTTGAACATGTCCCAAATATTAGAATGTCATCTAAATATACCATTACTAGTCTTATGCAAATCAAATCTCCAAGTATATTGTTCATCATACTTTGGAATGTTACTAGTATATTGGAAAACCCAAAATACATAACAGTTGCCTCAAAGAGACCTTGTCTTGTGATAAATGCTGTTTTCTATTCATTTCCTTCTTTGATACAAACATTGTTGTATCCTTACCTTAGGTCAATTTTAGTAAAGATTGAGGCTTTGCTAAGTGATTCAATCAAGTCAGCTATTCTAGGGATTGGATAGCAATTTTTTACAGTAATTACATTAAGGGTTCTATAGTCCATGACAGGTCATAGGCTTCTATTGTGTTTCTTTACAAAGAAGAATGGAACTGCTATTGAGCTAATAGATAGACAGATATAACCTTTTCTAAGTCCCTCATTGATCCATATGTTAAGAGAGTTTTTTTTGCTAGAGATAGTAGATAGACCTTTGCTGGCTTAGGAAGCTTTGTACCTTCTATGAAGTCAATAGCATGGTTATATGGTTTCTGTAATGGCATTCTCTCTGACTTATGCTTTGAAAATGCATTTCCATACTTGTGTAACCATTCTGGTATATAAGTTTTTTAGGTCTTTGTGTCTTTGTAATCTGAGTCCCTATACTAGTCTCGATTGTTCAGTATAGTTACAATTATCATCACCTGTTAATAACTGCCTAGGTCAGTCATGTTTGCCTAGCTAAGAATATAGTTGTTGGAGTCCTTATCTCCTATGTCATCCAATAACAGAAATCTACTAATATCTATTTCAAGGTAAAGCTTATTAGCTCCTGCTTTTACATCTTGTATTTTATGAACTTTACTAGTACATATATTTGGGCACCTGGTGAACTCCCATTGATCTTTTCACCAATTAATTGTTGGATTATGTTTATACAAGTATAAGTAACTAATCATCATTTTATTCCCTAGGTTAGTAACAAAAAGATATTGGGTTATCTTGTGGAATCTAATTTCTATATAAGCTCGGATATATTCTGTTATTTGTCCCACCTTGTTGGGAGTGCTATCTGTATTGATTACATAATATGGATTTGCTAGTTTATGCATTACCAGATTATTATTTTCCATAACAACTCTGTCGCTGAAGTTTGTAGTAGCTCTTAAATTAACTAAAGCCTTGGTCTGTACTTTTTTACTGTATACCCAAAGTGTAACTGGAATTTTAAAGAAGGTAGTTGTAGTGACTTAGCCTAAGATGACTTAACCACACTCTAAGTCTGAGTTGACAAGAAAAAATCAATAAAGTCCTCATTTATTTATTGTATACTACTTATACAACTACTACATGGTTTGTGCACTATCTTTCCACACTTATCATGTGATAGATATACTCATGTGTTGTGACATTATGACATTTGTCATGTGACACTTTCCTGCACTTCTTTCTTATGTAGTAAGTCCAAAAGAAAAAGAAAAAGAAAAGAAATATGAATAATGACTTAGCTGTTTTACCAAGTCATGACAGTAGTCTTGTTATGTGCTATATTATTGCAAGATTCCAGTACTACTTCTAATTTTTGCAAGCTAATAGGGGATATACTACTCTCTGACTATAGATCACAGATGTTATACTCTACAGTTCCAAGGGAAAATCTATTTTGGGAGTCCTCTTTCCCTTTCCACTTGGAGGAACAGGATTGGGGATTTTCTCAATTGACATACTATTTATATTGATAGCCTCAGGAGAGGATTCTAAGTTGTTGCTGTTTTCCTCCAATAACTTTATCAACTATGCTCTAAATATCATGACTTGACAAAACAGCTAAGTTATTATTTATATTTCTTTTTTTTTTTCTTTTTCTTTTGGACTTACTACATAAGAGAGAAGTGCAGAAAAGTATCATATGACAATATCACACATAACAGTCAGATGACATCATATGATGAGTGTGGGAAAGTAGTGCACAGACCATGTAGTAGTTGTATAAGTAGTATACAATAAATCAAAAACTTCAATGAGTTCTTTTTGTCAACTCAGACTTGGAGTGGGTTTAAGTCATTGTAGCTAGAGCCTTACATCTGTAAGCACTCAATTCTTGAGCAATGGTGAATTTGTAAAATTTTGGAGTAGTTTATCACAAATTCCAAGAATGCCCAAAGTAATCCTCAAATACATTTCCAATCATAATCAGAAATCCCTGATATAGGTCATATTATAGATTGTATATGGACTAGTACATTGGGAAGAAGCAGAAAAAATTTGACCACAGATTTTTGCAAATACCTATTTTTCTACCAGGAAAAACAAGTGTTTCTTCAAGATAGGAGATTCTTAGAAAGAAAATCTTTATGAAGCATTTTACTCTAATCTTGGTAATATTTATCCTGAATATTTTCATATAATGCAGCTGGAACTCTATGTCTCTTACTTACTTGTTACACCCAAGAAAAAAAACTATCATAGGTTATTTAACTACCTCAGTATTACATTTGACCAGCTTCTAGCCATAGTTGCTGGCAACCCAGGAATAGTACCTTTGGTAGTGTGATCTAGTTCAGAGAATCAAGCTAATGTTGAGGTGGAAAGACCAAGGGAAACTTATGCAATGACTTTGAGAAACCATATGCAGGATTCAGCAGTATATCACTCAAGATTATAGAGACAGTATTAAGTACAGTAGGATATGCAGATCACTTAGTTGGATGTTGAATAGAGAGGGTTGTTGGAATACAAATGGAGGAGGGTAATAGGTAAACAAACAGATAACAAGTACCAACTAGTTACACTACTTATATACTTGTATCTTTATGATGTAACATAGCTACCAACAATAGGATTGATCTCATCACACAGGCTCCCATGAGATCCTGATTCCAACAAGGGTCATATTTTTAGTTATCAATGTCTAGTGATCTTGTTTTTCCCAAATATATAACTTGACATTGCCCCTACTAAGCCTGAACAACCCAGATAATTGTTGTTGCTGATATACATATATCTCTACAACACATATCCATTTTTTCAGATTCAAGTAAAATCTCTTATTAACTGTCCAAAATAATCTGCTGAGCCAATATATCTTTTTAGCACTCTTTACCAGCATTCTTCATTATCAAGTTACCCTGCTCAGTCTCATGAGAACAGGCTTTGTAGTAAGCTCACAACAGATTCTTGTTCTTGATAGACAACTAATTTGACCTTGTTAACCCTTCCTGATTTCTCCTCAATTCAGTCCAGACACTAGTGTTCATCTGCTGAGAGCACTTGTCTATATGCATCTTTCTTCCTTCTCAGTGGGGACATCTAATTATCCATCCTAATCACTTCAATAGAGGTTTTGGTATACAGAATAGTCTAGACAATAAGGCAATCTGGTCCCACATCTGGGGCCAGCCCATACTTGGATCACGATTGATTTCAAGAGGGTAGCGAGCTTCGCCTGACTTTCCACACCAATCAAAGTCGACGGATGTTGGGTCGCCTGAGATCACCAAACACCAGCTGGTTTGAATGAACGATATCAATCGCATCCTTGACATGTTTACATTGTTGCTCAGTAGTGCAGTTTCGGGGCTAAACCTTGAGCAGCCAACAAACGATGTGCATCCGCGTTGTATCGTTGAACAGACTTGACAATGATTGGGCTATTAGTCATCGAGTGCTGCCGGGTACAGGAGTCTGTATTTGGTTTCAGGGGCAAGGCGAGACAAGTATGTGAACTTGGTTTGATCTGGTCCATATTCGGTAATAAAAGGGAGGCGCCCGACGTTTGAGCACGGCAGACCCAGTGCAAGAGCTTGGTGGTATTTTTCAAGGCTTTTAATTGCTGATATAAGTGCTGTGAAAAGTCGTGCCGCAAAAAACCTGTCGTGTTGAATCAAAAGGATCGCCACCGAGCCAAATGTAGTCTGTCAAAGGTTGCATGATCGCCTTGTCGACGAAGACGCCACCAAGAACACATATCCATGGACCTGCAATTGCTAAGACGATGCTTGGGCAATAAGATTGGTTGATGAGGTTCTTCTCTATACGAGATAACGTCAGCGAAAGATCACAATTTGATCAATTTAATTGACTAGGACTCCAGTATCTTTGATAGGCAAGACTGCCTTGGTTGTAAGGGTCGGAGCCGCCCTCCTCGATTCCATTCTTCAGCTCATGAATCATCAAATAGACTGTGGATTGACCGCATGACTGAATTATCACCCTTCAGATTCAACCTTGTTTGCTCTTGTCAATGTGAACACTCGGCCGAAAAGCGTTTGTAGAGGCTCTTCTATTGCACTAGCTCGCTTATTCTTGTCCCTGTACAGATTGGAAAAGACATCAAAACACGATCTATTGCATCGTATGTTGCTGCATCAGCGTAGCAAGGTTTTGTATTTTCCATTGCGTCATGAAACTCGTTGAACACCGGGTGGTAAAAGCCCACGGGTTTGGCGTGGCAGTCCCATTACAAACTGTCTGCCTTGTCGTTCTGATTGTTCTTTGATAAAATTTGGCATTTTTGCGCCATAAGAAGCAGAAGGGCCATCACATATAGCCGAAATGTAGATGTTGCAGGCTTGGGGGTAACGGTCAGCGATCCTGATCATATGGTGAGAAAATCCCAATTCTCACCCTTGATAAAATTGGTCGAAGGGCTTTCCTCTTCGAGCTTTCGCTTCTCAGATCTTAAATTTGTCGCAGCTAGAGAGCGCAATTGAGAACAAATAAAATTCGAAATCGCACCAAGAACTTGGACCAGCAACACCCCCTTTTGACCAAGCTCGAGATCTGCAATTTTTGCACCGCTGGCAAGCTTGACGACCTGTTTCTTATTATGAAAATCAATTTCCAGAAGGTAATCCTGCAGCTCATCGTCGTCTTGAGTGGACGACAACGTAGGTTCCTTGCACCGCCAAACAACTAGATTGACATCCTTGACATTCTCCAGATGGGAATTCTCATTGTTAAAGAGCAGACACCAGACCTCAGTCGTCATGGTCGTGAATGAGAAGTTGTTACAGTAACGTCACGTCATTCCTGTCACAGCAGACAAACAGCTGTCAATTGATGACTGGGTGACTTCCCAGGTCGTGACGTTAACAACTTCTCATCCGCCACTACCATGTCAACTGAGATCTGGTATCTCCTCTTCAACGACGAGAAAGAATTGCTTTGTGCTCCCTATAAAGCGGAAGTCAGAGACATTGCCGATTTGAAGAGAGCCATCGAGGAACAATTTTCCGAACTGAATGTCAAAGCTCATCATTTAGTTGTTTGGCGGTGCAAGGAACCT
>Ga0157360_1000827_pt1 | contig 11626 bp, 10 predicted proteins | sample AttlaeALBM1_FD_111483 | JGI IMG/M metagenome (GOLD analysis project Ga0157360, IMG submission 111483) | Fungus gardens microbial communities from leaf cutter ant in Ribeirão Preto, State of São Paulo, Brazil - Atta laevigata ALBM1 | ecosystem: Host-associated > Fungi > Mycelium > Unclassified ... | reverse complement strand
GAGCCGTTTGCCTGCGTTTCCCGCAGCAGACCAGCTGCCTCCCCTGCTCTACCGGTATCTGTTTGAGCAGTTCGATATTCGCCTGGCCGCCGTACGCGAGCAGATCATCGCAACGCTGGCCAACGAAGAAGATGCCACCCTGCTGGAACTGACGCTTCCGCAGGCCGTGATGGTAATAGATGAAGTGTCATTCGATCAGAGTGCCATCCCCGTGATTCTGGCGCACCACCGCTACAGCACTGAGCATTTTATGTATGTGAATGAGATCAGATAATTGATGAACGAACCCGTTTGTCCATTACCACACTCTATTTCTAAATGTATGGCACATTGCAGCAGCACATCTTGAAGTCGTGGTGCGTGGTCATGTGTTAAGCCGACTGCACTCTTCACACTGATGCTTTACGGTGACGTAGCGGGATAGATTTAAATCCAGAAAGTCCTGCCCGGGAAAGAATTCACCGTTAGCGCGGCTACAGGTAACCTAACCAAATGGCTGATAACTACAGAACTGGAAAAGTGGCTGTGCGATGAGCTGTCTGAATTCACGCAAATTGAAACCCGAATGCCTTCAGGCTTCAAGGCGATGATAAAAATCAATGACGCTTTTCAAATCAGTGTGCCATTCAGATATTTTCATACCCTCTTCATTATGAGTGGTACGAGGCTCCACAAACTTATTTATCTGCTCAACGGTAAAGTCACAACACTCATCTAAAAAAACCATATTATTGTGCACATAGACATCCATACCTTGAAAGTACAAAACCCAGGTAAATATGAAATTAGTTTGCTCAGGTTCGTACATTGAGACCGCTAATGCTGCATGATCTTTCCTGGCCAGACCTTCCCTGAGTGATGCCAGCCATGCCTTTTTATAATCATCTGCACTCCAGTAAGAGAGTGGCAGATACAGTGATTCTGTATAATTACCAATAACAATCGATGCTGGTTGAACCCGTTCACCCTCAACAACTATCTGTTCGCCATCAAGTACTATCTCAAACATTCCCTAATCCTTTATACGGCTTGGTTTACTGTCATAATTTATGCTCTTGGAATTTATACGCAAACTTTGCTACTTCATAAGATTTATCATCTGACAGCAGAGTATGCTTACCTCAGATTACTTAACGGGAAAGTTGTAATGTGAGGGTATTTTGTAATCTTCAGGAATATCAGGCCAGCCAGAGAATTTTAACAGAGTATCAGCATCTTCTTTGAATGCATCAAAAAAGCTTGATAAATTCATCGAGTATACCCGGATATAGACTAGGGCCACTTGCATTGAAACCTTATCATCATTCAGCTTGGCTTTTTCCAGAAGCACCTTCGCCTTTCCGAACAGTTCGAGTTCGCGGTGGAATGAGGTGCATTGTTGTGCCTTATAATCAATCAAAAGATCATTTTCAGTTACCGGCTGATTTGTCATCGCCTTAAACAACTGAAGGTAAGTGTCTTTTGATTCGTCGAAGTTAATCTTTTTTGTCATTTGAGTAATATCCGCCTTTCAGTAGCTGCTATTTTTTAATCAGATTAACCGAACCATCCAAGTTCAGAACCACTTTAAAGTTACCTTTACTATCAGACACTTCAAGATGATTTTTATGGGTGGCATCGGGATAAAACTGATCACCTTTGCGAACTTCATCACTCAGGTTGCCAGAGGCTTTATAGACAAATTTCCCTCAATCAATCTTGCTGATTTAACTCATCGTTTTGTCAAACGATGCACAGCCGAGCGTTGCTCAACGGCTGATGTTGCAATGGAAGCACTGATAAGCGCTCCCAGCCCGCTCTCGATCAATTGGTTGTACTATACCGTAAGCGTTAAGCAGCCCTGGACCGTGACTGCTCTCTGCGGCCATTACGGCCAGAGAAATTCATTACGTTCTTTCGATAACGCAGGAGACTGTATAAGGAGTGAAAAAGCACGAATCTATGCCAGTACTCTGAGCGTCTGGCTTTTTACCCGAATATCAGAATAATTGCCCTGGCTTCAGACGCCAGGGGCAGCGGCCAAAAAGCAACCTTGTGAGATATCTGAATTCCGCTGGGTCATCAGTTTCACTCATTAATTAAGGATATAAAGTTAGGTTGCAGCAGCGCGAAAAATTGCGCTGCTGTGGTCAGTGCGCCTGGCGCCCAAATATCATTGAACAGTATCACCGCATGTGTGCAGTGATACTGTTCTAGGTGTCTTTATTTTCTTCTGACCTTCGCAACATAACGTATGATGACCTGCCAGACACACTGAACGCGATTACGCTGTTATGGCAAAAAAAACATCGGTTTCAGTTCTGTGCTGATCGGGCTGTTGTTTGCGTTGGCGGGCATTAGATCCTTCATTGACGCCCACCAGCGCTGGCATACCTCTGTTTGCGCAATGGCCTGCCAGCGCGCTTCAGACTCAATGTCCACACTCGCAAACAGCAGATCGCGATCGGCATCCAGCCAGATAGCATAGTTGTGCGCCCCATGTGCTTTCAGCGTCTGCTCCAGCTCCGGCCAGACAGGTGAATGGCGTCGCAAATACTCATCATGGCATTGCGCGTAAACCTGCATGACAAAAGCTTTACGCAACATCGCTGCGCTCCGCCTGCAAGGCCGCCTGCCAGGGTTGCACATTAAAGCGTTTACCCAGTGCAATCAGTTGTTCGGTGGTGATACTCTGCCGAATACCGCCCATGGAAATCGCCTTAACCACGACTTCTGAAGATTTTTCAGCCGTATCAATCAGGCCAAAGGCCTCATCCAGCGTCGGACCTGCGCCAAAAATGCCGTGGAACGGCCACATCACCAGGCTATGTTTAGCCATTGCCTCTGCAGTAGCCTGCCCGATACCATCAGTGCCCGGCACCATCCACGGCAGAATGCCCACCCCGTCCGGAAACACCACCAGACACTCAGTGCTGCCCTCCCACAATAAACGGGTAAAGCGCGCAGAATCCAGATGTACCACATAACTCAGCGCCATAAAATGGGTGGCGTGACAGTGCATGATGACGCGATCTGCACCCTGAGAAACCTGCTTGCGTACGCTGTGTGACTGGAAATGTGCGGCCAGCTCGGATGTTGGCAAGCCGCCATTATTCAGTCCCCAGTGGATCTTGTATGACAACCCTTTGTCATCCACCTGCAGCAGCACCAAGCTGTCGGCCGGGTCCAGCTGCACATTGCGGAAAAACTTGCCGGACCCGGTAACCAAAAACCAGTCATTGGCTAGCGCCGGCGCGGGTTGACTCAATTCGATGCAGCGTGGCTCGGTGTAAAAATCAGCGGCATAGCTTTCTGCTTCTTCCGGTAACAAGCGCAGGCTGACATTGCCACCGTTGCGCTCGTCCCAGCCTTTAAGCCACATATCACTGGTAGCCTTCACCATTCCCTGCACAAACCAGGAAGTCAGAATGTTTTGCATGGTGTATCCCTTAACGTTGACGCAAAGTGTGTTGTTCATAGTGACGAACGTCGCTCAGCCAGCTGGCATCGGCCGGCACATCATGACGCAGACACCAGGCCTCCCATACCGCCTGCCACGGCAGCGACTTTTGCTCTTCAAGCAGTGCCAGGCGGGCGGTGTAGTCACCATCACGCTCCAGCTGGCGCAACTGCTCACTGGGTTCAAGCAGTGCGCGCAGCAGCGCTTTCTTGGCATTGCGGGTACCGATAACCCAGGCGGCAATCCGGTTGATGGAGGCATCAAAGAAATCGAGGCCAATGTGCACTTTGTCAAAGAGGTTTTGGCGCGCAATCTCATGTGCAATAGCCTGTGTTTCATCATCCAACAGCACTACATGATCGCTATCCCAGCGTACAGGACGGCTGACATGCAGCAGTAAACGCGGCACATAGAGCATGGCAGTGGAAATTTTGTCGGAGATCACTTCTGTCGGATGGAAATGGCCGGCGTCCAGTGTGAGCGCCGTCTGGCGACTGCTGGCGTAGCCAAAGCAGAATTCGTTAGAACCCACGGTATAGCTTTCAGCACCGATACCAAACAGCTTGCTCTCTACTGCATCGATATGGTACTGCGGATTTAGTTTTTCACTGATGATCTCATCCAGCGCGCTGACGAGCCGCTGACGAGGAGCGAAGCGGTCAACGGTCAAATCTTTCATGCCGTCTGGTACCCAGATATTCATGACCGAAGGGGTGCCAAGCTGTTCGCCAAAGTACGCTGAAATGTGACGACTGGCCTTGCAGTGATTGATCCAAAACTCACGAATCGCCGGGTCAGCGTGCGATAACGTAAAACCACTGGCGCTCTTCTCATGTGAGAAGCAGGTCGGGTTGAAATCCAGTCCCAGCTTGTTACTTTTTGCCCACGCTACCCACTGGCTGAAGTGCTGCGGTTCAATGGCGTCGCGTGCTACAGGCTTGTCACTTTCCAGATAGATAGCATGCAGATTGAGCCTCTTTGCCCCGGGGATAAGTGACATGGCTTTGTCCAGATCGGCACGCAACTCTTCGGCATTACGCGCGCGGCCCGGATAGTTGCCGGTTGCCTGAATCCCCCCGGTCAGTTGCCCCTGTGGATTTTCGAACCCCCGCACGTCATCGCCCTGCCAGCAGTGCATCGAGACCGGAATAGTGTCCAGTTGTGCCATCGCCTGGTCGACATCCACGCCAGCAGCAGCGTAACGGTGCCTGGCCAGTTCGAAGGCCTGTTCAATCAGCTTTGTCATAAGCGAGTTCCTTAGCAGGTTGATTCAGCGCCGCAAAGCGAGCCAGATGGGCTGCAAAGACGCTGGTATTTAGCGGGTTAAAAGTTTCTGACGGAAAGTTCCGACTGATACAGCGACGCAGATCGGCAACGTCACGCAGCTCTCCCAGTGCAATCAGCTGACAGCCCACATTACCGAGCGTGGAAGCTTCTACCGGGCCGGCCAGCACGGGCAACTGACACGCGTCGGCGCACAGCTGATTAAGCAGTGGGTTCTGACTGCCGCCGCCAACAATGTGCAACTGGCAAAGTGGCGCCTTGCGCAATCGGCTGAGCTCCAGCATCGTCTGGCGATACAGCAGCGCCAGGCTGTCAAAAATGGTGCGTGCCAGCGCGGCAGGCGTTTGCGGTACCGGCATCGCCTGTTCAGCACAGGCGTTCTGAATCTCCTGTACCATGCTATCTGGATTGATGAAGCGCGTATGATTTGGGTTGATCAGCGTACGGCAGGCGGGCTCGTGCGCGGCGTCAGCAATTAGCGCGCACAGATCGCAAATATGAAGCTCACTGCATACACGCTGTAGCAGCCACAAACCCATGATGTTTTTCAGGACACGATAGCCTTCTGCACCGCCTTCATTCGTGATATTGGCCTGCCGTGCCGCCTCATTCACGCACGGTTGCAAACTTTCAATACCCATCAGCGACCAGGTGCCAGAGCTGAGATAGGCGGCACCGTCCTGTGACAGCGGCGTCGCCAGAACCGCGCTGGCGGTATCGTGAGTAGCGACCGCAATCACCGGAATCGACTGACCGCTAGGGCTGGTCCAGTAGCCCACGGTATTACCGGGAGCATGGGGTGTGCCAAACCAGCTGGCATTAATGCCAGCCCAAGCCAACAGTTCGCGATCCCATGTCCCGCTCTCAATATTCAGCAACTGCGTCGTGGTAGCGTTGGTGTATTCCCAGTTCATCACACCGGTCAGGCGATAATGCAGATAGTCCGGGATCATCAGCGCATGCTTTACCTGGGACTGCCAGTCCGGCTGCTGCTGATGCAGCGCGCGCAGCTGATAAAGCGTGTTAAAAGGCAGGAACTGAATACCGGTGCGCTGATAAATAGTCTGCTGCCCCAGATCGCTGATTGCCTGCGCCATCACCCCGTCGGTACGCTTGTCGCGATAACTCACGGCTTCACCAACGCGCGCGCCGTCGGCATCCAGCAGCACCAGATCGACGCCCCACGTATCGATACCGATGCTGTCAGGTACGATGCCCTCGTCATCCAGTTGCTGCAGCCCGGCGCGGATCTCCTGCTCCAGCCTGTCCAGATCCCAGCAATCATAGCCGGCCCGGCGCACGCGCTGGTTAGTAAAGCGGCGTACCTCGCGCAGCGTGATGTGCTGACAGGCAGGTGTCCATTGCGCGAGCATCACGCGCCCGCTGGATGCGCCTAAATCAATGGCAACAATGTTACGCATACTCATGGCGTGCTCTTTGTGTGATAACAGGGGTACAGCATAGAAAGGTGGACGGCGAGCCACCTTACGCGCATTGCCAGCGAAGAAATGTCGCTGGCAGGTTTGCAAAGGTGTTCGTGAGAGAGTTCACAGAACCGCACACCCGCAGAGTTGTGAGCCTTGCCGCATTTCTATCAATCACTTAGGCGATCTTAAAAAATGGGCTAAATTCCTGTGCTCCCCTGTTCAAAATTCAAGGTAAGCTGCGCGGCTGCTGCGTAGACTCCGTTACAGTTTTGTTAACTAAGGGCGCACCATGACCATTTTGCACAGTGCTGATTTTTTTCCGGCCGGGGATTATGTCATTGCCATTGAGCCACGCGTACCACAGCAGGCGTTCCCGGAACATCATCATGATTTTCATGAAATCGTGCTGGTTGAGCAGGGGTCCGGTATTCACGTCTTCAATGGTCAGCCGCAAGCCTTGAGCGCTGGCTGCGTGTGCTTTGTGCGCGATCACGATCGCCACATGTATGAGCAAACAGACAATCTGTGTCTGACCAATATACTGTACCGCGGTCCGGCAGCGTTTCGTTTCCTGTCTGGGGTGCAGGCGTTGTTACCGCGTGAAGAGGATGGCCAGCACGCTTCTCACTGGCGCATTAATCAGAAAGTGATGGATCAGGCGTTGCAGCTGGTTACACAGATGAAGCAGCAGCCTCAGTGGTCGCTGGAACGTCAGGCTCATCAGGAGCAGCGGTTTCTGCAATTGTTGGTGCTGCTACGCGAGGCGGCTTACAACGATAACGCACAGGATCAGGAAGCCCGACTGCATCGGTTGCTTGACTGGCTGAATGAGCACTACAGTGAAGACATTGAGTGGGAAGCCCTGGCCGATCGCTTTTCATTGTCATTGCGCACGATGCATCGCCAGATGAAGCAGCAAACCGGCAGCACTCCGCAGCGTTATCTTAACCGACTGCGCTTATTGCAGGCACGCTATCTGTTGCGTCACAGCGATATGCGCATTACAGATATCGCCTATCAGTGTGGGTTTGGTGACAGTAATCACTTTTCCACGCTGTTTCGGCGTGAATTTGGCTGCGCGCCCCGTACGGAGCGCCAGCAGATGTGGTAACCGGAGTATTGACTATGCCGCTGCTTCTGTCACGCGAGGACTATTTTCCTGCCAGTAATCTGCCGATTGCTGTTGCTGAACGTATGCCGCAGCCCTCTTTTCCTCTGCACCGGCATACGTTTAGTGAAATTGTTATTGTCTGGCGTGGCAATGGTCTGCACATCCTGAACGATCGCCCATGGCTGATTACCTGCGGCGATGTATTCTATATTCGCGACAGTGATTGCCATAGCTACGACAGCGTAAACGACCTCGCACTGGATAACATTTTATATTGCCGCGATCGTTTCCGTCTTGCGCTGGACTGGAGTCAGCTGTTACCGCCGCAAGAGGAAGATGCACCTGTGAGCTGGCGTCTCACCACACGTGGCATGGCGCTGGCACGCGGCGTGATCAGTCAGCTGGAGCGCGAGAGTCGCAAAGGCGATTCACTCTCTGTTCAGCTGTCTGAGGCGCTGTTTTTGCAGCTGGCGCTGATTCTGCGCCGCCACGGTTACGCAGCCGATCGCCCGTGGGCCTTGCCAGAGGGCGAACAGCTCGATCTGCTGATGTCCGCCCTGCTGGGGGATATCAGCCGGCCGTTCGATCTCGCCAGTTTTTGCCAGCAAAATCAGCTCAGCGAGCGATCGTTAAAACAGCTGTTTCGTCAGCAAACCGGCATGACTATTGGGCACTATCTGCGGCAGCTGCAGCTGTGTCAGGCAAAGTATCTGTTACGTACCCAAGAGGGTTTGATCAGTGAGATTGCCGCCCGCTGCGGCTTTGACGACAGCAATTACTTTTCAGTGGTGTTTACACGCGAGACCGGCCTGACGCCGACTGCCTGGCGCCAGCGTTTTGTTCTGCAACGCCTGACCCAGCCAGATAAAGAAAAAGCCTGACGCAAGAACCGCGACAGGCTTTGGTTTTCTCTTTAAATCAGGCAGCCATGCCTAAGCCAACAATGTTAGCTGCAATGATGATCACCACACAGCCAATCGACAGGACGCTAACCGGACGGCGTCCCACTGATTTCCACTCTTTAAGCACCAACCCGACCAGCCCACCGCACAATACATACAGGCTCATATGCAGCATCCAGCTAACAAAATCATACTGTGGTGGGATTTTGGCATGGCCCCATGCGTAGAAAAAAAACTGCAGATACCACATGGTGCCGCCGAGAATGGCAAAGGCGATGTTGGCCATCAGCAGCGGTTTTGCCACAGAGAAATCCCGCCGCACTGAGATCTCAGGTTTAACTGCAAGGCGGATGAAGCAGTATGCCAGGTTAATGACTGCGCCACCGCCCATGATCACCACGTAGCTGGGTAATGCGACATAGAGCGGATTGATGCCAAGGCTGGCTGCTGCATCATGCATTGGTTTCGCCGCATCCATGGCAAAAGACATACCCGCCGAGAAAATGCCGCAGATCACAGCCAGCACCAGCCCTTTCTTCAGGTTAAAGTCTTCTGCATTGATGCCCAGCGCCCGCTCTTTCAGCAATCCGGCCCGGGAGACGATTGCCACGCCAATCAGGGCCACCAGCACGCCAATCAGCGTCATACGTCCGCCTTCTGAGCCGAATAATTCAACAAATCGACCCTGCAAAAGCGGTGTCATCAGCGTGCCGACGACCAGTGTAATACCGATAGCGATGCCAATACCCATTGACATGCCGAGGTAGCGCATGGTGAGGCCATAGTTGATATTACCGATTCCCCACATGGCACCAAACAGAAAGACAGGCAGTAGCTGAGAGACGCTAAAGCTACTGTAATAAGCCCAGAAGTCTGGCAACAGCACGGCACTGACCGCCCACGGCAGAATAAGCCATGACATAACGCCGCCCACCGACCACATGGTTTCCCATGACCACTTCTTTACCTGCTTAAACGGAGCATAAAAACATGCGGCACTGGCGGCACCCACCAGATGCCAGAAAATACCGGCAATAATGGCACTGTTCATTGTTATTCCTTCGTAAGGTTGAGGCCAAACAGGAAACCGCTGTTTCCCGATCATCAGCAGTCTAGGGGGAGCGGCTTCGACTCAGCCTTTACATCACTGCCGGGTTACGAAGGTGGCTGGCAAAATTCAGTGGGTTTTCAATATAGGGATCACAAATCCGTGTTTGTGGAGATTTCACACGCAGTCTTTTATAAGTTCCTTATTATTTGGATATTTTTGATTTTTGTAGTGTGAATCAGCTCGGGTTTTAGCTGTTTGCCAGGTTGTTATTTAACATGGCAATCACACAAAGCTATGCCGGGCGTTTTCTTATCGAATATGCTTGTCAGCTTATGCAGGGAAATCATCGGTGAAAGTTGCAGTACAGAGCGAGGGTTAACGCGGGAGCTGTGACAAGGATTCAGGCGCCCGTTCCATTGTGCCCTCCCGGGCGCTATTAACAGACTCGCTAACACGCGTCTGCCTTGCTGGAATGTGTGCAGCGTGTTACGTCCTGCTGACATCAGCAAGAATCGGATTGCATGTTCTTTCTGCGAGCAGTGTTACCTGGTTAAGCGTGCCTGAGGGGGCAGCAGGATGTCAGGCGGTAACACCCGTGCTCTCGGATGCTTTTTATGTGCGTGCTATCGTCGCAACCTGCTTTGTGTTGTGGCTGCACATCGCTGATAGGGGCACTTGTGCAAGAATAACGGAAGCAGGCTGGACGTCAGGCAGCCTCATGCAGGGTCCGGATTTGCTAAAATGTACTTGCCTTGCTCTTCTCCAAAGCGAAGCGACTTTGACCACAGCGAACTAACGTGTCTTCATTCCGTGTCAGCCTATTAGCGAACCAGATTGCTGCGTTCGTCATGCTTTTCTTCCCTGTGTTGCCACCTGCCGAGCCACGCTGGCACAGATAAAAAGGTGCTTCCTGAGGTTCTGTTTCACTCTGCATTGACTAAACGTTAACGAAACCGAACGCGGAGCCTTGTAAATGACGACACACCATCAACACTATATTAATGGCGCATTTGTCACTGACCACATCGGCAGATGGATCGATGTGATAAGTCCGTCAACGGAAGCGCTGCTATCACGCGTACCGGAGGGCACCAAACAGGATGCAGCCACCGCAATTGATGCAGCTGAGAAGGCCCAGCCTGCCTGGGAAGCGCTGCCTGCAGTAGAGCGTGGTCGCTGGCTACGTAAAATTGCTTCAGCGATTCGCCTGCGCGAGCCGGAGCTTACCGCTACCATCGTCGCGGAGGGCGGCAAAACACAGGGGCTGGCACAAACCGAAGTTCTCTTTACCGCTGATTATCTGGACTATATGTCTGAATGGGCGCGCCGCTATGAAGGCGAAATCGTCAACAGCGACCGTCCGAACGAAAATATTTTCGTCTTCAAAAAAGCCATTGGCGTCACCACCGGTATCTTGCCATGGAATTTTCCTTTTTTCCTGATCGCGCGTAAAGCTGCGCCAGCCCTGGTCACGGGCAACACCATTGTGATCAAACCCAGCGAAGTCACACCCAACAATGCTGCCATCTTCACGCAAATCATTCATGACGTCGGTCTGCCAAAAGGCGTAATAAATGTTGTTTACGGCTATGGTCCGGAAGTGGGTCAGGAATTGGCAGCCAATGAAAAAGTCGGGCTGGTCAGCCTGACCGGCAGCGTCAGCGCCGGTATCGCTACCATGCAGGCAGCAGCCAAAAACGTTACTAACGTCTCGCTGGAACTGGGCGGCAAAGCGCCGGCCATTGTGATGGATGATGCCGACCTGGATCTGGCAGTAAAAGCCATTGTCAGCTCACGCGTCATCAACAGCGGGCAGGTGTGCAACTGCGCTGAGCGCGTTTATGTGCAGGAAGGCATTTACGATCGTTTCATAAGCGCGCTTATTCAGGCAATGCAGCAGGTAAAGGTTGGCAATCCGGCAGAAGAGCACGATCTCGACATGGGGCCCCTGATCAGCAAGGCGGCACTGACGCGCGTGGAAGAAAAAGTCGCAACAGCCCTACAGCAGGGCGGCAAAGTAGTGCTGGGTGGCAAACGTGTGGGTGATACAGGCTATTACTTTGAGCCGACCATCATCACTGGCGTGCGCCAGGAGATGGAAATCATGCGCGAAGAGATTTTTGGACCCGTGCTGCCGGTTATGACCTTTAAAACCCTGGACGAAGCCATCGCGCTGGCCAACGATTGTGAATACGGACTGACCTCATCCATTTATACGCAAAATCTCAACACTGCCATGAACGCGCTGCGCCAGCTGAAATTTGGCGAAACCTACGTTAACCGCGAAAATTTCGAGGCAATGCAGGGTTTTCATGCAGGCTGGCGTAAATCTGGTATTGGCGGCGCGGATGGACGCCACGGTCTGGACGAATATCTGCAAACACACGTTGCCTATCTGCAGTTTGACTAAAT
>Ga0157360_1000826_pt1 | contig 11626 bp, 15 predicted proteins | sample AttlaeALBM1_FD_111483 | JGI IMG/M metagenome (GOLD analysis project Ga0157360, IMG submission 111483) | Fungus gardens microbial communities from leaf cutter ant in Ribeirão Preto, State of São Paulo, Brazil - Atta laevigata ALBM1 | ecosystem: Host-associated > Fungi > Mycelium > Unclassified ... | reverse complement strand
TAACATTACATCGTACAATGGGGTCAAAATATAAATAGCACGGGAGATTAGATAATTATATTGTGTGACAAGGTCATGTGATCATAGAATGTTCTGGAAGGACATGTGACCATGTAGTAATAGAGGTACAGCCACTTGTAAAATAGTATAAGTAGGTAGTTAAATCCAATGGAGAACTCTATCAAGTTCTTCCTGAACACTCACCTAGAGTGGTCCCTAAGTCATCAAGGCTTTGTGATAACAAAAGAACTCGATACCACTCCCAGACACTGATCACCTCGATCTCTGTCCATACTTGCTTAACGTGCAGTTGGCTTGATACCAGCACCACAAGCGGGTACCCCCAATCACCACTTACTCTCTTACCTTCCTCGCTAGTGAGCACAGCGCTCACAAGCCTCTTGGATAGTGGGCCCTAGCTGTAAAGGGGACTTTTCAGTCAGTTAGGGACTGAGGGAGGAGACTAAACACCAAGTTCAGGTGTTTTGCTCGAGTTCTGACCTGTTAATTGGGCCTGTTAGCTACTTCTTTCCTTGTATAAGCTCTGTGCTGTCGTCCATTGTAACGGGTACATGCAGGAGATCGGTGGTTACTTCTTAAAAGGCTGCTTAGCTTAGGGGTTCCCTTCTTAGGGGCAATCATATACATTTTGATTAGGGCAGTAGTCAGTAAGGCAGTAGGAGTCTAGACAGGAGAAGATCGTGCTCCCTGTTAGACGTAGCCTTGAGTTCGCCCTGGATCAAGAAACTGAATCGGAATACGAATCATCCCCTTCCCCATCACCATCACCACCACCACCGCCCTACGACATGTCGCGGCAACAACAACAACAACAGCAACAACAGGGGGAACCATCCCAGGCACCTGCCCCCTGCCAACCACCACCACCGACTAGAGAGGAGCAGCTCCTCACCATGATCGCCACCCTGCAGCAGCAGGTTAACACTATGCTCCTCCAGCAACAGGGGAGTTGAGTAGAGGTCGCAAGACCTCAAGTATTCAATGGGAAGATGGAAGAGGTGAGCGCGTTTATTAATGCGGCTTGCATATACATTAGGATGAAGATGACGGAGGAAGCAGCAACGACCCAGGTAGCCTGGGTGTTATCTTATGTGCAGGGGGGAATAGCGGAAGCATGGAAAGACAATTTGATGGACGAGCTGGCCAAGGGAGAGTCAGAAGTGGAAACAGTGGAACAACTGTTTTCAAAAATCAGAAACGACTTTGGAGGAAGAAAGAAAAATCGAGCAGTTAAGAACAATAAAGCAGGGGGAAAGGACGTGCGATGAGTATGTCCAAGAGTTCAAAAAGGTTCCCAGGGGAAGCGGCTATGAGGGGCGACCTCTCATCGAGGAGTTCAAGAGAGGGCTAAATAGAGCCATCAGGAGAAAGTTAGCGGAAGCAGAAGAACTGCTGTCTACCATAGGAGAGTGGCAAGAAAGAGCGGTCAGATTAGACAAGAATCAGAGACAGAGTAGAGCAGAAGAGAGAATGTTGGAGAGGAATGCGGCGTGCCCAGGGAGAAACACGCAGCCAAGGGGAGGATCGTATGGAGGAAGAGGGGGACAGATAATGCAGAGATGGGGGGATAATGGAGGAGGATACGGAGGAGGAAATATGTTCAATAGAGGGGGATATCAGATGGGTCCACGAAGAGATCCAAATGCCATAGATATCGATAGAGGAACAGGGGGGGACAGGAAATGCTACTATTGTGGAAAGTTTGTGTAAGGGGACACCTCCATTTCTACCCCTGAATGGCATGACAACACTCCAGAGCTACCTTAGCTTATTTACTAGTGGTACTTAAACACACTAGTTTAGCTCCGATCCTGCTAACCCTAACACTAAGGGATGTATATAATGTAGAGTATCCCTCCTGGAGCCTCATCCTAATCTCTGAGGATTCTCCTGGAGTCTTGTGCCCCAGTCGCCCTTACAGCAGATTAGGATCTCTAAGCGGAGCCTTGGACTATCCCAGTAGACAGCCACCCAATAGGTCGTCCTCCCCTGCTATATCCAACCCTCCAAAAATTCCACTCTCCAGATGTCATTGCCCCCAGATACCCCTCAAGGCGTAGCCGATGCCTTAGGATACCTGCAACATCATCTGCAAGAGCTCACGGAGAGGCAACATGCCTCCGAAAACAACATCAATACCACCCTAGCAGCCCTGGCCATGCAACTACAGCAGCTTACGCAGTTAGTGGCTAACCCTTCTCTTCCAGCTGCACCAAACACACCTCCCCCACCTATACCATCCCCTCCGGTGTCTCCGTCCCTGCTCCAACGGTATGACAAACACGCCCCAAGCTCTTCTCCCTTCGGACTTCAACGGAGAACATCACAACGGTCGCGCATTCTTCAACTCCTGCTCTCTCTATATACGCCTAGCCCCGGAGCAGTTCCAAGATGAACAGAAAAGGATTCTCTGGGCCCTCATGTTCTTCAAGGGAGGTTGTGCTGCCAAGTGGTCCAAAAACGTATTTCGTTAGGAAGCAGACACTGGCATTTTCCCCATCCAAACCTGGGGAGAATTTGAACAACAATTCCGGCTGCACTTCTTCCCTGTTAATGCAGAAGCGGATGCGGTCAACACTCTGGAAGGAACCTCCTACCACCAAGGAAATCGGACGGTGGACGACTATCTGGATGGCTTCCAAGCGTTGGTCTCCGATGCAGGTTACACAGATCCCCGGACACTGGTGGTGAAGTTTCGATGAGGTCTTCAGTTAGGCATCCAAAACCAGATTGCCACCATGCCATATAGAAGGCCAACCGATACAGACCCCGATGCATGGTACACAGCAGCACGGAGGATTGACCAGGCGCGCCTCACAAATGAGGCCTTTCAGTCTGTATCGCGCTCCACTCTCTCTGCACCGCTCAAAACCATCTCTGCCCGACCCCTGCCCCTGTCTGTCGTGAGATTACCCCCCACTCCATCCCTTCCAGTCGCTCTGAAGCCTCCGCCGCCCACTCCATCTATGAGAGTCCCCATGGACGTGGACACTACTAGGAAAACAAGGTCCTTACCTCCACGAGGATGTTACCGATGCGGAGACGTGAACTATGTAGTCCGAGATTGTTCCCACCACATGGATGTCCGTCAACTTACCACGGAGCAACAGGAGGAGTTGATTGAAGACCTGTTGGCTTTGAAGGATGCAATTCTGATAGAAGAGTCTGACCCCCCGGAGGAGGAGGATTTTGCATAGCGCGGCCGGCGATAAGTGTGCCCTGGTCGCCAGTAAATAAGTTCACTGTATTGACTATAGAGGATCCCAATACAATTGACAGTGAACTAGTAGATGCACCGCCCCCTACCCCCTTGATCTCCGCTCCGCTCCGCAAACCCAAGTGGAAGAAAAAATTGCCCAAGCTCCTCTCAACCAGCGCCTTAGACGCACGAGGAACTTCCTTACTCCTGCCAGTGGAAATCGGAACTACAGACATGAGCGAGCTCCACTCTGTCAAGGCCCTCCTGGACTGTGGAGCAACTGGGAGCTTCATTGATAGAGATTTCGTCCGTTTGAAGGGAATGAACACTCAGACACTCTCACGGAACATCTCCGTCTTCAATGTCGACGGCTCTCCTAACAAAGCAGGACAAATTACGGAGGTCGTAGACGTAGTCCTCCATTACAAAACTCACTCCAAAAGAATGCTGCTGGCCGTCTCCGGACTTGGGAAGCAGAGTCTGATCTTAGGCTATGACTGGCTCAAGGACCACAACCCCAAGATTGACTGGGAAAAGGGAGAAGTCGAGATGACCCGTTGTCCTCTCCGTTGTGAAGGAGGACGCGCCTTATGGAAGGAACAGACTCGTCAGAAGAGGACGGAACTCCGAGCCCTCTGATCTTGTCATAACAGACCCACACCCCTGCTCCAAGAAGAGTTGGAGTCTGAAGAGGAGCCTCCACAAACGCACCACCCAAGTCGGGAGCTCGGAGACCGACTGTTCTTTATACGTCTCCTCCCAGAGCCCGGCCAAATCAAACTCTGAGCCGCGGCTACAACCTCTCAGTGCCTTGCGGAAGGAGCCAGATGCAGTGCAGAAGCACAGGCCGCCACCACTCTGTTGCCCGCCTACGTCGTGGAGTTTCGATTCGTGTTTGCTAAGGAGGACTTCGACATACTACCAGAGCACCGTAAATGGGATCATGCGATCGAGCTAATCCCCGGAGCAGAGCCCAAGTCATCGAAAGTCTACCCCCTGTCCCCATTGGAACAAGCGGAGTTGGACACCTTTCTGGAGGAAAACCTCCACACCAGACGAATCCGACCCTCAAAATCCCCTATCGCAGCCCCCGTGTTCTTCATTAAGAAGAAAAATGGTTCACTCCGACTAGTCCAAGACTATTGCACACTGAACGCCGTGACCATCAAAAACTGATACCCTCTCCCTTTCATCTCCGAACTCATCTCCCAACTCCACAGAGCTAAGTACTTCACAAAACTCGACGTCTGTTGGGGCTTCAATAATGTATGCATCAAGCCTGGAGATGAATGGAAGGCGGCTTTCCATACCAACCGTGGCCTGTTTGAACCGCTTGTAATGTTTTTCGGAATGACCAATAGTCCCGCTACTTTCCAGACCATGATGAACGACATCTTCCAAACCGTCATAGCCAAAGGGATCGTAGTAGTATACCTGGATAACATCTTGATCTTTACGAAGACAGAGGAGGAGCATGAGCGAGCAGTCCGGAGGGTCCTGGAGATACTAGCAGAGCACAAGTTATTCCTCCGTCTGGAGAAATGTGAGTTCCACCGGAAGCAGATCGAATACCTCGGACTGGTCATCTTGGAGAACAAAATTGCGATGGACCCTGTTAAAGTCACCGGAGTCTGTGACTGGCCCATCCTGGAGAACCGGACTGACGTACAGGCTTTTATAGGCTTCGTTAATTTCTACTGTCGCTTTATCTGGGATTTTTCAACCATAGCCAGACCCCTCTTCGACCTCACTCGTTCCGACAAAGCCTGGAACTGGGACACCAAGGAACGAGAAGCTTTTGAATGTCTCAAGATGGCAGTAACCACCGCTCTGGTCTTGGTGTCACCCCAGGACTCGGAACCCTTCCGTATCGAGGCTGACAGTTCAGACTTCGCTTCTGGAGCTGTTCTCTCTCAACAATTACCCGGAGGAGAGAAATGGCACCCGGTGGCCTTCTACAGCAAATCCCTGTCTCTGGTGGAACGGAACTACGAGATCCATGACAAGGAGATGCTCGCTATCATCCGCGCACTAGAGGAGTGGAGGCACTTCTTGGAAGGAGCCCAACACCCAGTAGAGATCTGGATGGACCACAAGAACTTGGAGTACTTCATGACGGCCAAGAAACTCAATCGTTGCCAAGCTCGCTGGTCTCTGTACTTAGCCCGATTTGACTTCAAGTTGATCCACCGCCCCGGACGATCCATGGGGAAGCCAAACGCGTTATCACGGAGACTGGACCATGGCAAGGGAACCTCCGACAACGAAGACGTGGTTCTGCTGCGACCGGAGCTTCTCGCAATCTGAGCCCTAGAAGGAGTTCAGCTGGAAGGCCCGGAGAAAGACATCCTGAGAGAGATTCGTCAAGGGAACCAGAAGGGTGACCAGGAAGAGCCAGTAGTGAAGGCAGCGAGGAAACTCTGGCAAGCATCGGGTAAGACAGTCCGTTCCACGGAGTGGTCAGAGAAAGAAGGAGTACTCCGGTTCAGAGGCAAGATCTATGTTCCACAAAGCTCGGACCTACGTAAACAAGTGGTCTCACTGTGCCATGATACGAAAGTCACTGGATACCCCGGACACTGGAAAACACTGGAGTTGGTCTCTAGGAACTACTGGTGGCCTCAAATGTCAAGATACATCGGATAATATGTCAGCACCTGTGACCTGTGCCTCAGAACGAAACCAATAAGGCAGGCTTCGGTAGGCGAATTGCACCCTCTCCGGATCCCAGACTCGTGATGGGACACGCTTAGTGTGGATTTTGTAGTGGAACTCCCCCTCTCTTCCGGACACGACGCAGTGATGACGGTGGTAGATTCAGTGTCGAAACAAGCGCACTTCATTCCGACGTACACAACTGTGACAGCGGAGGGAGCAGCCAGGCTTTTTCTACACCAAGTCTGGAAGCTCCACAGCCTTCCAAAGTGCGTAGTCTCGGACTGCGGACCTCAGTTCATAGCTCGTTTTACCAGAGAGCTTTACCGCTTGCTAGGAATCAAACTAGCGTCCTCCACAGCCTGGCACCCTCAAACCGATGGACAAACAGAGCGCGTCAACCAGGAGTTGGACCAGTACCTCTGGCTCTTCATGAATGAATGGCAAGACGATTGGTACGATCTATTACCTATGGCGGAGTTCCAACACAACAACCATGTCCACTCCACTACCCAACAGCCTCCGTTCCTCCTAGACACCGGATGACTCCCCCGCATGGGCTTCGAACCCCGACAAAACCCTTCTGGTCTGGAGACAGTCAACAAATTCACGGAGAGGATGAGGACAGCGATCGAAGAAGCGAAGTCTGTAATCCGCAAGGCACAGGACAACATGAAAAGGTATTACGACTGACACAGAACTCTGGCTCCGGTGTTCAACTCTGGCGACAAAGTCTTCCTCAACGCATTGGATATCCGGACTACGTGTCCTTTGCAGAAACTCTCGCATCGATGGCTTGGCCCCTTTGTAGTGGAACGCAGGATCAGACCTATGGCCTACCGCCTAAAACTGCCACATAGGATGAAGCAACTCCATCCAGTGTTTAACGTAGTAAAGCTCACTCCAGCTCCGGACGACCCAATTCCAGGACGAAAAATGGAAGACCACCCACCACCCATAGTCATTGACGGAGAAGTGGAGTGGGAAGTAGAGGAGATACTCAACAGTTGTTGGCACCGGAGAAGATTCCAGTACCTCATTAAATAGAAGGGATACAGCCGCGAACATAATTCCTGGGAGTCTGCCTCCGAAGTTTCTGCACCAGCACTCATAGCGGAGTTCCATCGCAAACACCCCAGAGCTCCGAGACACATCCGACGCACAGAGTTTGACAATATCTTTCATATGGAATCCATTGCTCCGAGACGTAGCAATCTTGAAGGGGGGGTGAATGTAAGGGGACACCTCCATTTCCACCCCTGAACGGCATGACAACACTCCAGAGCTACCTTAGCTTATTTACTAGTGGTACTTAAACACACTAGTTTAGCTCCGATCCTGCTAACCCTGACACTAAGGGATGTATATAATGTAGAGTATCCCTCCTGGAGCCTCATCCTAATCTCTGAGAATTCTCCTGGAGTCTTGTGCCCTAGTCGTCCTTACAGTTTGACCATATGGCCCAGAATTGTTGGAATAGAAATAAAGCAAGAGTAGTGGAGACGCCGCAAGAGTTGGCAAAAAAGAATGGAGGTCAGTAAGCTCTCGGCTGGCCTCCTCAAATTTGTACAGTGTATTGCGCCCAGAAAAATTGGGCAATAAATTAAATTTTACAAGCAACACTGAGAAAGTAAGAGACGTACGGCGGATACTACAACTGCTAAGAGAAGTATGGATGAAAGTGGGACTAGAAAAGCTAGAGAGTCATGAAGGAGTAACAGTAAAAGCTCTGCTAGATAGTGGAGCAACAGGTCTATTCATGGATATGACCTTTGCAAAAGAAAAGGGTTTTAAAATGGAGAGGATGAAGAACCCTTTACTAGTCAAAAATGTGGATGGAACGGTAAATGTGGGAGGAGCAATAACATACCAAGTCGAGTGCAACATGTTCTTTAAGGGACATGTAGAAAGAGTCAGGATGGATGTATGTAATTTAGGAAAAATAGAAGTCATACTAGGAATGCCGTGGCTTGCAGCCCACAATCCAGAAATAGATTGGGAAAAGGGGGAGGTAAAAATGACGAGATGCCCACCCATATGCAGAAAAAGGAAGCAGGAGGGCAAGAAAAGGGAGCTTAAAAAGATAGAGAAAGATGAGAACAAGGAAACGCTGAGGAAGTTGGTGCCCCAAATGTCAGCGTCTAAAGTCTGATGACTGGAATTAAGCCAACTGCCTCTTTGTTCAGAGTTTGACAAAGAGAACTCGATGGAGTTCTCGCTTATTTCTCTACTACTTATACATTTTACTACTGTGGCTATGCACTTACTCTCCTATGGTCCTCATGTTACTCTCGTCATGTGACCTACTGTGACTGTGACCTGTAACCTGACCATCTGTGACCCTCCATCACACCTTGTGACATTGTAACAAAGTCACATGATACTTTCCCGCACTCCATCTTGTAGTTGTAAATAAGAAAAGAAAAGAAAAGAAAAGAAAAGAAATATAAATAATGACTTAGCCAATTTGCCAAGTCATGACACCAAAGGTTTTGGAAGTAGAAAAAGGTCTTTGGGAAAAGGGAATCAGAAAGAATGCCAGTGCGAAAGGCCTGGGATCATGCGATAGAGTTGAAAGAGGGATTTACACCAAAGAAGGAAAAGGTGTACTCACTGTCAAGAGAAGAAAGGGAGGAAGTGCAAGCATTTGTGGAAGATCAACTACGGAAAGGGTATATTTGGCCCTCCAAATCACCGCAAACATCACCAGTACACTTTGTGGCGAAAAAGGATGGTAAAAGGAGGATGGTGCAAGATTATCGTCATATAAATCAGTGGACGGTAAAAAACAGATATCCATTGCCACTTATCACAGATATACTGGACGGGGTGGGAAAGAGGAAGGTGTTTACGAAGTTGGATCTGAGGTGGGGTTATAACAATGTCAGAATCAAGGAGGGAGACGAATGGAAAGCAGCATTCACTATGCATATCGGAGCATACGAACCCACAGTAATGTATTTCGGGTTAACAAACTCCCCCGCCACTTTCCAGACAATGATGAATGACCTCTTCCGGGACCTTATAAATCAGGGAGATACCGCAACCTTCATTGACAACATTTTAGTAGCAACAGATACAGAGAAGGGACACGACGAGTTGGTAGAAGAAGTGTTGAGAAGGTTGGAGGAAAATGACCTGTTCGTGAAACCAGAAAAATGCAAGTGGAAAGTAAGAGAGGTGGAATTCCTGGGAGTAGTAATTGGGCTGAGAGGAGTAGAAATGCAGAAGGAAAAGGTAGAGGGAGTGCTAAACTGGCCAGCACCAAGAAACGTCAAAGAGGTGCAGAAATTCTTGGGCTTAGCCAACTACTATAGAAGGTTCATAAAGGACTTTGCCAAGGTAGCGGCACCATTACACGTGCTAGTCAGAAAGGAGCAGAAGTGGAAGTGGGAAAAGGAGCAAGAAGAAGCGTTTGGAAAACTAAAGGAAGTGTTCACAACAGAACCTGTCCTAGCAATACCAGACATAGATAGAGAAATGAGAGTGGAGGTGGATGCCTCGGACTATGCAACAGGAGGGGTGTTGTCAATGAAATGCGAGGATGGAAAGTGGAGGCCAGTAGCCTTCATCTCTAAATCGTTAAACACGACAGAGCGAAATTACGAAATCCATGACAAAGAGATGTTGGCAGTTATTAGGTGCCTTGAAGCATGGAGACATTAATTAAAAGGGGCAAAGCTGGAATTCGAAATTTGGACAGATCATAAGAACCTCTAATATTTTATGACAAGTCAAAAGTTAAATCGAAGACAAGCACGATGGGCTTTGTACCTTTTTCGGTTCAACTTTACCTTGAAGCACGTTCCAGGGAAAAGTATGGGGAAGGCGGATGGACTAAGCAGGAGACCGGACTGGCAAGAAGAGGTAGAGAGAGATCAGACGTTAATAAAACCGGAGTGGATTAGAGGAGCAGAAACGATAGTAGAAGAAGGAAACTTGAGGGATAGGATAAAGGCGGCACAAAAGGGGGATGAAAGAGTGGTAAAAGCAGTAGAAGAGTTAAAGAAAGCAAGGGTGAAAACACTGAGGGATGAAGAATGGGAAATAGAAGATGGAGTAGTACTAAAGGAAGGAAGAATATACGTGCCAGAAGGAGAACTTAGAGGGGAAATAATACGACTACATCATGACACCCCGGTGGGAGGGCATGGAGGAAGGTGGAAGATGACAGAGCTGGTTACCAGGAATTATTGGTGGCCAGGAGTGATGAAAGAAGTAGGGAAATATGTGGACAGATGCAATGCTTGCCAAAGGTACAAGAATCGAAGTGAAGCACCAGCAGGGAAATTGATGTCTAACGCAATTCCGGAGAAACCATGGAGTCACATTTCAGCAGACTTCATTACGAAATTACCATTAGCCCAGGGATACGACGCAATTCTAGTAGTATGCGACAGGTTTAGTAAAATAGCACATTTTATAGCAACTACAGAAAAAACGTCAGCAGAAGGACTTGCGAAGCTGTTTCGGGATCAAGTATGGAAGTTGCATGGGCTTCCAGAAAGCATCGTGTTGGACAGAGGGGTGCAATTTGCAGCAGGAATGATGAAGGAGTTGAATAACTTACTGGGCATCCAAACGAAACTTTCAACGGCCTACCATCTGCAAACAGATGGGCAGACAGAAAGAGTGAACCAGGAGTTAGAGCAGTACCTAAGGGTTTTTATCGACCACAGACAAGAACAGTGGCCAGATTGGTTAGGAACAGCAGAATTTGCATACAACAACAAAATCTACGTGGCAACCAAAGTATCGCCATTCAAAGTAAACTATGGCCAAGACCCAAGGATGGGATTTGAGGGAAGAAGGAAGGGAAAGTACAAAGCAGCAGGGAAGTTTGTAGAAAAAATGAGGAAAATTCAGGAGGAAGCGAAAGCAGCACTGGGGAAAGCACAGGAGGAAATGAGAAAGTTTGCGGATAGAAAACGAGGGAAGAGCAAAGAATACAGAGTAGAGGACCTGGTACTGCTAAGTACAAAGGACTTGAAATAGCAAATGAAGGAAAGAAGATTGAAAAAGTTAATGGAATGCTTTGTGGGCCCCTATAAGATTAAGGGAATCATCTCTAGTAATACAGTAGAGTTAGAATTGCCAAAATTAATTAGGATACACCCTGTAGTAAATGTAAGTAGAGTATATCTATACAAACCACAGGTAGAGGGGCAAAAGAAGATACCACCAAAACCGGTCATCATCGAGGAGGAGGAAGAGTTCGAAGTGGAGAAAATCTTAAATAAAAGAATAGTGCGGGGAAGGGAGAAGTTCTTAGTATGATGGAAAGGGTATACGGCAGAAGAAGACACGTGGGAGAGCAGGGAGAATTTGGGAAATGCGAAAGAGCTAGTAGAAGAGTTTGAGAGGGAGTACAGGGAAGAGGCAGAAGAACTTAGGCGACAGGAGCTGGAAGAAGAAGAAAAGGAATTTAGCCGAGAATTACCAAGGGAATTTACAGCAAAATTACTATATGGATGAGGGAAAAAAAGATACAAAAGGGAGAGAGAGAAAAGATGGGACAAAAATTGGAGTCGATGGAAAAATTCCTTGGGACAAGGAATCTTGAAGGGAGGGCCATGTTATGAGAGCCCCAAGGAAGAAAGAGTTTCCCATGCATTCACACATTTGATTTCTAACATTACATCGTACAATGGGGTCAAAATATAAATAGCACGGGAGATTAGATAATTATATTGTGTGACAAGGTCATGTGATCATAGAATGTTCTGGAAGGACATGTGACCATGTAGTAAT
>Ga0157360_1000825_pt1 | contig 11630 bp, 20 predicted proteins | sample AttlaeALBM1_FD_111483 | JGI IMG/M metagenome (GOLD analysis project Ga0157360, IMG submission 111483) | Fungus gardens microbial communities from leaf cutter ant in Ribeirão Preto, State of São Paulo, Brazil - Atta laevigata ALBM1 | ecosystem: Host-associated > Fungi > Mycelium > Unclassified ... | reverse complement strand
TCTCCCGAGGTCCGGCTGTCAGGGATACGGGGTACACCACGCACGATCTGGATGCCGCGCAGATCGTCCACCGTTTCGCGATCCTTTGGCAGGCTGAAACTGCCGTCCTCAAGCGCGGCCTTCATTGGCGGCATATTCTCGCGATACCAGCTCTCGGAAAGCATGACGGCCTCAACACGCGCGCCGAATTTCTGAACGGTGACTTCGGCGAGATACTGGCCATTGTTACGTGCATCCATCTTGCCGCCCCGAAAGCGCGGCAGGCGATCGAGCACAAAGAACAGGATCTGACGCTGCTGATCGAAGGGCGTGTTGCGCAGTTCGATCGTAAACGGCGTGCGGCGCTTCATGCCCGCCTCGATCGCGAGCACCCAGATGACTGTGAGATCGCCCGATCGCCCGAAATCCTCTCCGAAGACGTGCGGCGTTTTCTGATCGAGGGCATCGAGCAGGGGAAGCAACGCCTCGACGCACCATCTTGCGCACTCGGCTGTGCGAATCGCTTCAGGCTGAAGCGCGAACTGGGCGTCGCACTGCCAGCGGGCAACGCCTGCGTTTCGGTCTGCACGTGCTTCCAGAAGGGCGAGCGGAAGATAGGTGCCACTCGAAGGCGACGGGATGACATGCAATTCCTCTTCGGCATCGTCCCCGAATTCGTCCAGAATTTCTGCTTTCCATGCGTCTTCGCCTTCTTGCGTCCAGGCAATACCCTGCTTGGCTGCGATCTTGCGATAGAGACCCTGCGCCACCGCATCCTCGAAAGTAATGCGCATGAGGTGATATCTTTTGCGCCCCGAACGCACTTCCTCGACGAGAGAATTGAAAGGGTTTGTATCCCCCTTATGCGTCGAGAGGATGACGATTTTCGCACCCCAGATGCGCAGGGCGAGAGCCGCCTTGATGACCGCCCTGAGATCATCCACGAACGCGGCTTCGTCCAGAATGACCAGTCCCTGCTTGGACCGGAATGCGCGGGCCACAGACGGCAGCGCCAATATCTTGTGTCCTGAAGCGAACTCGATGCGAAATGCCTTGATCGACTGCTCAGGTCTTTCATCATCGACGAACAGTTCTTCGGAAACCTCTACCGCCGCCGAAAGCAGTATCTTCGCGTGATCTGCGCAATCGTCGATAAACTGCCGGGTCATCTCCTTTTCATAGCCCATGTAGAAGACATCCATACCGCCCCCTGACGGCGCAGATGCTGCTACAGTGACCGCCAGCCAGCTGAGCACCCACGAGATGCCGATACGTCGAGACTTCTCGATGACAGTGATATTGTGCGACAGCACTTCATCGATCACACGGGACTGGTAGGGCAGCAGAGGGGAGTTTTCTGGCTTCACTTCGACGTCCCCAGAATTTGCTGTCGGATGAACGCCATGTTTTCGGCGCTGATACCTTTCTCGCGTGCGACAGCGGCCAGGCCCGCTTCCGCCTGTTTCTTGAAGCGCGCTTCCACCTTGGCCTCGATCCTGGCTGCGTATTCCGCATCGGCCTTGGCGGATTTGGTCAGGTGATCCATGGCCTTTGCGAGAAGCATGATACCTTCAGGACTACCGTTCAGAGCGGCCTTGCCGTCTTCATCAATCTCGCCCTCACCATTTTGCGCGAGAAAGAGTTCGGTGATCGTAGTGTGCAGCAGCTCGATATTGAGCTGTGCTGCCCGCGAAGCCGGTTCGTCGCCGAGCTGGCGCACGAGGGCTTCGGCGATATTGCGGGAATGCCGCAGCTTGGTCCCCAGACGCTCCATACCTTTAACATGACGCCCCAGGGTTGATCGGCTGATCGTAACGATATCAAGCTCGCGCAAGGCTGCAAGGATCTCATCGATCGTGTGACCGGCCCCGCGCAGACGACCGATCTCATCGCGGATTTCCAGGGGGAGCTTGTCCACTGAAGAAGGGCGACTGGCGGTATACCCCGTGCGTCGCTCGCGCTTGGGTGCCCCGTCTCCCTGCGTCTCGGGTGGTTTGGGAGGCTTCGCCATGGGTCAGAGCGGTCTGCGAGCAGCCACGCCGTGTACGACACGGACGCAGTCCCGAACTTCCAGCCCCTCTGTCGTGAGGGTGACCACCCAGAGCTCGCCACCAGTAGGGCGGGGCAGCTTCTCGATCTGCACACAGGCGGCGCGCTCCAGGAGCAGAAGATCGTTACGCAGATCCTCGGCATTCACGGGACGGCCCATTCCATGGATTATGCGCAGGATCAGCTGCTCATTGAGCGTGCGCGTCTCCATCTGCGCAACCGCGTCCAGGACGAACCAGCGACGATCTTCTTCGAGAGCACGTTTAACGGCGTTCATGGGGCGTCTTTCTTTTCCATATGACCCCGGACGATCACCACCACGAGGTCACTGTAGCATTTGAGGTTGTGGGTCAGCCCCTCGATCGCGCGGGCCGTGCGATCGTCAGAGTCCCGCCGCGCCTGAAACTCCTGCTCGAAAAGCCGGTCACGCTTGGCCATCTCGTCAGTGATGCGATCATTCTGCTCGATCACGCGTCGCTCAAAATGCTCGATGCGGCGACGGTTGCCGAACACGACGACGTTGGCGACAATCGAGAACCCGATCGCAAGTAGGGCGAAAGTAAGGAGAATGATCACGAGTGTTGGACTGCTTGCTGCCCCCGCAGCAGCACCCGCCGCAGCGGCCTGGATAACTGATCCGGCGGGTGTCTGTGGGGTCATCTATCGATCTGACCGTCAGGCGGTCGGCGTGGTAGGCGAAGGAGAGTCAGAGCTGGTCAAACGGGCATTCGGAAAGAAGCCGGTTGCAAGATCGAAGATAGCCGCCTTCAGATGGGTCTGAACGATCGCGAGATCAGGAATCACAATCCCGGCGTCTTTCGCGAGACCCAGGAATTCATTTTGCGCCTCGACATAGACCGGGTTGTCGTCGCGGAACTTGTTGTAGCTCTCGGCGAGCTGATCGATGCCGCCGTCGATCTTGGTGATGGCGCTTCGAACAGCGGTCTGGGCGATGTCCTGGTATTTCGTGGCCTTGCCAGAAACGACTGCTGAAAGCGCGGGGGCCGCAATGCCAATAATAGCCGCGCCCACAGAAGAAAGAAGATTTTTCCAGTTTGCCATGTCGGCCTCCGGGGTGATGATCCGGCGCGCCGTCCGCGCCCAAGATATCAATTCATCCCGCCACGCGTCCGTGACGGTATGACCGTCACGCCAATGCGCGCTGTGGTTCGAGCAATTCGAGTGAGCGTGTCAGGCGCGCTTCAAGCCGCGCCAGCCAGCCCTTCCCAAAAAGGCGAAAGGCTTCGAAGCTGCGATAAGCCGCCTCCTGGCGACCGGCCAGCGCATAGACCACCATGCGCAGGGCGGCGTCTTGTTGCGCCGCAGCCCTGAGCGTTTCCGGGCCGATCGTACCGTCCACGGTGACGCCCAGATCCCTCTGAAAACGCTCGGCATAGGGGCCACGCACCCACTGCGCGACCGTCTCCGGCTTCACGGCAGCCAGTGCCGCAAGTGTTTCAGGGCCGATATTGCCGTCTATCTCGTCGGACGACATCCCGATGATCTGCTGAAGCTGATTGGAGGCGCGCTGCACACCAGAATTGAAGCAGAAATCGGCAAGCATCAGATCGACGCCGCCCGGCAGATCGTCGCCCGCCACCGGACGCCAGTAGAGCGCGGAATAGATGGCGCGATAGGTGGCAATGCTGATCGATTTCATGGTCTCGGCCGTGACGAGCTTTGCGTCACCGCACCACTGGACCATTACAGGGGCAGAAATTCCGTGCATCGTGCCAACCAGGCGACCGATGCGAAGCTGGCCACTCGTCCAGTTCCCGGCATCATTCGGGGAAGCCTGGTAATTGCCTTCATACGAGGCAGTGAACTGGGCAATGAGGGGGAAGTTGGTTCGCATGCCCCCGTTCTAGACGGGGGCAGTATCTCCGGTACTGGTGAAGGTTTTCACCAGCATTCAGAAGAGGTCGATCTGGCGATCATCCGAAAGACGGGGCCGGATCGCCTTCTGACCTCTATATGGCTTGCTAAGCGAGTAATAAACAGCCCGTTTCGACACACCTGCCCTCTGGCAAATCTCGCCGATTGTCATGCCCATGGCAAGATATCGACGGATACGCCAGTCGCGGCAAACCGGGACGAGCCATAAATCACCACCACGTGCTTCACTCAGCGCGGATGCGATTTCGTCACCGTAAAGCAGAGCGAGGCGGCTCCCCTTGACCCGACGTGGAATGGAAATGACCTGACCTGCCAGCTGCTCGATGAATGTAAATGCTGCATCATCACCAACGGCTTGAACCAGGAATTCAATATTGGCAGGGGCAGGAACGGACATCATCGCACCTTCAAAGCTTCGTAGAAATTCTTGGCATGCTGATCGCAGGCGTCCTGCGACACCTCGCCGTGCTTGGCCAGCAGCGTGAATAAGGCTTGCACCTCGCCGATCTTTCTCTCGAGCCGGTCGCGGTTCTCTTCCAGTCCGGTCGCAAGAACAGACCCCGTCTGACGGCGCAGGCCGAGCAGGGACATTTCAAGCATCTCGAAATGAGCGCGCTCGATCTTCGAGAGTAAATTGGTCATCGTTGTTTTTCCTTTTCGCGAAGGAGCCAATCCTTCAGCCCCTCGATCACTCTGTTCGCCTGCGCAGCGTCGAGAAATTCGGGGGCGGTAACCCCCTGAGGATTGGCAATCGTTTTCGTCTGGCGTTGCACGAAAGAACGGAGCGCGGCCAGTTTATCCGGCGCGCGCACATACGGTTCGAGATCCTTCCACAGCGCATAGATCATGCGCACCTGGCCTTTCACGCTGTCCGGCGTGCGGCGCGTGCCAGGCTTTGGCTTCCATCCCAGGCGCTTGAATTCCGCAAGCACGGCATTCAGGCCCGAAAGGGATATGTCCTTGGCATGATAATGGCCGCCCACACGAGACAGGATGGCGCGATAGCTGTCTTCGTCCAGGGCAAGCTCTTTTCGGGCGATGTGCATCTTAGCATAGAGCACGTTCCGGCCAGGATTGGCCGAAACATGCTGCACGAAATGCGGGCGACGGGTCATGTCGGATCTCCCGGATGATCGCCACCAGGCGCGAGCGTCTCAGGCAGTGGTCCATCTGCCGGGGTCGCGCTCATGAGCGACATGATGCAGACCGGCGCATCGTGGTCGATACGACCGATCGCGCAGGCGGCCTCGATTGGTGATGCGCCGGATTTGACCATCTGGGCGATCAGTTCGGAGTTATGCGCCTCGGGTGCTCGGGTAGATGCGACAAGCTCGCTGGCCGCAAACACGAACACTGCGGTTGCACATGCCGGAATAGAAAGGAGGATGCCCACCTGTAAAGTGCGCGGAATTTTAGAGGAAACACTCATAATACGCCCCTCAAAGCTTCGAGAAATCGACGACAACCTGCCGGGGTGCAGCTTCCGGCGTATCACGCCGGGTGCAGCGCACAGCCAGCTTGCGACCGGAGATCGCCACCGCATCGCGAAGCGCACGCTGCGCTTCAGGCCAGCGGGGATGCGCCAGCTCAAGGCGGGACAACCCCATGATCTTCTGTACGTTCACGCGCCCCGTAGTTTCATCACGGGCGAAGGCCTCGCTGACGATCGCGCGAATATCATCGCTCGATCCCTCCACCAGATCGTCGAGGATCTCGTTCACCAGTGCCTGGGCAACCGGCAGCGCGGATGTGATGGACTGGTAGGTATATTGCGCCATGATTACGCTGATGCGCTCGTCATACGTCCTGATCGTCATGCCCCCGGCATTGCCGCCGAGGCGCGCGCCATACTCCTGGTAGGCAAGGTCACGGTAAGCGCCGACCTTTTCGAAGATTTCCTCTTTGCGGCGCTCATTATAAGCCCGGATTTCCTCGAAGATCGCGACGATCTCCTGCGCGGTTTCATGTTCGAGGATGCGTAAGGCTGGGATTGCCCGCTTCGGGATCTTGCGACCGTCAGCGCGGGTCAGGGTATCGGTGTCATTCTGAATGATCGTGTTCATGATGGGAATTCCCTGTTCAGTGACGGGTAGATTTGGCAGCGTCGGAAGCAGCGGCCGCGTAGATTTGGAAATGCGCATCGACCAGCACGGCCAATGCAGTGGCACACACAGCCATGTCCGTCGCGATCGCGACGTCTTCCTCGGTGGCAGCTTGGCGCAAGCGCGCTGTGTTCATGAAGCGATCGGCAAGCACCAGAAGATGGCCCAGAAGCTGGGAAGGCTTAGCCCCCTCGAAGACGACACCCGCGACCTTCAATTTGATTGTGTTGAGCAGATCGAGCGTGGTGGCATTGGGATCTTTCTCGATAGGATCGCTCATATCCAGAGCCCTCCCACGACTGTCTTGATGGCGGTGCCGGGCGGAAGGGAGCGCAGGAAAGCAGCCACTATCCTCGCCTGCTCTGCATGGCGTTGATCCATCCCGGAAATAAAATTCCGCAAGCGATCGGCCATGTAAGCCACCGTGGTATTGGGCGGGTTCTTGACGAGAACCTGCATTGTGAGCTTGCGAAGAAGGTCGCTGGTTTCAGGCTGCCCGAAGGACGTGCCTGCACAGGCTTTCCTCCAGAGGGTGGCGAAATCGATTTTCTCAGCCATGACCGATCACTCCCTCTCTCTGCGTGTCCGCGCCCACAGGCACATCGAGGCGTGCATTGCTGCCGGATCGAAATCCGGCCGAGACCGCATCCTCGACGCCTCGAACAGCACGCGCCTTGCGCAAACTAGCAGGAACAATCTGCCCCCATTTCAGTGCGCCATATTGTGTGATGAGCTCCTGTTCTCTCGGGTCGGTTTTGAATTTATCGAGAAGGCTCAAGGCAGCGACCGCCCAGCCTTCGGCGAAGTGATCGGCCCGTGCGATGCGTGTGGCGCGCTTGATCGATTTACGCATCCCCTTGAAGTATGAGGCCCTCTCTTTGGCGCACTGACGCCCGAGAACCTGATAGGCATAGGCTGCAAGGATACTTCGAGCCGACGCGCCATAGAAAATGACGCGACGTTTTGTTCCAGCCCAGTCACTGACAACGGCCACACCGAATGCCCGGGAAATCCCGCCTCGCAGCGCACCGTCCCATCGAGGCGCACGCCGGGCATGCGATGCCGTGAAGCTGGATGTGACATCGTGCAGTTCCGCCAGATCGATCGCAGACTGATCGATACCGTGCTCCGCCATCAGCGCACGGGCCTTCGCCATTGCGGCCGCCGCCTCATTCGCATTGGGCGATGCACCAAGAGCAATCAGTTTCTTGATGCGCTGGATGATCTTCGACCGTTCACTCATGACACCACTCCAATCACGGGAGGGAGCACGACGCCGGGATGCGTCTCCGGAACCGGAACCATGCGCTCGATCGCGACCTTCGCACGCAGCACAACATGCTGATGCTGCGCACCTGCCTGGGTCAGATACTTGGCCAGAGCCCGCATTTCGGCGGCGGTGATCGTTCCCTTTAGCGCGAGCATCTCCGTCCCAAGACGGACAAGCTCCTGCCCCATGCCAGGTCCGGGCGGAGCGCTCGGAATATCAAGCTTGTGCATGATTGTTCTCCAGACCTTCCGCAATACGCATCGCGGGCAGGTCATCAGGAAATGAGTCAAAGAATTCGGCCACGACATCGCGACGCTCGACCGTTCCGGAAAAGGCTTCTGGGAAGCAGCGGACGATTCCTGCGAGCTCCGATGCGCTTGCGTTCGGCGCATGATTGCGGATCATCTGCCGGATGGCGATTGCTGTGCCTTCTAGGCGTTCCTGCTGCTCGAAGATTGTGCCCTCGGCGCAGGATTTGAGGCGGGCGAGCATGGCGTCGCGCGTGGAGAGAGTCATGACTGACCTCCTTCCTTGCGTGTTTCGAGACCGAACTCGACGAGCTCACGCACAACAGAATTCACCGAACGGTTTTCCGCGATCGCGATCGTGCGCAACTCGGCAAAGGTCTCGTCATCGAAACCGATGCTGACCCAGAGGCGGCATGGCATTCTCGAATGCATGCTGCCTTTCGCAGCGGACGAGACCTTGTTGTCTTTGCGACCGAAGCTTCTGCCCTGCGCAAGGCGGCGAGGCGGTGCATCGTTCGCCGGGCGGTTATGAATCTGGGTCATGCCCGTTCTCCCTGCGCGCGTCGGCCCATTGTGGCCTCCGGTATTGTTTTGTTTTGTCCGTTGAGTTCGTCGAGCAGCCGAAGATTGGCCTGTAATTCGCGGCATCGGACCCATGCCAACAGCTGGCTCAGGCCAATCAGGACGATCGCTATGCTGATGAGATAGAGCACCATCAGCCCGCATACGGCGTCGGTCATGGCGCATCCTCTCGAACGGGATGCCTCGACCCGCACATCAGCAAAGCGTCATTATCGCCCAGGCAATTTTTATCGACATCGGAAGCGCTGTGCAGAAGGGCATTCGCCAGAACGCGCGCCTCTTCCGGCGCAATGTTTGCCGTGACATGCATGCCGCCAGAGAACACTAGGGCAATGTTCATTGCGCCACACAAGGTGCCTGCGACCTCGAACGTCATGCCCGAGGCGGCCACAACGAACCTCTTGGCGCAATATGTGCGTCCCTTCCGGAAGTGATCGAGGTTGGTGATAATCTCGCTCATCGCGCGCCCTCCGGGTGGGAGTAGAGATCGCCACCGAGATCGAGCAGATCGTCGCGGATATCATCCAGCTGGCTGATCGCACGGCGATGACCGGGCGTCTGATGGAGCCCGAAAGGCATCGTGCGATGAAAGAACAGCGCCCGATCGACTGCCGCGAGCTTCTCAAGCGGAGGGAGGTCTTCGAGATAGGTCATGCTGCTGCCCTCCGAAAAACGGGCATCTCGCCCGTCATGTGCTTCTTCCAAGCTGCTTTCACGTCATCGACGCTGATCGTCTCGGCATTGTGCACACGCGCCATGGTCGAAGCCTTGAGCAGCACCTTGTTCATGGAGCGAAGCGCGCCCTGCTGGACGGCCACGGCGCGGCATGCCTCGCGCACGTCGCTGTCGAGCTCGCCCCAGGCATCGAGGATCGCATCCACGTCCTGAGAGACCGGGCCCTTGATGATTTCCCACTCGTCAATGCGCGAGAAGAGCTGCGCATGATCTGGCAGGCGACCCAGCGCCCCGAAGCGATCGTTCAAAGGTGCATTGCCCATGAAAACGATGCCGGTCTGTGTCTTGTCGAAGATGCTGCGCAGCTGCTCGATCGCCTTCGTGCTGAGGAACTGCGCCTCATCGATGATGATCAGACCCTGGCGACCTTCGAGAAAGCGCTCGACACGGCGCACGCGGCGCGATCCACGCTCGGACGAGCAACCAAGCACATCCTCGATCTCAATCAGCGTGGCAGCAGCGCTTTTCATGCTTTCGTCTGCCGTAATGATCCAAACATTGGGGTTCTGGCCCGCATAGGCCTTTGCCGCCATGGTCTTGCCGACGCCCGCCGCACCGGCGACGACGCCCAGTTCAGGGCCGTATTGCGCGGCTTCCATCAGCGCCATGAGCTTGCGCGCCGTGTGAGTATGCACGAACTCCGGCGCTCTGGCACGAACGGCACGAATGCGCGACCGGGCCGAACAGCTTTCGAGCCATTTGACGATCAGCGCGTCATAGGTCTCGTAAACACCCTTGTAAGTGCCGTTAAACCACGCTGAAAACGTGCCGCCCGACATGCCGGACTGATCCGCAATCACCTTCTGTGAGAGGCCGAGGCGCGCAATTTCCGCCCGGACACGAGCGCGCAGCTCCTCTCTCGCCATTTCGGCGTTTCCCTTGTCAATGACAGCCATATTCATTATTTCAATCCTGTGGACCTTAGGGACTGGCGCGAATGAAGTAGTTCGCGTCAGTCGTCTGAACTGATCACCTGAAAACGCTGACGGTCCGGTCGAACCATCTCGTTATACTTCTCCAAATACAGATCCTCTTCCGAGGCTTCGCGCAGGGCGAGGGCCGCGTTGCCTCGCGTCGGGGCCGATCCGGTAGAGAATACGGGGCGAACAACCTTCGCCTCGATCGGCTCGTCGCTCTCTTCCGTATAGTTCGCCGTGATCTGCGCAACTTCTGCGATCGACATCTTGAGCTCGGCAGCCAGCGCCTCTTTCGTCGCCCTGCTGAACTGACGGCGGGCGCGACCCTGATCCTGCGCTGCCGTACGATCCGAGAACCCAACCGCCTCGATGCATGGGGCCGAAGCCAGATATGACCCGTTTGAGCGATAGACATGGATTCCGGCGTGATAGTCCTGGGGATCGAACCGCACGACGCACATCTCATTGCGCACCTGCAGCAGATCCTCGCACCAGTAGCGATTACCGGCGAACTTGATCTCGCCCCGCACCTTGTCGGCCCGGATGGATTCCGCTGCCATCAGCCACAGACGAGCCTGTTCTTCCGTTGCCTTACGTATCTGGGCGTTCTCGTAGGATGCCTTGAAAGCCTGCAGAAAAGAGAGCTTTCCCCCGCACGTCTTCGATTTGCGCCCGGTGCGCGCGTTATGCGACCGGATTTCCGCCGCCACGGTTGTCAGGAAAACGTCGAGCGGCACTGCATGGCTTCCGTAGCTCTCCGGCTTGGCCATGGGGTTATTGCCGGTATAGGCCCCCGAAAAAGCCGGGTGCTTTGCTGCACCTTGAGCAAAGTCTCTCCAGGCACGCTCGATCGGCTTGGACTGACCTGAATACGGCGTCGTCCATCGCACATCGATGCCCAGCTGCACCATGATCCCGTCGGGATCTTCGTCGCGCACCTTGAAACGATAGCGCGTCGGCGTGCCGCCCGTCAGCCACTTGGACGCGAAGTTACGCCCGTTATCGAGATAGCAGCGATCCGGAATGCCCCATTCGGAAATCATGTCACCAAATGCCAGGCGTACGACTTCGGTATTCTCCGAGCGATCGACGCGCCATGACAGGATCATGCCCGAGTAGAGATCCTGGAATGCCACCATGACGGGACGCCCGATCGTACCATCAGGCCATTTCACGAACACATCCCACTTATGGCCATCCGCGTTCACGGCTTCCATGGCATGGAAAAATGTCCGGTCACGCTCCTGAGGCGGGAATTTCCTGTCGAGCGCTTCCTTCCCCTCGCGAGCCAGGATGAGAATGGCTGGGTTCAGGTTCTGAAACCGCCGCAAAAGCGTCTTGGAAGACGGTATGGGCAGGTTTTCCGCCTTTGCCACCTTCTCCGCGCGGAGATAGCAATCCGAGAAATTGGGCTTGTCGTCGCGCAGATAGTCCGCACGAATAAAATCCCAAATCCGTGGCGCGCATTGGGCCTGCTCGGTAAAGCGGCTGTATTTTGGCGCAAGTGCCGGAAGCCAGTCACACCGGTTGAGCCCGCGCAGGTCGCGATACCAGTTATTGATGGTCGTATGCCCGACACCGGCCTCCTGCGCCACCATCATGATGGCGTAGGTCTTGCGCGTTCCCGAGGCGCAAAGCGTCTCCACCGCCTGGATGACGGACAGGGCCTTGATCGCCTTGGCCTTATGAACGTCAGGCAGGGCTTCGTAGCGGCGCCACAGCTCTTCCTTCTCGCGCTTCTCGGCCTGCGTCGGCTCCGCTGCCTTGTGAGCAGCAACGGCCAGCTTTGCACGAGCTGCGAGCGGAAGAACGTAAGGCGTGAACTCATAGCCACCGCCCGCACCCTTGCGCT
>Ga0157360_1000823_pt1 | contig 11634 bp, 6 predicted proteins | sample AttlaeALBM1_FD_111483 | JGI IMG/M metagenome (GOLD analysis project Ga0157360, IMG submission 111483) | Fungus gardens microbial communities from leaf cutter ant in Ribeirão Preto, State of São Paulo, Brazil - Atta laevigata ALBM1 | ecosystem: Host-associated > Fungi > Mycelium > Unclassified ... | reverse complement strand
CCAGCAAGCTTCTGTTGGACCAATAAACCAACCATCCAAATGAGCCTTGATTTCATCCTGCATTCCACCACTAATCTCCATAGTTGCTCTATCAGGACCCTTGTAGATGTACTTGCTCAGATATTTGACAGTTCTCAATCCAGCAGAGATCTCAACATTGATATGGTAATCAAAGAGAAGGAGAAGTTGAGGACAATGGGGGACCACATATTGATTAGTGAATCTGGCCCTATTGCATTCAAAAACTAAGCCATTGTCAGGCCTAGCATAAAGTAGATAACTGTCCTTAGCCCAATCTGTTCTCTCTCTATGCTTCTTAGGAAAGTGTTTACTACATTTTTCATTGACCATACACTTGGCTTGGGAATTGTCAACATCACATAGACCATGTAGCATATATTTGGTAACTTTTGCATAGAGGAGTGGTTGTAGTTGAGGATCAGGTAGTTGTGCTGAGATCATAGAATTTATATAATGAGAGTCTCGAATGCGATCTTGAGAGTGTAGAAAGATGAGCAAGTGAATATGTAGAAGACCTCTTTTCTAAAACTCAATAGTATAAATATGAGCAATAGTAGTACCAAAGAAGCCATTGTCAATGAGTTTGAGAAGTGTTTTCTTCTTCTGCTCAAAGACCTATGATACAATATCAGGACAATCAGTAGCTGTTTGACTAGGGAAAAGACCATGGAGAATTTCTGGCCACTTGGGATTAGCAATCATGTAAGAAAGAGGTCTAGTTTATAAAAGTATCTGCAAATGGCCATAGTATCCTAGAACAGCTGGGTCATAAACCTAGGACTTCCCATATGAGAAAAGGGAAGAATGAGTTTGTACCCTAAAATCCTAATATCTTCTCCATCATGTCTATTATGCACAGCAGCATCCTGTAGTCCCTGGTAAAGCTCAGATCTAAGAGTATGTTGATGTGTCCTAGCCTAGTTAAGTCTTCTTTGCTCACAATTTGCCCATGCATCAACAACAAACTACTGAAACAGCTTTTCACCATAGAAGAGAGATGGCTGAGGACCATCTCTGGTATAAAGGCGATAGACATAGTAGCATCTATCAGAAACTACCTGTGAGCGAGCCCATTCCTCTCCATCTCTTTGTCTTGCATTCTCCCCTTGTTCTCTTAGTTGAGCTCCATAGATTGGGATTCTTGGATACCACCCATTCTTCCCCTTTGGAAATAACAAAACATAATGAAGAGCAGCATATAAAGGACTATTCTAGCTAATCTGTTCAAGTTGTCCTCCTCTTGCCCATAATACTACATCTCTATTGTCTATTGCATAATATACTTCTTCCCCTAGAATAATGACTGCAATCTCCTCAGCAGTTATCAGGTTATAAGTTCTTTGATCCTGTTGTAAATTCACATGTAGTCTAATTGAGATCTCCTTCTGCTCCTTTACTGGCTTTTCCCTAATAAGTTTATAGACATGACAATAATGACCAATATATGAGTGGCTATCCAAAAGCATTGTTTGAGGATTATCTATCACCATAGGATCCAAGTTCCTATTATTGAGTTTCCTGACATTGAGCTGCTCTACTGTATTAAGAATATAGATTTGTGCATATATTGGAGTTTGATCACCATAAGGAAGAAGAGCACCAGTGAGATAATGAAGCTCTCCCTGAATTTTGAAACAGTAAAGGCCAAACTGTCTAATAATCGAGTTGTCAATTTTGACTCTTACTGAAGTCATAGCAAATGCTATATTATACTGCCAGATATTATTGCGAAATTCTCTTGAGGGATAATTGTCTCCAGTCAAGTAGTTATAAAGAATTCCAGTAAGTGGTTAAAGAGGAGGTAGTTGAATCTGTTTTTGCAGACAGCACATGTCAAACTTTGGATGATTGACCCTTGAGGAAGTGAGCTTTTCACAGTCAAAGTGAAGAGCATGACAGTGAGAACAGATAATAGTCAACATGCCCAAGTTGAGATAGTGAATATTGTTCTCTAAGAATGGCTGTCCAGCTGGTAGATAAGGTATAGGCTAAAGAACAGGTGATGGAATATCATCTAGAACAATAGTATCTTGAATCTAGTTCAATTGTTAACAATTTAGAGTTTTGGTATTCAAAAATTATCATACCTGAATCATATTATCTTGCATATTTAACTTTTGAACATTGCCTTCCTCAGCATCCTGTTAAACTTGATCAATATTTATCTACTAATAATGAGTAAAATATGTTACTTACAACTCTCAGAATATTTTCCTGCATATTCCTATCCACATTTAGGTCACCATTATCTCTCCTATTTTGCTGTCCTTCATAATCAAGAGCATCTGCATTCTCATTTCTCCATTATTTGATTGATTTCCACTTGTCTCTGTCTTTCTACTTCTACTTCTCTATGTCCCTGAGTTGTTCTCTGTTGTTGTTGAGCAAGCTGACGTCTATGCAAATCAAGTATAGCATCCTCAAGATTTTGTAGAACATTTGCAGAAGTCAAGTAGAATTTTGATTATCATCTTCCTCTTCCTCTTCCTCTTTCTCTATTCAAAACAGGAGCTGGAGTAATATTTGGGAGATCTCGTTATGCTCGCTCCTCAGCTCTCCTAGCTTGATGTTCTTCCTTAATAGAATCTATCTCTCACAATTATCTTACTATTCACTTACAGCTACTCTAAGAAAAAAGGTATACTATTGCCCCTAAGAAGGAGACCCTTGCTCTAGACCCCTCTCTTAATGAGCAGTTGTTGTCAATCCTATGTATATACAGATTGCAATGGACCCCTAGCATCATGTTTATAATAGAAAAGTGTACAGGTATACTACCACAGCACTGCTCAAGAAAAGAGTCCTTCTGGGAGAGGAGACCTGAGCTTAGTCACACATTCCAAGCTCTACACCACAGTTATAGAGTACTGTCCCCTTTATACCTAGGGCCTAGTTTCCAGTCAAGGTATAGAGAGAATAGAGAGGTATAAGAGAGCAAAGAGGAGGGTGGGGAAGGGTAGGGAATAGTAATTATGATTTGAGAGAATGAACTTGATAATGAGCTGGCATTGTTTATACATGTTATATTCCTCTAACACATCTATTTGGGTTAAATTATGCAATAAGGAGGGTTGTAATAATTGAATATTCTATCCAAATTCACTAAAATAAGAAGATCAAAGCAAAAGTCAATTACAATTTTATTTTAGATTCTACTGAATTTATTCTGAATTTTATTGAATTTTATAGAGTTTTTGAGTGAAAAAAGAGGGCATATGAAAATTTAAACTATGTGTTAGCACCATCACTCCCACATTTAGTCTCGCATACATAGTAGATTCTTCAACTCTCTATCTGATGCTTAGAAAGACTTGAGGACTGAAACCAAGGAAGCTTATACCACCAGCATATAGGAATTCATGGAGGAAATCAAGAAGGACTTCTCAGATAAACTGGTCAAATGAAAAATGAAAGAACCCAATGACTTTGAAGGAAACCCAGACAAAGTAAGGGCTGGTACAAAAGAATAATGTTATTTTTCCAAAGCAACAGCATCTCAAAGAAATGGAAAAGGATTAAAATAGCATTAGGAAAGATTAAAGAAGAAAAGGACAGCTAGGCTTAATAATGGGCAGATATGCAAATTAAGAAATTTCTGCCCTTTCAAAAAGAGTAGAAGGAGACTAACAGAGACCTAGATGTGTTAATTATGACCAACAAACCTCCATTCGAGACCTAGGAACAAATGACCAATGAAATAGCCTAGTTTTTCATATCAACAGAAACCCAGACCTATGTAATCAAAAAACTAACCAAATTGAAGCAAGAAAACTGACTACTTAAAGACTTCTGGTCAGAATTTATCACCTGGAAGAAGCTCTCTAGGTATAATAAAGTAGCACTAGTGAGTCTGTTCAAAAAAGGAATTCATCTAGCATTAGCATAAAAACTGGTCAAGATTGGTCAACTAAGGAATTCAGATTTGCTAGAGAATTGGTATGAAAAGGCACTAAACTTCAAGAGATCAAGAAGAGAAGCAATTGAGGAATTTTGTCATGAGTTACTTTGACCATGACCAAAGAATTGGACATGGACTGGAATTGAACTCTGGACTAGTAGGGACTTGTAAAATAAATCAAGATAAATAGAGAATATTTGTATATATAGTATTAGCAGAATCAAGCAAGGACTCTATTGAGTTCTCTTCTAACCCTGAAGAGCTTCTTGGTCTAAACCCTAGATCAAGGTCTCAAGTCAGTTGTTGACAAATTTGGAGAAAGAAAAAGCTCAGAGAATTTGGGAGATATGAGAAAGAAACTAGTTTTAGATGTTCCGAGATGAGACCCTAATGCAATAGAAGTGGACAAATGCAAAAAGATAAGGAGATATTACAACTATGAAGAAATAGGTCATCTTGCTACAAGATGCTCTAAACCAAGGAAGAAGAAAAGAAAAGAAGCAAGGATTATAGAAAAAACAAGAAAGGATTTTTTCCTGGACAAGAAGTGAGCACTAACCTACTTATTCTCATAGATTCAAAATTTTGATTAACAAATGAATCAATAAAAGACTTTTTGGATTATTTTGGTTACAAGAAAATATAAGTTGAATAAAGGTTACTTAGTGGAATGGGTAACAAGAAAAATTTAATAGAGTAGTAAAGAGGAAGCAATTGGTATACTAAAAGTATGAGCCCATAGCTCAAGAGCAAGGAAATATACAAAGGAGAAACTAAGAGAGCTGAACAGAATGATAGATAATAAAGTCTTAATGGCCTTAAAGACCTTGGAAGAACCATCAATACTTAGGAAATTAGGAGATAAACAATTGAATGTTTGAGTCAAACTGTCAACAATAGATACTCACAAGATATTTTATAAACAAACACTGATCAACTCAGAAAGTTTGAGCTCGTGTATAAGCCAGAAGTTTGTAAAAGAAAACAACCTTGATACCCACAAACTACTATAACGCTAATAGCTCTGCAAACAAAGATAAAAGTATCATAGAAGTTGTCGAAATGAATATGACTATCAGTGATCACCAAGAATTAATTCAACTGTTGGTAACAAATCTCAGCAACCACAACCTGTTCTTAGGATATGACTGGCTACAAAAATACAACCCATCTATTGACTGGAAAAACTCTTTGATCAATCTAAAGAATTGTTGACAATGGTGTAGAAAGATCTATATACTAAAAGAACTAGAAAAAGATATAGAAAAAGAGGAAACAGAGGAAGAAACAATAAAAGAAAGAGAGAAAATAATATTTGTTAACCTGGAAGAAGAAGCATGGAGGAGAGAAGAGTTGAACCTTAGAAATAGAGACAAGAACAAAGAAGAATTAGAGAAAGATATACCTGAGAAGTATGAAGACTTCAAAGATCAAGTTTTTAACAAAGCAGTATTTGACCAACTACCAGACCAATCTAAGTGAGACCATGCTATTTAATTAATACCCAATGCAATATTAAAAGACTGCAAGGTATACCCATTAAATGCCCAAAAACAGGAAAGACTCAATGAATTCCTTAAAGAGCATCTAAAGTTGGAAAGAATCAGATCCTCTAAATTACCCTATGTAGTCCCCTTTTTCTTTGTAAAAAAAAAGGATAGATCTCTTTGACCAGTACAAGATTACCAATGACTCAACAAAGCAATAATAAAAAATAAATATCCTTTACTGCTAATTCAAGAGTTAATTAATAAAGTATAAGGAGCCCAATACTTTACCAAACTCAACATCTGTTGGGAATATAACAACATGAGGATAAGAGAAGGAGATAAGTGGAAACCAGCTTTCTAAATAAACTGAGGTCTATTCAAACCCCTGGTGATATACTTTGGTATGTGTAATTTATCTGCAACCTTTCAACTTATGATAGATACCCTGTTTTGCAAACTAATCATGAAAGAAAAGATTGTAATCTACATGGATGATATCTTAATCTTCATGCAAACAATAGAGGAACACAGGAGTATAGTAAGACAGGTTTTACAAATACTAGCCAATAACAAACTATTGCTTTATCCCAAAAAGTGCAAGTTCCACCAGACAAAGATCAAGTATCTCAGAGTCATCATATCACAAGATAGTGTAGAAGTTGATTCCACCAAAACCAAAGGGATAGTAGAATAGCGAGAACCTCAAGACAAGAGAAAAGTATAACAATTTCTAGAATTCTGCAACTTCTATCACAGATTCATTCCTAGGTTTGTAAAGATTGCTAAACCATTAACAGAACTAACTGGAAAGAGAGAGAAGAAGTAGAAAGAAGAAGAGAAGAATACCTTTAATAAACTCAAGAATAAGATGATGAATTCTCCCATATTAGCAATTTTAGACCTCAAATGGAAAATGCAATTAGAAACCAATATCTTAGGATATGCCATAGGAAGAGTATTGTCTTAACAACAAGAAGACGAGTCTTGAAGATCTATTGCCTATCTGTCTAAAGCAATGAATAAAACAAAAAGGAACTATGAGATCTACAATCGAGAATTATTAGCAATTATAGAAGAACTCAAGCAATGGCAATAGTACCTTATAAGAAATGATCAGTTTGAAATATGGACTAACTACAAAAATTTAGGGTACTTCAAGAAACTACAGAAACTCAATTGCTATCAAGCTTAGTAAATAACGGAACTACAGGAATACAACTTTCAGCTAGTATACAAACCTAGTAGTTCTCAAAAGAAAGTAGATGCATTATACAAGACTAGATTATATTCAAGGGAAAAATGACAATAAGAATCAAACATTGTAAAAAGAAGAATGGTTTAGAAGTATTACAACTAAAGAAGACAAATTTTGAAAGAAAATAGAAAAAGTAAAGGAATTTATAGAAAAAAAGATAAAGGGAGCAGTAAAAAGACGAGAAAAAGATTAGAGATGAGAAGAGAAGGTGTTATCTTGGAAAGAAAGGATTTATATTCCCAACTCAACTACACTTCAAGAGGAAATTGTCACTAAAAATCACAATTCTGAATTAGCTAGACATCTAGGCTATACCAAGATATATGAACTGATAACAAGAAACTACTGGTAGTCTTAAATGTTAAAAGACATCAAACAATATGTTATAAGTTATGAGAAGTGTCAAGCCAACAAACCCAATTGACAACCCAAAAGGAATCACCTATACCCTAACGAGATACCACAAAACCCTTGGAAAGTTATTAGTATTAATTTAATAGGACTATTACTGGAGTTGGCAGATTATAATGGGATATTAGTGATAGTAAATCAATTCTCTAAAATAGCTTATATGCCCATCTAGTATGTATGCTGCGTTGCATGTGGAATGATGGCTACTGACTTAGAACTGACCAAGCAGCTTTCTTTACACACTCTCTTGAAAAATTCTGTAAAATTCAAATAAATTGGAATAAATTAGAATAAATTAGAATAGGCAGTGAGCAAAGCAAGCTGACTGTGGCCTTACTGTTGTAGGAAGGGAGCAGAGCGACCTAACTTATAACAGTGCAAACTACTAGTGCAGGAAAAGAGCAAAGCAACCTGACTTACAACAGTACAAACTACCAGTGTAGGAAGGGAGCAAAGTGACCTAACTTACAATATTGCTCACTATGTCATAGACCATTGTTAGAAGGGAACAAAGTGACCTGATAGACGACACTATCTGCAGCTGCACAAACTGTTATTAAAAGAGAGCAAAGCAACCTGATAGACAATACTACTTACTGTCACACAGACTATTGTAAGAAGGGAGCATAGCAGACTGACTTCAGCATAATGACTGTGGCCTTGCTGTTGTAGGAAGGGAGCAGAGTGACCTGACTTACAACAGTGCAATCTACTAGTATAGAAAGGGAGCAGAGCGACCTAACATATAATATTGCTCACTGTACCGCAGATTGTTATTAGAAGAGAGCAAAGTGACCTGATCAACAACATTATCTGCAGCTGCACAGACTATTGTTGGAAGAAAGCAAAGCAACCTGATAGACAACACTACTTATTGTCACATAGACTGTTGTAGAAAGGGAGCATAGCGGACTGACTTCAGTACAAACTTAATAACACAAAATTAGTAGAGGGTTCTAGATAGGCCAGAGACCCAGATGAAAACCTTGTCTACTATATATGTGAGACCAAACATGGGATGATGGCAGCTGACTCAGAACTGACCAAGCAGCTTTCTTTACATACTCTCTTGAAAAATTCCATAAAATTCAAATAAATTCAGTAAAAATTCGAATAAATTGGAACAGGCAGTAAGCAAAGTGAGCTGACTGTGGCCTTACTGTTGTAGGAAGGGAGCAAAGTGACCTGACTTACAACAGTGCAAACTATCAGTATAGGAAGGGAGCAAAGCAACCTGACATACAATATTGCTCACTATATTGCAGACTGTTGTTGGAAGAGAGCAAAGTGACCTGATCAATGATACTACTTACTGTTACACAGAATGTTATAGGAAAAGAGCATAGTGGACTGACTTCAGCACAAACATAATAACACAGAATTAGTAAAGAGTTCAAGAAGGGCTAGAGGCCCAGATGAAAACCTTGTTTACTATGTATGCAAGAAGGAACATGGAAGTGATGGCGCTGATACATAGTTCAACTTTTTACATACCTTCTCTTTTCACTCAAAAACTCTATAAAATTCAAATAAATTTAGATAAATTCAGTAGAATCTAAAATAAAATTGTAATTGACTTTTGCTTTTATCTTTTTATTTTAGTGAATTTGGATAGAATATTCAATTATTACAACCCTTCTCATTGCATAATTCAACCCAAATAGATGTGTTAGAGGAATATAACATGTACAAACAATGCCAGCTCATCATTGAGTTCACTCTCTCAAATCATACTCACTATTTTCTACCTTCCCCTACTCTTCTCTTTGCTCTCCTATATCTCTCTACTTTCTATATACCTTGACTAGAAGCTAGGCCCTAGGTATAAAGAGGACAATACTCTACAACTGTGGTGTAAAGCTTGGAGTATGTGACTAAGCTCAGGTTTCCTCTCCCAGAAGGACTCTTTTCTTGAGTAGTGCTGTAGTAGTATACTTATACACTTTTCTATTATAAACCTGGTGCTAGGGGTCCATTGTGATCTGTATATGCACAGGATTGACAACTGCTCATTAAGAGAGGGGTCTAGAGTAGGGGTCTCCTTCTTAGGGGCAATAGTATACCTTTTTTCTTAGAGTAGCTGTAAGTGAATAGTAAGACAATTGTGAGAGATAGATCCTGTTGAAGAAGAATGTCAGGCTAGGAGAGCTGAGAAGCAAGCACAGAGAAATCTTTCAAACATTACTCTAGCTCCTGTTTTGAATAGAGGAAGAGGAAGAGGAAGACAACAATCAAAATTTTACTTGACTTTTGCACATGTTCCACAAAATCTTGATAATGCTATACTTGATTTGCATAGATATTAACTTGCTCAGCAGCAACAAAGAACAACTCAGGGGCATAGAGAAGTAGAAGTAGAAAGACAAAGACAAGTGGAAATTAATTAAATAATGGAGAACTGGAGGAATGAAGATGTAGATATTCTTGATTATGAAGGGTAATAGAATAGAGGAGATAATGGAGACCTATATGTGGATAGAAATATACAGGAAAACATTCTGAGAGTTGTGAGTAACATATTTCACTCATTGTCAGTAGATGAATATTAACCAGGTATAACAGAGTGTTGGGGAAGAAAATATTCAAGAGTTAGATGTGGAAGATGTTGTAATTCAGGTATGATAATTTTTGAATACCAAAACTCTACATTATTAACAGTTGAACTAGAATCAAGATGCCATTATTCCAGATAATATCCTACCACCTGTTCTTTAGCCTATATCTTATCCACTAGCTGGACAGCCATTCTTAGAGAACAATATTCACTATCTCAACTTGGGCATATTGACTGTTATCTGTCCTCATTGTCATGCTCTTCACTTTGATTGTGAAAAGCTTGCATCTTCAAGGGTAAATCTTCCCAAGTTTGGTATATGCTGTTTGCAAGAACAGATTTAACTACCTCCTCTTCAACTACTCACTGGAATCCTTTATAACTACTTCACTGGAGACAATTATCCCTCAAGAGAATTTCACAACAATATATGACAGTATAATGCAGCATTTGCTATGACTTCAGTAGGAGTCAAAATTGATAACTCAGTTACTAGGCAATCAGGTCCTTACTGTTTCAAAATCTAAGAAGAGCTTCATCATCTCACTGGTACTCTTCTTCCTCATGACAATCAAACTCCAATATATGCACAAATCTATATTCTTGATACAGCAGAGCAGCTTAATGTCAGGAGGGCCAACAACAATAACCTAAATTCTATAGTAATAGACAATCTTCAGACAATGCTCTTAGACAGTTATCCTTATATTGGTCAATATCAACATGCTTATGAGCTTATCAAGGAGAAACCAGCAGATAAATAGCAGGAGGTCACAATTAGGTTACATATTAATTTACAACAGGATCAAAGAACTTATAATCTGCTTACTGCTGAAGAGATTGCAGTCATTATTTCTAAGAAAGGTGTCCATCATGTATTAGATAATAAAGATGTGGTATTATGGGCAAGAGGAGAACAACTTGAACAAATCAGCCAGAATAGTCCTTCTTATGCTGCTCTTCACTATATTTTATTGTTTCCAAAGGGAGAGAATAGATAGCATCTGAGAATTCCAATCTGTAGTACTCAACTTAGAGAACAAGGAAAGAATATAAGGCAAAAAGATAAAGAAGAATGAGCTCGCTCACAGGTAGTGTCTGGTACATACTACTATACCTATTGTCTTTATATCAGGGATGGTCCTTAGTCACTTCTCTTTTATGGTAGAAAGTTATTTTAGCAGTTTGTTGTTGATGCATAGGCAAATTATGAGCAGAGGAAACTCAACTGGGCTAGGATACATTAATATACTCTTAGATCTGAGCTATATCAGGGACTTCAGAATGCTGCTATGCATAATAGGCATGATGGAGAAAATATTGGACCTTTGGGACGTAAGCTTATTCTTTCCTCTTCTCATATAAGGAGTCCTAGGTTTATGACCTAGTTGTTTCAGAATGCTATGGCCACTTGTAGACACTTTCATAAACTAGATCTCTTCCTTACCATGACTGCTAATCCTAAGTGGCCAGAAATCATCTACAGTCTCTTTTTTGGCCAGATAGCTACTGATCGTCCTGACATTGCATCATAGATCTTTGAGCAGAAGAAGAAAATACTCCTTAAGCTCATTAATAATAGTTTCTTTGGTACTACTGTAGCTCATATTTACACCATTGAGTTCCAGAAGAGAGGTCTTCTCACATTCACTTGCTTATTTTTCTGCATCCTTAACATCACATTTAAGACTCTTGTTACATAAATTCTATGATCTTAGCTCAATTTCCTAACCCTCAACTACAGCCACTTCTCTATACCAAAGTCACCAAATATATACTACATGGTCCATGTGGTACTGACAATCCCCAAGCCAAGTGTATGGTCAATAGAAAATGCAGTAAATACTTTCCCAAGGAGTATAGAGAAAGAACAAATTGGGCTGAGAACAGTTATTCACTTCATACTAGGTCTAATAATGGCTTGGTTTTTGAATGCAAATGGGGCCAGATTCACCAATCAATATGTGGTCTCTACTTCTTCTTCTCTTTTTTTTTTTTTTTTTTT
>Ga0157360_1000822_pt1 | contig 11635 bp, 17 predicted proteins | sample AttlaeALBM1_FD_111483 | JGI IMG/M metagenome (GOLD analysis project Ga0157360, IMG submission 111483) | Fungus gardens microbial communities from leaf cutter ant in Ribeirão Preto, State of São Paulo, Brazil - Atta laevigata ALBM1 | ecosystem: Host-associated > Fungi > Mycelium > Unclassified ... | reverse complement strand
TATCTTTATGAATCGCGGCAACGTACTGATGATCTGCCATCCCCAGCTGCGCCATGCTGTAGCGCACTGAGGTAAAGACGGCGTCAGGAGAAGGATTTTCGTCGCTCTGCCATGAGAGGATAAAGTGATAAACCGCATCCTTGCAGTGGCGGTTCTGCATCGCGGTCATGTTCATTTCTGACGCTGCGGCTTCAAGCGAAAAGCAGTTGGTTTCGCACAGCACTTCACCTGAAAGCACGCGCTGAATGCCCTCAGGTGAAATGCTGATAATTTCAGAAGCGGGTGATGCGTTCTTAGGGCCCACGTAGTCAACCAGCTGGCCAAACCCGGAAGTCGCTGCAGGACCGGCATCCGGAGTATGCGCAGATTCAGGCTTCACCTGTTCGGCATTTTTGTTTTCTTCGCGCGTGCTGACGTATTCAACGAGCTTTCTGAAGCTGGTCTTTTTGTCGCGACGCTTTGGCGGGATGATGACGTTCATCAGTCCTTAATGTCCTCTGCAGGAACCGGCGCCATATCAAGCGCGTTGATGGCGTGGGTGATGCTGGTTAGTACGCCGGAAAACTGCTGGCTGAGTTCGGTTGTCATGTTGTCTTGCATCTGGGTATAGAAGTGCTTTTGCAGATTACCCAGGCGAAGAAGTTCGTTCATCATCCGGATATCCGTACGCACCGTAATGCGGCGGTTGAGAGCGGTGCGGCGCAGGTACTCAGATACTGTCAGTCCCGCTGCTGCAGCCTTTTTCAGGATGGCTTCATACTCTGCTTCGTTGCAGCGACATTTAACCAGTTTTTCCCTCTGACGCTTTTCGCTTTTCGACATAACCCAACCTCTGCGCATTATCCGGGTCTCGGGGCGGAAGCCCTGAGCAGGTCGTTTTGGGAATCACTGCCAGCTTGCTGGCGGTGGTCACAAAACATTTCCTGCCCAATCTTTTGATCTTTAAAACGTATTTTGCCACTTGCCTGTTCAGAAGTAAACCGGCGTCATACGGAATGATAGGCTGGAAATGGTAATAAAAATCCAGCAAAATCGGCCCTTTACCAATAAGAAGGAAACTGAAATGGCGGCACGTAATGTTTTCACGCAGCAGGAACTGGATGAGGCGCGCAGAAAGCTGGAAAATCTTCCCGACTTAACGCCTCAGCGCATCACGAGAGAGGGCGCACTGGAAAATCTTAAGGACACTATTCTGGTACTGGCGAAAGAAAAAGGTTATACGGTTGCGGATATCAAGTCGGCGCTGGATGCCATGAATTTTCGTTTCAGTGAGAAAGCAATTTCTGCTGTGGTAAACGAGGGAAGTGGTAAGAAAAAGCGAAGTCAGCGTAAGTCTGATCCGGCACAGCAAAAAACTACATCGCAGGATAACCAGCCTCTCTCATGAAAATATCCGGCAGGTATTACGATTACCTGCCGGAACTCCTTAATATCACTGGTAGACGCTGAACCCTTCCGGAAGATTGGCTTTTCCTTCGTGCGAACTGTTCATACTTTCCGGAATAACAGTGATGGTCATTTCATTTCATTCAGCCCCATGGTGCAGGTTCACCGGATTCCGTAACGAAGTGCATACGGGCGGTGTTCAGTATGCTGTCAAACAAGATTTCACTGTCATCCGGCCAGCAATATGCACATAAGTGCATAAGGTCTGTCAGAAGGTCGGTGACGGCAGTCTCTGCCGGTTCGGTGCTGTTTGCGATCCCCGTTTGCTCCGCAAAATTTAGCAGTGCGGATGCCGCCAGATTGATGCGCCGGGCATTATCGTTCACCTCTTCAGAAGCTTCTGCCCGCTGTGAAAGTGCCACTAAATCAGGGATGGTGAATGTCTCTTCAGAAGTTGAAGCGGTCAGTAAGTTGATGGATTCGGATTTCATTGTGAATACCTCTGTAATGCTGTGACGCTCAGGATACGACAGAAAAATAACGTTATGGGGGCAGATTTACTCCGGCCCCTCTGCGCATCAGGCGCAGACTTTGCGGTTATAAATCACCTTAAAATCAGTGTATTCAGGGCCGTCCCGCAGCATATCCAGCCGCACCACATTCTCCGCTACGCCGTTCATGGTCAGCACACGTTCTATGCCTGCGAGCCAGTCTTCTTCCGCGTTCAGCGGAAACCAGAGGTTACTGTTAATCCCGCTCAGCAGCGGATCGGAGCAGACGTGAACGCCCCGACCGTATTGAGTATTTTCGCTAACCGTGACGGTCAGTTCTCCGCGTACCTTACGCGGATAAGACGCACGAACCAGCCGCGTCACCACGTCTTCCCAGCTCCAGTCTTTATCATCCGGGACAGGCAGTTCGACGAACCGCAGAGACTTACATCCCGCGCGCGCCATGCTCTGCGCCAGCCCAGATACGGAAGGCTCGCCGCATTTCGCGTCTGCGCCGGTGATCCACTTGCCGTGGTGATAAAACGCTTCATCGCCGTTATCCAGGCGGATAAATGTGTACTCACCCAAGACGCGGATGATGTCATTCTGCGTTACAGTTTCCGGCGCTAAAGACAGATTCAGAGGCGTTGTGATACTCATGGCTGCGCCTCCATCAGGGTGTTTACTGTGGTCATAAACTGCTGCCACAGGGCAAAAGGCATGGCGGGCACGTGCGCCAGCTGGCCAGTGCGTAAGGCATTTACAAAACGCAGCGCATGTGCGACGATTTGCGGGTCAAAAATCATAATACTCTCCTGGGTATCTGGTCTTTGATAAGGCAGCCAGCCCGAACTGGCCGCCGTGAATAAAGCAGGGGCTACCCTGCTTTTTTTACGCCTGTGCGTTGACGCCCTGCTCCAGCTCAGTGGTCAGCCACTGGCTTGCCCTGAGCCACGCCTTTTCGCCATGCAGCCCGAAATATATCAGCGAGATGCGGCCCGCTTCCGCCCAGACTTCTGACAGCTCAGCCGGAAGCACTACTGAATTTTCCGGCACCTGATGCGCCACCGACTCAGCTAATTTACTGATGATATGCGTCATAAATTCACGACGCTGTTTGAGCGTCACCGGAACGTCATTCAAATCAGTCAACTTCGTCAGCTGATCATGCAGAGGCTGACGCACACCCCGGCTGTCAATGTATTTGCGCAGCCAGTAACCGGCGTCGTGCTCAAAGCTGAAAGCGCGCCAGATAAGGCTGCCTGACGGCTCGCGCACGACCAGACGAAGATGGCTGCCCTGATCGTCTTCAATGAAGACGTTGGTGAAGGCTGCCGCGATGTTTCGCCTGCTCGCGCGTAAATGCGCCGTCGCCCAGCGCCGCTACGCAGCGCATTTCAGTGTTGTCAGTCTGGGTTAAGGTCATGATGTGCTCCTGTCTGAAATAAATGATCCGGCTGACCGCCGCGCGGTGCCCGAAAAGCCCTTCTCTGACGCGGGTTTCTTCTTCCCGGTCTGGCCTTTCGCGGCAAAGGGCAAAGGAGCAACGACGAAGTGTGGGCAGAAAGGGGCGACGACTGAAAGTTTTTGCGGCCCCTGGCAAAAAGTTTCTGGCGGCGTGCATTTCACCCCTTTTTGCCTGAGCCGGCGGTGCTACGACCAGCCCTCCGCGCAAGGGCTGGCCGGAAGGCAGAGGAGCGTCAGAAGGGATGTTTCAGACCGCCCCGCGGGCTGGCCTTAAAGTCCCGGCGGGGTTTGCCGGGACGGTGAAAGCGACGGCGAAGCCGGCAGCAGCCGTTGACCTCAGCCATCAGACCGGAACCGCCTGCGGCCGAAACCCGCAGGGATTCGGTGGCGCTTGGCGGCTTGCCGCTTAGCGACATAGGGCTCGACGACCCGGCTTGCCGGGGAGCCGAAGGGGGCCCACGCTGTTGCTGTTGCTGTTAAAGCATATTTTTATAAGAGGGTAAGACGAAGCTGATCTGAAAAAGGCGTATTTGGATCCGGATAAGAGACGGGTGGCTATACCTGCCCGGGCGGAGAGAGCCGGTGCGCCAGCACCGGCTTTTCCCGGCCCCCGGCCCGCAGGGCGGCGGTGTTGCCGTTCCGGGGCTGGCAGAAAGCGCAAAACAAAACCGCGCCAGACGGCGCGGTATAGGGTAACTTTCGCAAGGGCTAAATGCAGCTGTATGCCGCTTAAAGCTGCGCAAGCGTCTGCAGGGTTTCCGGGTTCTGCTGCACCATGCGGATTAACAGTACGGCCTGAGCGTTCGGTTTAGCCCTGCCCTGCTCCCAGTTCTGATAGGTGGTCTCACCGGTGTGCAGATAGTGTGCAAAAACCGCCTGTGACAGGTTAAGTTTTTCGCGCACGTCGCGCAGCTCCTGCGGCGCGATGGTGACGGGCTCGCGCTTGCTGACCTTGTAAGTCTTGAGCGTGATTTTTCCATCCTGGTGATCTTTCAGCTCCTGCATGCCCGTCATCAGCTCACTGAAAATGTCGCGTTCAGTCATGTCTCAGCCCCTTTTTAATTACGTTCAGCGCCTCCGCCAGGGCGTCGCGCTGCTGTTTGGTCAAATCGTCACGCTGATCTTTATCGTAGATGGTAAACAGGATGAACTGACCTTTTTCGTTGGTCCAGTAATAGATGACCCTGATCCCCCCCGGGTACCTTTATTTCGTCGCTCATCCCGGAACCGTACTTTACGCAGACCGCCCGTGTCCGGGATCACATCACCTTTTTCCGGGTCGGCCAGCAGCATTCTCTGAAATAGCCTGAACTGGTCATCATTCAGATAGCCGGCCCGGTATTTTTCAAAGCTCGAAAGCTCAATAAATAGCGCGTGCATGTTTTTTCCCTGTCCCCAACTTGGGGATATAATATCCCCATATTGGGGATATATCAATAATTTTAAGTAACGATTGCTGGCTTATTCTGAGCCGTCAGTTTGTTTGGCACCAGCCAGCGGTTCATGCCCTTCTGCGCGCTGTCCATGTGCAGCGCTCGCAGATGAATTTCTCCCGCCACTTCGCAGGCAACGTCTCCGGAATAGGGCATCAGCGTTTCCAGGTCGTTCAGCGACGGAAAACGTCGGTGCTCAGACCACGCACTCGTGAAAACCAGTACAGCTTTATTCTGCGCTGCGGCCTCTGGCTGACAAAGGAACATCCGCAGGTGCGGGAACCGGCAGACTGGACCATAGAAACCTGCGCCAGCTTTATCGCTGCGGTAGGCCGGATGAATGTGGATGAGCTTCAGCTGGGCACAGAAAGGGGCACGCGGAAATCGGTGCGCTCCGGCGAGCCCATGATGCCGCATTCCAAGGCGCATTTTATTTATTCACTGCGCCGGTTTATGATTGATTACGAAAACTGGGGCTGGGGGAGCCTGCGCTTCAGCCCTGCCCGCCATCTTTCTACGCCAGATACGCCCCTTTTCCGTCGCGGCGTCAATCCCCGGGTAATTGACGATCCGGTCTGGCTGAAGCTCATCTGGGCCAGCCTGAATCTGCGTCAGGAAGATCTCCTCACTGAAATACATTATCCGCTTGCCATGCTGCAGGCGATGGCTGTCATCTGGACCCATGCGAGGATGAGAAAGAATGAGCTGCTCCGCCTCACCACCGGGTGCATCGCGGCGCAGGCGGACGATATCGTGAAGGACGACGGCAGTATCATCCCGGCCGGAACCCTGTGCTACCTGCATATCCCCGCAGGGAAAACTTCAAAAGCCTTTGTGAAACCGGTGGCGGCCGTGGTGAAAAAATACGTCGACATCTGGCTGGATGAACGCCCGGCAGAACAGGCTATGCTCGCTGACGAGCGAACTGGTGAGAAAGTCAGGCTTCTGTTCCAGTACCGTGGTAAACCTGCCGGCGGCACTATCCTCAACCGCACGGTGATACCGATGCTATGCGCACGAGCAGGCGTGCCTTTAGAAGACAGCGGCGGAACGATAACCAGCCACAGGGGACGGGCCTCAGCAGTGACCGCGCTGGCCAGCGTGCCGCAGGGCATGTCGCTATATGAACTGATGCAGTGGACGGGGCACTCAACGCCTCAGTCCACCATGCATTATCTGCGTATTCGCCCGACTCAGCTGGCCGCCTCATTCGTCAAAGCAGACCGTGTCGCTCACATGATAAGCGTGCTGATTGACCATGATCCGGAAGCCGCCAGCCTGACCGGACCTGCGACATACTATGATTTGGGCGATTCATACTGCACAAATCCCTTCTGGAGCAGTTGTCAGCACCGGATGGTCTGCATTGGCTGCGACTTTAATCTGCCAAAACAGAGTGCACGCGGACTGATACTGGAAAGCAAAGCCTCTGTTCGGCGTTACCTTGAGGAGGTTCCGCTCACACCCGATGAGAGAGCCATCGTGGAACAGGACGCAGATAAAATTGAACAGGCACTTAAAAGGTTGCCCCTTAGACCAGAACGATAAAACCGGCCACATTGTGCCAGAAGCAGACATTTCCAACATCTGCATGCACTAATCTTTTTAGAAGAGCTCTCATCGCATAGCCATGCAGCCGCGCAGAAATCATCATGGGCGTTTTTCAGGTTTTGAATCGGGGAAAGGTGCCAGAAACGGCTATCAGGCCGCAGGATCGCGCTGAGGCGGTTTGATGATGTTGAAGCTAAGCTGAGATGACCAATAAAGATGCCTCTGAATTCTCAAGGATTAAAACAATGCCACTGCCGGAAAGGATGAAACCTATCAAAGTCAGTAGTAAAAAGATTAGTGAACTGGCAAAAAAAGCTGAAATGATACTTTCCAAAATTGATGAAGGTGCAGAACAATACGATGCTGATCTGGCGGCTATGATGGTCGAATGGAATAACCAGGTTGTGCACCCCTATACATTTTCTGATTTCAGAGACTTTTCCTCCTGGACCAATGCCAGAGAATTTACCAGGATGGCTTTTGATCTGGATAAATTTTACCCTGATTTTACGTGGGAAGAATTGCTTCAAACAATAACATTCATATGTGTCTGCGAAGGCAAGGAGTCCGAACAAAACTTTGCACTTTCATTACTTGAATGCAATTTTGCAGGTAATCCATCTGACCTAATTTTCTGGCCGGATAGTTGGTTCCAGAATCCTGAAATGTTAAATGCTAACCTGAGTGTCGAGGAGATTGCCGGGTATTTAATGGCCCGCTCAGGGCGGAGTTTAACGGATGCGCCTGATATAGAGTTAAAATATTCAATACCGGATAATAATTGATTATTGCATAGCTACTACACCTACATTCCTAGCTGTATTTTTGAAAATGGTTGCAGGGCAGCGTCCGCTTTCGATCATAGCGGACCTTGTCTTGCCGACAGACTGCTTTGTGCCAGAAGCAGACGCTCGAAAAGTTTCATTATTGATATAACTCGGCCATTTGCTGCATAAGCTTCCACAGAGATTTCTATAGCCTGAGGGTGGCAGGTTATCTCAGAAATGCCTTAGAAGTTCGCGCTTACGCCAGACAACCCAAAGCGCCCCTCTACTCTTCAGGAAAATCAGCCTGTGGAAGAAATCCGAGGGGTGGGACGTCGCATCAGCAAACGTCTAAATTTGATGGGTATCCATAATGCGCTACAGCTGGCACGCGCTCACCCTGCCCTCATCCGGAAGAACTTTAACGTGGTTCGGAGAGAACCGTACGCGAAATGAACGGCGAATCCTGTATACCGCTTGAGGAAGTGCCCCCTGCTAAGTAACAAATTTGCTGCTCCCGCTCTTTTGGTGAGTGCATCACCTCAAAGAACTCCATGCAGCAGGCGCTGTGCTTGTACGCGACAAGAACGGCCGAAAAGCTCCGGGGAGAGCGGCAGTTCTGCCGGCGTGTCAGCGTGTTTATTTGCACCTCGCCGCATGCGGTCAACGAGGTGTTTTACGGAAACAGCGCCGAAAAAAAGCTCACCCTGCCCACGTAGGATACGCGGGACATTATTGGCATGGCATGCCTTGCTCGATTCAGAATAGTAGTGACGTGTACAGTCAGTTTACAGCGTTACGCTTCAGGAATAAAAAAGCCCGCATGCGGCGAGCTTCGGTTACTGCATTTGTATCCGTTTGGGCTCCGCTGCGCCTACCAGCGATGCCAGCGGTATATTAAACATGTCATGCAGGTTACGGATCATCGGAAGCGTCAGCGCACGCTTATTGTTCAGCACTTCATAAACCCGGTTCGGGCGTCCAATCGCAGGCACAAGGTCTTTCGCCGTCAGCCCCATCTGCTCCATGCGGAATTTAATCGCCTCTATTGGATCGGGTGCTTCTATCAGATAGTGTTCCTGCTCATATTTTTCAATAAGCAGGATCATTACTTCCAGAAAATCTCCGGCTGCGCTTCCTGGCTCCGGCTCATTGTCGAACAGCAGGGATACAGCGGCCAGAGCTGCCTTGTAATCTGCTTCATTGTGAATCGGTTTGATTTTGTAAGTCATCACATATCCACCGTATTTGCGTCTATTTTATCGTGTTCAGCGTACGTTCCAACAAAATTAATGTAGACCGCCTGAAACCTGTAAGCCACTGCAACAATCAGTCGAGCATCATTGCCTTTGATATTAAATACCATCCGATTATTACTCAGAAAATCTGCGGACTTGTATTTGTCCTTAATGTCCTGTGGCGTTTTCCACTATGCCTTTTTGACTTCATCTGTCCATGCTTTAAGGGGCTGCTCTGCCTGATTATGCGTCTCACAGGATTGTTTGAGAGAGGCGATTGATATAATCCGCACTGACTTTCCTTGTAGTCCCGATATGGGATTGGTATAGCAATCTCATAATGGGACTACAAGAATAAAGACAAACTTTTATTTTCAGACATACGGTATTTATAAACAGTAATAAATAAGAGAGTCTTTCTATGTTGGCGCTGGCAGACGCTAACAACTTTTACGCATCCTGCAAAGCCCTTATTTTCAGCTATTATGCGCTCTATGTCATTGTGTCAGGATAACCGGAATTTATGGTGGCCGGAGTAGACCTGCAAAGCATAGTGATGGGACGTCTTCCCTATTACTTTGCGAAAGGCATTAATGAAATGACTCTGATCGTAAAAACCTAGCATTATGGCCGCATTAAACGGATGAAAGTTTTTGCGAAGTAAGTCACAAGCGTGATGCAGGCGAAGCTGCATGTGGTACTGTAGGGGAGGCATACCCGTATGCTGGGTAAAGAAGCACAAGATGATTTTTACTCTACCCCCGCCATCTGCGCAAGCCTAATCAACTGAGGTTTTACGCTGAGATTTTCTCTCAGGTATTCAATCACAACGTTAAACCTCTGTTCATCATTGCCCTGCAGAAATGCCGGGGTCTCCAGCAGTTCGCCACACAGCAACATCAGCTCCTGCCTCACTTGCCCCTTCACCTTCGCGCTAAGAAGCCGCAAACCGGTACAGCGCACTAAACAGTCGTCTATTTTCAAAAACGCCTTAGCGCAGAACGGGCGCATGGCTGTCGCTGCGTATATTGCCCTCATTAGCCAGCGGTTTCATGACGCTCTGGGGCATGTGCACGTTGATAAAATCAACAGACTGACTGTCAAAATGCGATGCCTGAATTGTCCCCGGATTATATAAATTCACCTGCCCACTCTTAACGTATGTGGTTTACCTGCCAGCCAGATTTCTTCCACACCTGTCAGGTTGGCGCTAATAACGTATTCATCATGAAGATGTGTTGGGAAGCCAGCATTACAGGCATTGACGCGGAAGCATTCCACGCCATTACGGCTAAACCACTCTGAATACTGTAGCGATAAAATAAAGGGCCTTATACAGTAATAGTAAACGATTGTTAACGTTTACTAAAACATTCGCAGCCGCCTTTTTCAACTCTCCACGGCAAAGCTTTCACATCACCTGAACGTCTATGAAACTGATCAGTATCCTTTTGTGGAATACTGAGTCGATATTTTACGCTCGGTATTACTTTTCCTTACTATGCATAAAAGAGGGCAGGGCAAAGCCCAGCTTTTAGCAAAAAATTTGGCAAGTGAATAGATGAATTCAAAAGATGGTGTGCCCATGCGTTCATCTGCAGCCTGACAAAAGGCATTTTCTCCCTAGCTGCGTGACAAGCTGATAGCCAATCCGATCATAGGTGCTGCCATATAGTTAGCGGCCACGATGCCGGGGCGGTTGCCTTTGCGAAACTCCGTGTCTGGTCTGTACCATTTGCTATGTTCATTAGAAAGGCACACCTGCAGGTTATCGTCACTGCCATTAAATATTCCAGCGTAATGAGGAGGACCTGCTCAGCATTTCACTTCTTTTATGGATTCAACAAGTCTAATGCTGAATGCAGAAATCACTAAAATGTTGGCAGTGAATCAGCATTAGGCTGCTTTTCACTGCCCGTAATGCTTGCTCATCATGGCCTTATAACCGCGAGCGGTCGCCCACCTGACAATTACATAAACTTGCTCATTAAAGCGTAAATAAGCAGTAATCTCATTGGGAATTTCACATTGAAATAAATTCATTAAGATAATTTAAATCAGTAACTTAACAATGAAATCTGCATGGGAATTTAACTCTTCTTTCAGGAATCGAGACGTCACATTTAAGGCAAATAAAAACAGGGGTTTGCGGCATTTCACCCGCTGCCTGCTAAGTAATCCCCAATAAAACACAACGAGAGGCAACAAGTTCATATAACCCTGCTTGTACATATTTTAATTGAATACGGAAAAATGTTGCACAAAGCATTCATGAATGTACACTTGCTAAATTAATTGTCAGTGGAGCAGATGATGAAAAGTAACTACGGTGGAGTGGATGAAACTGCGCGCAGAGCGAATGCTATGTTGCGCAGCATGAGTGATGACATTATTGATAAGCGCCAAGAATTCGGTCTCGATCAGTTTTATCAGACTTTTACACGTAATGCCGTGGCCAACCTGCCTAAACTCAGCCGCCGTGCTGTTGAGCAGGCCATTGAAGAAATGGAATCCAAAGGGCATGTGTTTGGCAAAAAGGATGCTGGGAATGCGAAACATTACGCGCTGACTGTTCAAAACGTTGTTGATATCTACGCTCACCGGAAGGTGCCAAAATACCGCGATATCCATAAGGGCGAAGGTCCGTTTGTGATCTTCGTCGTCAATCTTAAGGGTGGGGTGTCCAAAACAGTCAGTACCGTGACACTTGCTCATGGATTACGTGTTCACCCTGACTTACTGCAGTATGATTTGCGTAATCTGGTTATCGATCTGGATCCACAGGCATCCAGCACCATGTTCCTGAATCAGGCAAATAGCATCGGGTCGATTGTCGAAACCGCCGCTCAGGCTTTGCTAAATGATCTTGATGCGCAACAGCTCAGAGAACAAATCATCAAGCCAACCATCATTCCGGGAGTGGATATTATTCCGGCTTCCATTGATGATGGATTTGTGGCCAGTCAGTGGGATCGCTTGGTTCAGGAACACCTGCCCGGCGTGTTGCCTTCTGAAGTCCTGCGCCGAAACATTATCGACAGGGTGGGAAGCGACTATGATTTCATCTTCGTTGATACCGGGCCTCATCTTGACGCATTCATGCTTAATGCTATTGCGGCAAGCGATCTGCTTCTCACGCCAACACCGCCCGCGCAGGTGGATTTCCACTCAACCCTGAAATATCTCACCCGCTTACCCGATATGTTGGAGCAGTTGGAAGAGGAGGGGATTACGCCGCGTATAAAAGGAAATATAGGCTTCATGTCCAAGATGACGTCCAAACGTGATCATGAGATGACGCATGG
>Ga0157360_1000821_pt1 | contig 11636 bp, 11 predicted proteins | sample AttlaeALBM1_FD_111483 | JGI IMG/M metagenome (GOLD analysis project Ga0157360, IMG submission 111483) | Fungus gardens microbial communities from leaf cutter ant in Ribeirão Preto, State of São Paulo, Brazil - Atta laevigata ALBM1 | ecosystem: Host-associated > Fungi > Mycelium > Unclassified ... | reverse complement strand
TTATTCCCTCCAGGAGCCTCATCTAATTCTCTGAGGAATCTCCTGGAGGTAGGTTGTAACTATATTACATAAATTATAATTAACTGAGGAATCTCCTGGAGCTCTACTCCGGTCGCCCTTACACCGTCTAGATTAGAGATCTCCCCCATGGAGTGATAGTATAACTATATTATTAGGGAGGTAGTCAGTAGGGCAGTAGGTGTCTAGCTGGGTGAAGATCTTGTGCCCCAGTAGACATAGCAATAAGTGAGATCATATTATTAATTCCGTACCGCTGAGACATTACCACTATGTCTCAACAACAATATAACAACCTCATGAGTATCATGCTCAAAGAAAAGCATGCTCTCACTTAATTAAGGGCAGAATTAAAAGGGAGGAAAGGAAAATTATGTCGGTGTTGTAAGAAATTCAGACACCTGGTCCGTAACTGCAGGAACCAAAACGAGAAAGGAAAAGGAGCAGCAATGCCCCAAAATAAATTTGAAATCTTGAGCAGCAGAGTAATGCAGTGCGGCGTGGAAGAAAAAGATGTGAGAGGCATGAAGATAGTAGTTGTGAGATGTTTCAGGTGTAAGGAAGAAGGGCACAAATGTAGGGAGTGCCCTCTATGGGAAAGGAAGGTAAAAAGGGTGGCGCGCCCTCAACAGGGAAAAGCGCACCAAAGAGAGGGGAGGCCGGCATGTCCCATTAGGGAAAAGGTGCAGGAAAGAGAAAGGAGACTGAGGAGGATAAAGAAGGGAAAGGCAGTGTGCTCTGTAAAGGGAGAAGCGCAGCAAGGATGGAAAAGGACCTCAGTGGAAAAACTGAGGATACGAGCAGAAGTGTACTGCGGGAAAGGCGTCCCAGAAGAGATGCAGTTATTTGAGCTGGGGTGAATGATGGAAGAAGTAGTAGTTTTGTACCTAGTCTGCAAAAGGTGCGGAGAACGGGGATGTCATGTAGAAGACAACAGGGGACAGGGAGTGATCCCTTGGACAAGGCATAAAGCGTTGAGTTGGTGCAGGTGCAAGGGGAAGAGAATAAACCAGAGCAGCGCGCCCACAGAGAGGAAAAGCGCAGCAAGAGTTAAGAAGGCGATGCGGCCCAGAGAGGCAGAAGCGCAGCAAGGCAGTGCACGGTCAGGAGAACTGGAAAGTGCAACAAAAGAGGGGGGTAGTCAAAGGGAGGTCAGGAGAATCTTTGGAATATTGAGAGAAGTATGGTTGAACATAGGAGTGGAAAAAGTAGATATGCACAAAGGCATTGTTACGCCGTACAAAAGTTTAGGCAAATTAAGTGACATTCTGCACCTTAATAATGGGAATAACCAGCTCGAGAGACGAGCTCGGCCTCCCAGAAATATTCCTCTAGACGCCTAGCCGTGGACTTGAGCATCTAGCTCAAGTAGCAGGGTAGCAGCTGTGACCACCGCTACATACGCCTCATAGACGCTTGCCCAGGCGCCCCGTATCGGATTCCTAATGGATTTCTCTTCTAGAAGTGCTCTCGAGAGTGGAAACAAGCTTAGAACAGACTATGCGATCCGAACAACGTCATACCGTAGCTGTCGATGGTCCTATTTAAAGAAGAGTTACGATCAGATTTGGGCCATCATCACTGATGGCTAATTATAGCGAGATCAAGAGAGTCGTACCATCACGAAGTCATTTCATAATGGCGGTAGGAGGAAACTGGAAGGTAGAAGAGTAGGAGTGCATAGGAGAGGTAAGAGGAAGAACTGGGAAGCTGAGAAGAAGAGTAGTAGGGAGATTAGATGAAGGGAACGCACGTGAGAACAAGACGGCTCAAGACCGCCATCTCTGTTTACGGTCCATCGAGATGCTCAAGACCTGACCATTGTGCGAGGAAGGGTTCCCGGAGTAGGGTTAGGATGTCAGGAAGCGGTTAGTCGGTGTCCGGGAGGAGCGCTGTACCATCATTACGGTCTTGCTAGAATTGGGAATTCAAAGGTTTTCTTTGTCTCACTTTCTTTGTTGTCTTTTTGCTTTGTAATCATAATAAAATACTCTAGGGCACAGAAGGGAAAATCAAGCATCACACCCCCATCATCATCTCTCTCTGTTGCTCTAGAGCTTAATGGCTATTTTTGAGTGACTAAGTTTCTAGTCTTTCTGAGTATCCTACCTTACTTTCTAAAAACCCACCCAAACTCTCCCTCGACAGGAATTCAAGCCCCAACGGACTTGGGCATTTGCTTATGCTAGGAGTTAACAACTTGCTATGTGTCATTGGAGTCGGCTTTCAGTTGTACGGTCAGCTGAAGGAGAGCCTACACGATGGCACGGAAGTTCTAGGTAGTTCTGCTGTATTGACGGCGAGCCAGACTACTAGACTAGGTAAGGGCAGTAGTGTCATGACGCGAGACGAACACACGTCTTAGAGATCCTATTACGGTGAGATCTAACTCAAGTGGATTCTTAAATACTATTATTATTATTTCTGCTGTTTCTTTTGGATTGTACCCCACCTGTCCTCCCTACTATCAAGCTCTCTTTTATTATTTGATTACCTCCCCAGTGCCTACTTGTTTAGTGCACAACTGTGAAACATCTCGGAGATTATTAGATTTCTATTTGTTGTCACCCTTGTTTCAAGATCAAATTCCCTTTGATTCCCATCAGCGTAATGGTCAAAGTGCTCTTGGATAGTGGCGCAACAGGGATGTTTATGGACAGACAGACGGCAGCTAGGCATGGGTTCAAGCTGCAGAAGTTAGATAGGCCGATAACTGTTAGAAATGTGGACGGTACAAACAATAGTGGGGGAGCTATAACGCACCAAGTAGAGTGCAATGTGTTCTACAAAGGACACATAGAAAGGATGAGGATGGATGTATGTGACCTAGGAAAGATGGAGGCAATATTGGGTATGCCATGGTTAGCAGCGCATAACCCAGAGATAAATTGGGAAACGGGAGAAGTGAAGATGACGAGATGCCCACCCTTGTGTGGCAGGAAGAGTAAAAGGAAGGAAAGGGTCAAAATGATAGCCACAGAAGAGAAGGAAAAGATTGTTCGTTGGGCAATAGACGACAAAGAAGACTAGAGAAGAGAAGAAGGAATAGAAAAAGATCACAGGAAAATTAAGGAGATGGTCCCAAGGAGGTTTTTGAAGTGGAAAAAGGTGTTTGGGAAGATGGAGTCCAAGAAAATGCTGACCAGGAAAATTTGGGATTATGCAATAGATCTTAAAGAGATGTTTAAACCACAAAAAAGAAAAATTTACCTTCTGTCCAAGAATGAGAGAGAGGAGGTTCGAAACTTCATGGAAGATCAACTGAGGAAAGGCTATATCAGGTCTTCAAAGTTGCCTCAGATGTCGCCAGTATTTTTTGTCAGCAAGAAAGATGGCAGTAAGAGGATGGTTATGGATTACTGTAGTCTAAATAGTCAAACCGTAAAGAACAACTACCCGTTACCATTGATCACAGAGTTAATTGACAACATGGGAAGTAAGAAAGTATTTATGAAAATGGACTTGAAGTGGGGATTCAATAACGTAAGGATAAAAGAAGAGGACGAGTGGAAGGAAGTGTTCACAACGTATATAGGATCCTTCAAGCCAACCATTATGTTTTCGGGATGACAAACTCGCCAGCTACATTTCAGGCGATGATGAATGAAATCCTGAGGGACTTGATAAATGAAGGGAAAGTAGCGACATTTGTAGACAATGTATTGGTAGAGACAGAAATAGAAAAAGGACATAATAAGATTATGAAAGAGATACTGAGGAGGCTAGAGGAAAATGACTTATATGTCAAACCAGAAAAATGTGTGTGGAAGGTGAAGAAAATAGGGTTCTTAGGAGTGGTTATAGGACCCAACGGAATAGAGATGGAGAAGGAGAAGGTGGACGGCGTACTTAGCTGGCCACAACCAAAGACAGTGAGGGATGTGAGGAAATTCTTAGGCCTTGCCAATTATTACAGAAGGTTTATTAAGGATTTTGCTCAAGTCACTAGGCCAATGAATGTGCTTACGCGAAAAGATGAAAAATAGTAGTGGGAAGAGCCTCAGCAGAAGGTGTTTGATGAGTTGAAACAGGTTTTCATAACAAAACTAGTACTAGCAGCACCCAATTTAGACAAAGAATTCAGGGTAGAGGCCAATGCCTCAAACTATGCTACTGGGGGAGTACTCTCGATGAAGTGCTCAGACGAAAAATGGAGACCAGTTGCCTTTATTTTGAAGTCTCTCAGTGATACAGAACGAAATTACGAAATATACAACAAAGAAATGTTGGCAGTCGTCAGATGCTTAGAAGCATAGAGGTACTTCTTGGAATGTGTGACGGTGAAATTCGAGATCTGGACAGATCACAAAAATCTCGAGTATTTCATGAAAGCTCAAAAATTAAATTGAAGACAAGCAAGATGGGCTCTATACCTATCTAGATTTGACTTTATGTTAAAGCACGTTCCGGGAAGTAAGATGGGGAATGTTAGGGGATAACACTAGAGGTATGCTTAGTGACGTGAGTAGGTTCCCACCTAAGAGCCGCCATCTCTCCGATTGCATTCTCACTCTCTCCTGTCTTCTCTTCTGTGACATACTGTGTGATACCTTTAAAACTATTATAGGACAATGTGTGAATATCTGTCAGGTACCATGAGAACAGTGCCTTGACGATCTAGTAGTATAAATACTAGTCTTCTGTGGTAGATATACTTCAGTTGAGTATCACTTTAGCTTCTGGGACTATCCAATAAGCTTACTGGGCCTTTGCTTGTATGTGGAGTACACCCTAACAGGGAAGGCAGACAGTCTGAGCAGGAGACTGGACTGGGAAGTTGGAGTTGAAAAAGATAACGAGGATGAAACACTGATAAAGCCAGAGTGGATGGAAATGAGGAGAGCAGAGATAGTAGAAATTATAGTAGATGGGATAGATCTACTAGAGAAGGTTCGAAAGTCAAAAGTGAAAGATGACGAAGTAGTAAAAGCAGTGGAAGAGATAAAGAAAGCGGGAGTAAAGATGCTGAGAGATGAAGAGTGGAGAGAGGTAAACGGCCTAATATATAAAGAAGGAAAGGTGTATGTGCCGAAAGATGAGAAGTTAAGAACGGAAATCATTAGGCTACATCACAATACACCCATAGGAGGCCACGAAGGACAATGGAAGATGGTGGGATTGGTCACCCAAAACTTTTGGTGGCCAGGAATAACGAAAGAAGTGAAGCGATATGTGGAAGGGTGCGACATCTGCCAACGCAACAAGAATTGCACAGAACAACCAGCCGGCAAGTTAATGCCAAATTCAATACCAGAGAAACCTTGGACGCATATATCAGCAGACTTCATCACAAAGCTGCTCTTAGCTCAGGGATACGACGCAATCTTGGTAGTAGTAGATGTAAGGGGCATACTTGGTGAGGCACCCAGTCACACTGCAGTATAGTAAAGCAGGCGTCTTAAGTTAGAGCAATGAGTAGCCCAGAAGCTCAAACTAATATTGAGGTAAAGTATTCTACCATACATCACTAGCTACTTATACTAGACTAGCTGGTCTGTGCACTAGTCGCCATAGTTATATGCACTGGACACTAATAACTACACTACCAGATATGGCTATGTAGCTCTATGATAGAGACCCGAACTAGAGGATAACAGGAGCTATGTACCACGGACTCCGAGGATCCATGGGAACACTAGATCATGTGAACCCTACCAGGTTATCTAAGCGACACCAGATGTCCCCTTACAGTAGATAGGTTAACAAAAATAGTACACTTTATATCTACTACAGAGAAAATGTCGGCAGAAGGTCTAGCAAGGCTGTTCAGAGATAATGTATGGAAGCTACATGGTCTACCCGAAAGCATCATATCAGATTGAGGACTGCAGTTTGCAGCAGGATTAATGAGAGAGTTGAATGAGAAGCTGGGGATCAGGAGTAAATTGTCAATGGCATTCCACCCTCAAACAGATGGACAAATGGAGAGGGTTAATCAAGAGTTGGAACAATACTTGAGAATGTTCATCGATCACAGGCAAGAACAGTGGCCAGAATGGTTAGGAACAGCAGAGTTTGCATACAACAATAAAGCGCACTCGAGTACCAGGATGTCACCTTTTAAGGCAAATTATGGACAAAATCCCAGGATGGGGTTTGAGGGGAGGAAGAAAAGAAAGTATGTGGGAGCAGAAAGATTTGTAGAAAGAATGAGAAAGATACAGGAAGAAGCAAAAGCAGTGCTAGGGAAAGTGCAAGCAGACATGAAGAAATACGCCAACAGGAAGGGATCAGAAGTAGAGGAGTATAGAGTAGGAGACTTGGTTATGCTCAGTACCAAGGATCTGAAATATCAGATGGTCGGAAGGAGAACAGAGAAGTTGATGGAGAGATTCGTAGGGCCTTACAAGGTGAAGAAAATCATATCAACGAATGTGGTTGAATTAGAACTACCCAATATAGTAAAAATACATCTGGTAGTCAACGTTAGTAGAATACATAGGTACATAGGGCAAGTAGAGGGACAGAGGAAGGAGCAGCTGGCTCTAGTTATAATCGAAGGAGAAGAGGAGTGGGAAGTAGAGCTCATACTAAATAAGAGGAAAGTTAGAGGAAAAGACAAGTATTTAGTATGATGGAAAGGATTTACAGCAGAGTCAAACACATGGGAAGGAAGAGAGAATTTGGAGAATGCAAAAGAAGCAGTCGAAGAGTTCGAGAGGGAATATCGATGAGATATGGAAGACGTGGCGCAGCAAGAGCGTAAAGAAGAGACGTTCAAATGAGGAGAGTTGCCGGGAAGGTTCACAGCAAGAACATTATACGGATGGTCAGATAAATGGTATGACCAAGAATACTGGGGTAGGTTGGAGAGAAATTGGAGACGATGGAAGGACAAGAGACCCGTAAGAAGAGGGATGATAAAGACGATCCCAGAAGAAGAAGAAATCAAGGAAGAAAAATTGGGAGTACAAGAATGGACAGAGGAGGATGAAGACGAGATGGGCGACATGATCGACCCATACTACAAGTTGTAGGAAAATTCCTTGGGATGAGGAAACTTGAGAGGGGGGTGGTATTATGACTTGGCAAAATTGGCTAAGTCATTATTTCTCTTTCTTTTCTTTTTCTTTTCTTTTAGTTCAAATATTGTTTTTCTTTTCTTTTTCTTTTTCTTTTAATTTGTAATATCAACGGACGCATGAGAGCAAGTTGACTCATAGGGAAGCGCAGGACTTAGTACAGGGTTAGGGTTACTCCTGTTGTATAAATAGTGTACAGAATCCAACGGGAACTCTCTTTGTCAAACATTGAACAAAGAGACAGTTGGCTTAATTCCAGTCATCGGACTTTAGCCGCTGACACCTCTTTCCTTTTCTTCCTTCTAGTTCTGCCCTTAATTTAGCAAGGGCATGCTTTTGGTTGAGCATGCTGCTCATGAGAGAGTTATATTGTTATTGAGACATTATGTTATGTCTTCACAGTAGTACAGAGTTAATGTCGATTCTTGCTAGTTACAACTATGTTTGTTGGGGCGCAAGATCTTCATCCAACCAGATACCTACTGCCCTACTGACTACTGTCCTAATAATATGGTTAGATGATCACTCCATGGGGGAGATCCCTAATCTAGACAGCCTTCTAGAAGTAACTGTCACTCCTCTGTATGTACCACTCACAATGGAGCACAGCACAAGGTTTATACTAAGAAAGGTACAAATAGCTACTAAACACCACCCAATTGCAAGGTCAGGTCTTGAACACAATATCTGGGTTTGGTACTGTGTCTCCATCTGCAGTCCCTAACTGACTGCAAAGTCCCCTTAAGCCAAGGGCCTGGCTATATATGAAAGTAACTAGTGATCGTGATGATCACCAGTTGAGAGTCAATGAGATTATGAGAATAAGAGTAAGCAAGGTCCAAGGTGGACGGTGCTCAAGTAGTGGAATCGAGTTCTAGTGTAAGACCTTAGCTGTAACAACTTAAATCCACTCTAAGTCTGAGTTGACAAGGAGAACTCAATAGAGTTCCCATTTGATTTTCTATACTATATATACAACCACCATTGTGGCTATGCGCTTTACCTCTAACAGTCCTCATGTTACTTGTCATGTGACTACCCTGTCATACCTTTGTGACTGTGACATGTGACATGACCATCCTGTGACCAATATCACACCTTTGTGACTTTGTGACTGTGACATAACTCCTTTTCCATGCTCCACCTTCATAGTAGTGATTCAACTAAATAAAAGAAAAGAAAATAAAAAATGACTTAGCCGTTTTGCCAAGTCATGACATTGCCCTTGAATTCTTGGAGCCCACTGTCTACTAGTTCCCTTCCCTTTAGTTCAGGTCTGCCCCATCAGTACTATATAGCCTTATTAGGTATGGTAGTTATTAGTGTCCTGATCTGTGTTCTCTTAGTAACCAGCACACAGACCAGGCTAGTCTAGTATATATAACTAGTAGTGTACAGTAGAATACCTTACCCTAACATTGATTAGAACTCCTGGGCTATTCAATGTTCCATGTTATGAATATTAAGTAGGACTATGGCTATTACCAGCTATGGTCAGACAATGAGTGGTTAGTAGAGAAAGAGCAGCATCTTAAGTTGACAAGTAAATGGTGAGTGGAATATCCCTTGCTTATGCAGCACTAAACAATTGTCCAATGCAGCATTATAAGCAAGAAAGTGACCTAGATATTGAGATACACAGGAAGCATTCTCTGTGATAAAAGATCTCTAGTCTTGGGCATTTTTCAGAGGATGATCCTCTGTGTAAAGTCAGTATTAAGTTTGAGGATCTATGGGATCACCTAGTGTCTGAAACACAAGAAGGAACCAAATGTAGGTTGATCTTTGTCTTGATTACTCCACGTTTACCAGAATACTTTAGCAAATTTCAAGGTAGAATTCCCCAATGGAGTTTCAGGATCACACTTCTGGATCATCACTGAGGCATGCTATCATAGTTACTGTCAACATCTAGATTACCTACTCAAGTCCAAATGTAAGCTTACAAATGTGACCTAAGTGTCCTGAATGGACAAATCAAGAGCACGATTGAGCACATGAGCAGTTTTCGGCCTATAATGTATTGTCTTGGTTCTGCAAATGATGTGGGTGTGATGTTTATTAAGTTCAGAATGGCTATTAGTAGGGTGAATTATTGTTGACTAGCATACATGTGCATTATCTGATGCAAAGCAGCTGAATTCTATAGTGAAATTGGTGTTTTCTTGCATTGATGTTGTTTACAAAGTCATGTCCCTTTACTATCTTGCTTACGATCCAGTTTAACACCTAAGCGCTCTTCAGGCTATAGAAGCACCTTATTTCACGCAAGAGGCACCAGCTGCTAAACTGCCCAGAGGGTACATGCACCTGCATACAATCTGATTCCTATAATCAATCTCCTACAGACTTATACACTCAAGGGTGAGTGGTATGAACTTGAAACGAAACGAGAACAGGCCAGAAGCAGAAGAAAAATGAAGGCAGTGCATAGATTGTTTATCATACTTTAGGTTATTGTGCACAATTTATCATTAAAATATGGATTTTGTAATGCTACAATAGACACGATCATACATGGATCTCTATGCTAGCAAGGTAACTAGGCTTCTTTCTATGAGACACTGTATGATAGTTTTCACCTATGTGGATTTGGGCATTAAGTGGGTGGTATACCAGATGCGGGTAATGGAGATGGCTCACATTGGCTGCTGTCTGCCTGATCTGCATATCCCAATGTTTTGTAAATGGTACTTCTGTGTTCTCTACTTCTTCAACCTCCCCTGATCCTCCTGTTTTTCCTTGAGCATTGTCTTCTATTGGGTTTATGAATATTATCAGTCCTGGACTAATAATAAATAGTTAGTAAAAGAGATAATGGTAGTGGCTAATGAAGTTGATAAAGATAATGCAATAGATAGTAAATTAGCACACCAGCAATAGTTTGGAAGAGATAATGAACTATTAGAGCAAAATTGAACAACCCTTGTAGCATTATAGACAGAATAAATGGGAAATCATTGAACTAATCCATTTATAGACTTTGACTTGACTAGTCACTCATTGCTACTTACTAGCACTTAGGATAGTAGTTTCCATGATGTTATTAGTTTGGATCAATACAGTCCAGAAAGAGAAGAGAACAGCAAGTCCTCTTTTTCTGTGTTTCATTCAATGTATAACTTATCATAAAATCAATAAATAATCTAAATAACCAATAAGGCACATTGACTCAATAAGACACATGTACCACAAAGCAAAATAAAACAAAACAAAAATACAAAATTAAAACCTAAAACCCAATAAAATTGGTATAATAACTTACATAATATTCTATTAAAATATATATAAAGCATGTATAAACTTGTTGAATATGTTTCCAACACTAAAATATAAAATCTATAATTGTAATAAAATAATAACACAAGAAAACAAGATACTAAAATAACTAAAAACAAAATAAAATTTACCTTAATCTAACATAACTTAAATTACCTTATTTATTAAAAATTTAATATTCCAAGCTTGATGTACACTAATTTAGAAAAGGTGAGGGTGGGGGAGGCTCCTTGGGGCCAAAAAAATAAAAAGTGTATAAAAGTATTTCAATAATACAAACAGTAACAAAAACTTGCAAAAAACAAACTAAAAAGTTTGCAAAAAAACCAAAATTACTAAAAAGCTTAATAAAATAAAAGTAGAGGTATTGAGCCTCAAACTAAGTAAATAAAAGCATAAAAACATCTGGATTACTAACTCAATAAAACTAAAAAACTCTTGTAAAAGATTAACCATAAAATAAATGAAATTAAGAATTTATTGAAAAGTAAATTTAGCAAAAGATGTTTTCAACTTTTCTGAAACTACAAACTTATCAAAAACTAAAAAAACATAATACTAGGCTCTAAAACCTCCTTTTCCAAAAAGAGCTCTAGTCTCCAAAAATTACCACAAAGTTTTCCATACCAAACAAAAAGTTCCAAAAACACTTACTGGCTGTACTTATTTGTAAAAAAATCTTGCAAACTTTGTTTAGAAGAGCGATTTTTCAAAAACTAGAAATTCAAAAAACTCATAAAATAACTAAAATTTCAATTATTGATAGACATATGGAAAATCTAATTTTGTTGACCTTCCATCACTAAAATCTTATATCCTTTCTACTACTACTAGAATACGATGAAAAATTTTACCAAGGTGAGCTACTAGAGTGAGAAGTAAAAAAGGACATGAGAAAGGACTTGTATTATTAATAGGGACAAATAAATAAGGAAATGTATAAATAGTGTAAAGAGATCAAGCAAGAACTCCATCGAGTTCTTTTCTAATTCTGAAGAGCTCCCTTGATCCTAACCCAGGATTAAGATCTTAAGTCAGTCGCTGATATACATTCTGGAGACTCAAAGTATAAGTAGGGCTCTTGTTACAGCCACTATTCTTAGGTGAAATAGAATGATGATAGTGTCAATATAAGAATAAAAATGTGATGTCCATTTATGCTGCTGTCATGGAAGCATTGAAGGGGGCAAAAGGGACTATTAGCCTAGCACAAGCTAAAGATGCAGTACCAGGTCCCAATTGCATGCTAAAGAGTTTGTGGGGATGAATCAAGAATAAAGGTATTAAAAAGAGAATATAGAAACTTAGTGTGATAAT
>Ga0157360_1000820_pt1 | contig 11647 bp, 9 predicted proteins | sample AttlaeALBM1_FD_111483 | JGI IMG/M metagenome (GOLD analysis project Ga0157360, IMG submission 111483) | Fungus gardens microbial communities from leaf cutter ant in Ribeirão Preto, State of São Paulo, Brazil - Atta laevigata ALBM1 | ecosystem: Host-associated > Fungi > Mycelium > Unclassified ... | reverse complement strand
GCCGGCATGACTCGCAAAAATGCGGTTCTGTTCCCCCGCAGAAAGCCGTGCATAGAGCGGCAGTACCTCTGTATGACGCAATTGGGCACGGCGCAATATATCAGCGGTTTCGCGAATCTCGCGTTCGCCGGGAAGGAAAACAAGTATATCCCGCGGCCCCTGAAACCAATGCCGTTCACGTTCCAGTGTTTCGATCTCTTCCACCGCTCGAAGAATACCTTCCTGAAGGCTGATGTCCTCTTCATCTTCCCCTGCTCTGACCAAAGGACGATACAGGGTATCCACATCGAATGTACGGCCGGATACTTCGATAATGGGGGCAGGCACTTCCTTGCCATTTTCCTCTTTGGCGAAATGGTGAGAAAAGCGCTCAAGATCAATGGTCGCAGAAGTGATAATGACTTTGAGATCAGCACGGCGTGCCAGCAAACGCTTCAAATAGCCCAACAGGAAATCGATATTCAGGCTGCGTTCATGGGCCTCGTCAATGATAATGGCATCATATTTCAGCAGGTCGGGATCATGCTGTGTTTCGGCCAACAGGATACCGTCTGTCATCAACTTGACGCGCGTTTCCGGCCCCGTGTTATCGCTAAAGCGCATCTGATAACCAACGGCACTTCCCAGAGGTGTTTCCAACTCTTCAGCCAAACGGGCTGCCACTGAACGAGCCGCCAGACGCCGTGGTTGGGTATGCCCTATTACGCCCCGCGAGCCCAAGCCAATCTCAAGGCACATTTTGGGTAACTGAGTCGTCTTACCAGAACCGGTTTCTCCGGCGACTATGATAACCTGATGCTCTTCCAATGCCGCCATGATGGTATCGTGTTTGGCACTGACGGGCAGCACTTCGGGATAACGAATGCTCAAGGGTTGGGCTTTACGTACCTCTACTTGCTGACGACTCTTGTCCACACGTTTTTGAACATCCAGCAGCCCCCGATCAATCGGTTGCTGCCGTTCAAACCGTCGTTGCAACCCTTCCAGTCTTTTACCCAGGGCGTGCTGATCCTTTAACGTTACGTTCTTCAGCTGCATTTCAAGCGCTGCGAGCTGATGACGTTCATTAGCCTGCGACTGCATGTGATGGGTGGAAGTATCACTGGAAGAAGCACTATTGCTCAAAGCAACCTCGTGAATTGATGATGTGATCAATAAGGAAGTAGATGGCGAAAATGCAGCACTCTACTACGGAAAACCTGACGCAAGGAAAACCGTGTACGCCGGTCAATAGGGACTTCAATCGGGAAAATTTGTAGTGACGGCAAGTATAGCGCAGATGACCGGTATAATGCAGGCAGGCAGTAGGTTACCGCCAAGGCATATCTTTTGGACAAACGTCAGATTGTACCGCAATGCGCATTCACCGGAGGAAGTCACACACCAGAATGGAACAGCCTGACGCTTCGAGCGCATAGAGCGCGCCTGGCCCCAACGAATACATACAGGGGAAGCCCACCAAGGAGGTGAGCAATCCTGCAAAAAAAGGGGGGCAGGAAAAAACTTAAAGCGTAGGCTCCTTAGGGCGCTGCTTATTACCCTGTGCAACGCCTGCCTTCCTTTTGCCGACCTGACCGTTTTTGTCATTCCTGGCGGGTTTGCTTTTTCTCGTCCTAACTGCCAAGGTAGCACCCAACACAGCACCGATAACGGCACCTATCAGCAAAACAACAAAGGATATGCCACCGCGGTGCGCGAGAATATCCATTGCCACATTAATGATTGCCGGCGCTAGACCCGTATAGGCGGGGCTGTCATGCGTGGCAGCAATATTGAATACCCATGGCGTCCAGATAATCCCGGCGACGAGCCCCGTTATGGTCCAGCGCAACAGGCGCGGCAAAAAGCCTATCGCAAAATAGCCGGCAACCAGAACGATCAATGACAATATGGCGTAATAAAGCCACAACAAGGGCAATGAATTTGACAGTAACACTGAATAAGCTCCAACACTTGACTTCGCAACGTTTTACGACTGGACGTGTACCCGTTCATTCAACCAGTGAAGACAACAAGTGTAAAATTGATCATCAAATATCTCACTGATTATCCCTGTGCTTGCACGATACAACACCAACATGTGTGATATTCGCTGTGAACAGGAAGATGAACACGTTGACCCACTGATTTTTCTCTTTGCCAGGTACTATGAAAGCACTTTCGTTACCAAGTTCCCTAGATACACGCCCGCTTGGTCGGGTAATTGAGCGTTATGCTCGTAACAATGATCCTCAATGGCTTTGGTTGGAAAACACTCAGGATCGCGAAGTCGAGCAATTCCTGAAAGATTCCAACACCGCAAGCAAACAGTGTAGCTCACCTCTTGCAGAGTTAGCAGAAGAACTTTATCGCTCTCAGTTATTTCGCCGTGAATTGGCCTCTGAAAGCCTACACATTCCACAAGACCACTATACCTATTGGAGCAGTATCGGGAAGGTGGATGACTACCCTGCATGGTACCGGCATCCCAATGGCCAACGAGAGCAAGTAGAGACTCTTCTGGACCTCCAGCAGCTTTCACAGGATCATGATTTTATCGAACTTGGCGATATAGCTCTATCCTCCGATGAAAATTTAATGGCATGGACCCTCGATACCGAAGGTGCCGAGTACTTCGACCTCTATATCAAGCGCTTACCTGAGGGAGAAGCAGAGTTATTGGTCGAAGAGATGGCGGGCGATGTTATTTGGGCCGAAGATAATTGTACCCTTCTCTATACTGCGGTCGATGCTACACAACGCCCAAACCGTGTCTATGCGTTAAACATTGTCACGCGTAAAAAAACGTTATTGTTTGAAGAGAAAGATAGCGAATTCACGGTCAGCATCGGTAAAACCCGTTCCTTGACATGGCTAGTGATTGAAAGCGTTGCCAGGGATACCAGTGAAAGCCATCTGATCCCGGCGGCTGCCCCGCTTACGCCATTGCAGTGTGTATTGCCACGGGCGTCAGGTCTTGAATATAGCCTTGAGCATCGGCCAGGTATTTTTTACGTGTTGCATAATCGCGATCATCGCCATTTCCAGATCGATATTGCGACTGAAAAGGAGCCCGGTTGCTGGCACCCGTGGGTGCCAGCACATGAAGAGCTGACGCTGGAAGGGCTAGACGCGTTTGACTGGGGAATCGTGATCAGCAGCCGCGATCATCAGCAAGCACAGCCTCTCTTGCGCATTATCGAACTTACAAAAGAAGTACCCTCGAATACAGTTTCACTCAAGGCAGCTCATTCACCAGAGTGTTATCTTCGCGATAAGGACATCGAGTTGAATGAAACACCGATGAGCCTGAATATTGATGGCAGCCTGCGCTTCCATGACCGTACCTTACGTTTGCATGAAGAGTCATTTACAACACCGTCTCGCACTGTGTCGTATCATCTTGACACGGCTGAACGCAGGATATTGAAACAGCAAATCGTTCATGGTGACCTCCAGCCGGAAGATCTGGTGAGCTGGCGCATCTGGGCTACTGGCGAGGATGGAACGCAAATTCCTGTCTCGATCATTATGCGCAAGGACATGGCAAAGAGCGGACTACCTCGCCCAACACTCTTGTATGGGTATGGCGCCTATGGCGAAGCCCTTGACCCATGGTTCTCGGTACAACGGCTTGAATTGTTAGCACATGGCTTCGTTTTCGCGGTAGCCCACGTGCGTGGGGGAAGTGAACGGGGAGAGCCCTGGTATTTGTCCGGCAAGCTTGCTCACAAGGAGAATAGTTTCAATGATTTCCTGACCGCTCGAAACGCATTGGTTGAAGCCGGTATCAGCATCCCTGAACGTATTGCTGCCTACGGTGCCAGTGCCGGTGGTTTACTGGTAGGTGCATGCTTGAACAAAGCGCCTGAATACTTTTGTGCGGCGGTACTCGATGTCCCCTTTCTTGACGTAGTACGCACCATGCAGAACCCGGACCTTCCTCTGACGACATCCGAGTATCAGGAATGGGGCAATCCCGCAGAGCCCGAAGTTCATGAGCGTATTCTTCGCTATTCCCCCTTGGATAATATATTGGATCAAGGGTATCCCCCCATGTTGATTCAGGGGAGTTGGCACGACTCACGTGTTCCCTATTGGGAACCCGCCAAATGGTTTGCCCGGATAAACGAAACCCACCCGGACAGAGGCCCCGTCATGCTGTTCACTGACATGGACGCGGGGCACGGGGGTACCGCTGGCCGCTTTTCAGCATTGAAAGAGAGCGCGCGCCAGGATGCCTTTTTAATCTGGGCGCTTCAATTCAATACAGGAAAAGCCGGGTAGTCAGCTGGTAATCGAGAGCTAAAAATGGATAGGTGTCAGATGCGCACGATCGGATAGCCCGCACCCTAATCCATCTACGTGCAATTAATACACATCCAATAGACCAAAGTGGCATCGTAAACAGGATGCTCAGGGTAAAATTAAAAGCGCAAATGAAGTATATTCAACAGTTATGGGTAAGGTATCGGCAGAAATTGCCCGAAATGATAACCTTTAAGGGTTATAGACCAATAATATAGTCGAATAATACAGCCAGAGAGATCGCGCGTACCACGCGTGAGGAGATAAATCTATAATGTCATCATCCAGTCCGGGTATTGTCGAATTACTGACACTGGAACCCCTGGAAGTCAATTTGTTTCGAGGACGTAGCCTGGATTTGGGCTTACCCCAGCTTTTCGGTGGACACGTTCTGGCACAGGCGCTCACGGCAGCAAGTCACAACGTTGTACCGGAACGCAAGGTTCACTCACTGCATGGCTATTTCCTGAGGCCGGGAGACGCAAAGCATCCAGTAGTATACGAAGTCGATCAAACTCGTGATGGAGGTAGTTTTTCGACCCGCCGCGTTACCGCCATCCAACATGGCAAGCCCATTTTCTTCTGTAGTGCTTCTTACCAGATTGAAGAGAAGAAAGAGTTGAAGCATCAGACACCTCAGCTCCCTGAAGGACTGCCTACTGCAGAAGAATTGATTGCGCAGGGCCATGACACGATCGTTAAGCGTGTCCCTCTGATTCCATTGGATATTATTCGTTGTGAGATAAATCCCGAAGAATCACGTCAGGCAATCTGGTTTAGAATCCGCGGTGATGCACCCCGGGATCCTGTTCTACACCGCCAGATTTTAGCCTATGCTTCCGACCTTGATCTTCTGGCAACAGCGCTGGTTCATCATGGCAAGCAACCGCAAAAGGATGTACGTTTGGCCACCATAGACCATGCCATTTGGTTTCACAAGGATCTGGACCTCTGCCAATGGCATTGCTATCGCATGTATAGCCCGTGGGCAGGTAACGCACGAGGTCTAAGCCGCGGAGAAGTCTTCAACCAAAATGGGGAACTCGTGGCCGAGACCATGCAGGAAGGTCTGACACGGCCTGTCTAAAGACGGCAGGCATCCCGCTCTCTAGAGCTCTGAATTCCATAAATAGCAGAAGATAAATGGAATTCAGAGCGGCTGTGTGTAGCCTGCTTTCTCATTATCCACTTTCTCGTTACTCGCAGAAACACCACCACACGACTTCCATGGGATACATGATATCGCCCCTCCAGGTGCGTATCTGCTCATATTGAGCAATATATTACTTCAGAGGGATGAAGCGTTCTTGCTGGTCCTACTCTGACGTACATTTTTACGCTTGGCGTTGCACCATACCTTGTTGTTTAAAATCCCCCCTCCTACTGTTATCGCTGTGCACGTATCCTTGGCTATTGCGGCCAATGTGCTCAACCCTGAAATTGCCAATAAGTGATGTGATACGACTGCTCTTTCCCACCTCCTTGGCGAAAAAGAAATGGCAAGGAAAGTAGAACTCATTAAAAAATGATATTCTGTGCAAATAATTATTTTAAATTGTCACCATATGAGTCGACGACTCCCGTAACACAGCAGTATAAGGATGGCGCTATATGTCACATTCATCCGTTTCCACGACTCCGCTCAAAGGATTGAATAAAAGAGAGCTTGTTCTCATTGGTATCACGGCAATCTGGGGCGCTTCATTTTTTCTAATACATACTGCCATGCAGGTGTGTGGCCCATTGTTTTTTGTGGGTGTGCGCTTCGGCACCGCCGGACTGATCAGCCTGGCTCTATTCCATAAATCGTTGAGGCATATTACCCGATTGGAGTGCACCGCCGGTTTGAGCATTGGCCTGGGCATCACATTAGGGTATGGCCTCCAAACCATGGGATTACAAACCATTAGCAGTAGTCGTTCTGCCTTCATGACGGCACTTTATGTTCCCATTGTACCGATACTCCAATGGATTATTTTTAGACGTTCATTAAGCCTCATGGGCTGGCTGGGAGTGTTATTGGCCTTTAGTGGATTGATATTGCTCTCCAACCAGGGGCTGGGTGATTTCAGCATCAGCCGTGGCGAAATTTATACATTGCTATGCACTATCGCCATTGCCGGTGAGATCATTTTGATCGGCCAGTTTGCGGGGAGTGTCAATGTGCGTAACGTCACCACCATTCAGCTTATAATGGCAAGCCTACTCTCCTTCGCGTTTATGCCTGTCGCTGGCGAACCCATTCCCCCGTTCTCCTGGATATGGGTTTCCACAGGATTGGCTTTAGGCGCCGCCAGTATTCTCATTCAATGGGCAATGAATTGGGCTCAACGTGCAGTCACGGCTACTCGCGCCACATTAATTTATGCCGGTGAACCGGTATGGGGTGGATTGTTTGGCCGTTTGGCGGGTGACAGACTGCCTGCTATCAGTTTATTGGGTGCTGGGCTAATAGTGCTTGGGGTAGTGGTCAGTGAGCTGAAGCTGCCGAGAAGAAGCAAACATGCGATTGCAAAAGGCAAGGTGAGGGAATAACGCTTTGCCCTGACGCTTAACGAAGAATGGCGATGATATGCTCTTCGAAATCCTCTTCATCGACCTCATTTTCAGAGACGGCAATACCTTTTACACTAATGCCTTTGCGATGCATACGTTGGGTATTGCCGGCAATCAACGGGTGCCAGCCAGCCAATCCCCGCCTTTCTGCCATACGCCGATACGCACAGCTTCCCGGCAGCCAATCAAAGGCAGGCAGGTTATCACGTGTTAATTGCGTACATTCGGGAACACGTTCGAAGCGGTGTTCGTAGTCAGTACATTGACAGCTTTCAGTATCCAACAAGCCGCATGCAACATCGAGCAAAGCGACTTCTCCGGTATCAGGATCTTCCATTTTCATAAGGCAACAGCGGCCACAACCATCACACAAGGCTTCCCACTCTGTATCCGTCAACTCATCCAGTGTGAACCGTTCCCAAAAACGCTCACGTAAGGGAGCCCCCTGATTTTTTCTCTTGGAAGGAGCCCTCTCACACGAGGAGGTTGGGAACTCGGAAAGGTGACAGGAATAAGAGTCAGAAACGGTCATAGGCCTTGTTTATCGTGTGATAGCGTGTGGGGATGAAAACCATCGGGGAAAATCATCTGACGGCATGGATGGAAAAGTCAGGGTTCGGTGGCATCTGCAAGTAAAAGCCCTTGCTTTGGATGGCCTCCATGACATCCCTGACATCGACACGTGCCAATGTGCGTGATTCCGTCAGCAAGACAACAAGAACAGGGCGAGGCGTGCCAAAACGTTCCCACAATTCCGCAGGCAATGATGAAAGATCATTATCGCGCTCAACATACAGGTACATCTCTTCCCAACGGGAACTTGCATATACCTGACACATGATTTTTTCTGACATCATTACCTGAACCTCTTGTTTACCAATTTCCAACACCCAGTGCGATACCGCGATGATGTATTACCTTTGCGAAAGATGCTCTTTGATCATCATCTGACTGACCAAATCGTTTATCCAACGCCCCTTTTCAGGTATCCCCTCCATTATTCCGGCCCGTGAATTACCCACCTACCATGCTGTAGGGCAAAGTCACATGTGGATTCCTGCTCAGGATGCAGAGGGATTGATCAGGGACTGCCTGAATGTCGCATCGAGCAAATCACCACGCCAACCGCCGAGCGAACACGCATCAAGCTTTTGGGAATCGTGAGCTGCCACGACAATCCAATCATCGTAATCGCGGCGGCGAACCAGGACCTCCGGTGCTATATCAAGGGATTCCGCCTGTTGTTTCACCTCACCTTTCAGTACTTTTTGAGCCTGACGGTAGAATGGCGTAACGGGTGATGCCAACGTGGCTACGTCACGTTTATCTTTCAATGCCTGTGAGATGATCGCCAATAAATGGTTGCCATCCTGTTTGATAACAGACCGCTTGAGCTCACGTACCGCTGCCAGGCCAGCTTTGTCTCGTGGCATATTTTCGGCTATTTCGAACAGCACTGCATCAGACACCAACCAGTTCCGTGGAATGTCGCGATCACGTACCTGTGTTTCACGCCATTCACACAAGGCAGCGAAAACGCTCAGCGCACGTTTCGATAACTTCCATGCATTCCGATAACGCAAGTAATACTGCGAAAAGTCAGAGGGCGCTGCAGCACTTTCAATCAATCGTTGGCAATCTTCATACACCCATGAAAGACGGTCCTTTTCTTCCAGCGCCTTTTTCTGCAACGTCCAAATGGACGGTAAATAAAGCACGTCAAGTGCAGCGTATTCATACTGCTTGGGTGACAGCGGGCGTTTCAGCCAATCGGAACGAGTCGCACCCTTGTCCAAAGGAATGGCCAAGTAGGTGTCAACCAGCTTTTGATAACCCATGGCAGGTGTCGGCCCCAACAAGGATTCCGCTATTTGGGTATCCATTAAAGGCGCGGGCAGGCACCCGCCCCACTGGGCCAATACTTCAAGATCCTCACTACAGGCGTGTATCAGCTTGAGGGTATCGGATGATTGCATTAACTGCTGAAAGGCAGTTGTTGCCGCTACTGCTACAGGATCAATTAGCCAGACCGATACGCCATCACTTAACTGAATCAGCGCAGGAATGGCATGAAACGTCGTTTCACGCATGAATTCAGTATCCAGCGCGATGACACGACTATTTTCCAAATGCCGACAGACAGCATCCAGGGCACCTGGATGATCAATCCAGTGCGTAATTGACGATACATCAGCCATGGGAATGATGCTCTAATACACAAAAAACAGCGTCAATAACACGCTTTTTGAATGAATGATAGAAGAAAGACCACATAAGTATGCAGCGGGTATCAACATCATGATTCCGCTGAAAAGGGTTGGCGCCCATTGAATGCTCTTGAGAGAGTGCCGCCATCAACGTACTCAAGTTCGCCCCCCATTGGCATCCCATACGCTAGCCGTGAACATTTAACACCATATGCCAACAATAGCTCGGAAATATAGTGAGCAGTTGCTTCTCCCTCAATGGTGGGGTTGGTCGCTAAAATAACTTCCTCTAAAGGCGTCTCCAGCTGACTTAAGCGTGCAACCTCCTGCTCCAGAAGTTCCAGACCAATTTCCTCGGGCCCAACACCATCCAAAGGAGATAAATGCCCATGTAGTACGAAATAGCGGCCTCGGAAACCACCCGCATCTTCAATTGCGATCAGATCAGCCGGCGATTCTACCACACACATCAAGCGGTCATCGCGTCGTGGATTGGCGCAAAGTTCACATAAGTCATGTTCGGATAAATTACGGCAGTGCTGGCAGTAACCGATATGTTCCAATGCGTCCCCAAGTGCTGAGGCAATACGTTCACCTCCCAGACGATCCCGCTCCAAAAGGTGCAATGCCATACGCTGCGCACTTTTTGGGCCAACGCCAGGAAGCACACGCAATGCATCCAACAATTGTTCGAAAAGGGGTGAAAAGGCCATGGCAATCTCTTTAGATGCTTTTTAGATGCTTCCTTTACGTACTATCTTTAAGTGCTGACTTAAGGTGCTTCAAGCGCTGACTTAAGGTACTTCAAGCGCTGCCTTAAGGTGATTCTTTAGACATTGGCTATTCGTGCTTTCGTCCAATCCATCACTCACTTGCTTTTCAGATGCGCTTGATAGATGCACTCTATGCACCTTTGATGAGACGAAGTAGGTACCTGCTGAATACGCCTCGATCACACTCTCCCATCAATGGCGCATCATCCGGGCCGCTTTGAATTTCATGAAATCCATGATTTGAAAGTAACGGTAATACTGACACTTCCAGTATTTAGCGTCACTTACCAATGGCCTCTTAGAACGGTAGTTTGAAACCTTCTGGAAGATTCATACCATCGGTAGCTTCTGCCATACGTGCTTTGGAGCTGGTTTCTACCTTGTGAACAGCATCATTGACGGCTGCGGCAAGCAAGTCTTCGAGGAACTCTTTCTCTTCTTTCATGACAGAAGGATCCAGATTAATGCTCAGCACGTCGTGACGACCATTCATGCGAACAGTAACCATTCCTGCACCGGAAACACCCTCAACTTCCTGCTCGGCGATCTCTTCCTGCACCTTTTGCATTTTTTCCTGCATTTGCTGAGCCTGCTTCATCAGGCCACCCATGCCACCTTTAAACATGAAATACTCCTTAAAATTACGGGCGCGATAAAGGCGTATAAATACTTATCGCTTCCTACAATATTAATTATGTCGTACCGGGCCAACCATACCCGGCACCTTGTCAACATTCAGCAGTGGCGAAATGATAATGCCGGATTGGCACGTATCCGCGCACTGACGAAGCATACAAGATTAACCACTTATTCGCGCGACTCGACGCTCTCCTCGAGCAAACGCGCACCGAATTGTTCCATGAGTACCTGTATATGAGGGTCACCTTGCAATGCTTCAACCGCTCGTTGGCGACGTTCTCGTTGAAAACGCTGCGCACGTATATGTGGGGTTTCAATCGCAGGATCAATATCACCGGGAATGATTGTCACAGAACGGGCCGCGCCAAGACGTTTCAGTTCGTTCTCAAGCCGACGGGTATGAATGTCCGCATTCATTGCGGCTTGCGTGGGGTCCAGCCGTAATTCCAACTGATTATTCTGGTCGGATATGACAATGCAATTGGCGATCAAATTACCGGTGATCCCCCCCAAGTGAATATGGGGATAGAGTTGCAGCCATACCGCGTGATCGATGACTGTTCCTTCAGGTAGCTGGTAGTCCGATACCGCTTCGGTAACGGATGTCTCAGGCATATCAGGCTCATCGACAGGGCTCTCGTCCAAAGCCTGTGAAAAGGCTTCACTAACATCATTGCTGGGCTCAAGCGCTGCATATTCGGTATATGAATCATCGTCATCCTCCTCCTGATCCTCATCGACCGAAGGGTGAGCAGCGGAGGCATGTCCCCGTGGGGAGGACACATCACCCGAGTAGGTAGCGTGCGCTTCCGGCTCTTTAGGTTCCTGATATCCTGAAGGTGAAGACACTGCCTTTTCCTGCGCCATATCTCCCGAATGATTGGCCGATGAAGCATCATCACTCGATATCTTTTCCGGTGCCATTGATGGCTTTAAGTTTGGTGCCTGTGGTGCACCACATTGCGGTTCGACTGGTATCGATTGATCGGAAGGATACGACGCCGCCTCCCCCCAGGGGGGAGGTTCTGCAGCGAGAGCTTCCTCCTCACGAACGTTTGAAGATTGGGTATTTGCCGCTGTAGTGCTTGACGATGGAATAGAGGGCGAAGGTGTCGTTGATGAAGGGGAATGGCTACTCGGCATTGCACACTCATGCAAATACGCATTGCCCGAGGCACCTGTGGG
>Ga0157360_1000819_pt1 | contig 11651 bp, 13 predicted proteins | sample AttlaeALBM1_FD_111483 | JGI IMG/M metagenome (GOLD analysis project Ga0157360, IMG submission 111483) | Fungus gardens microbial communities from leaf cutter ant in Ribeirão Preto, State of São Paulo, Brazil - Atta laevigata ALBM1 | ecosystem: Host-associated > Fungi > Mycelium > Unclassified ... | reverse complement strand
ACCCGCCAGTGGTCGCGCTGTTCTGTCACAGGAGCTGGATGGGATTAAATCGCATAACCATACAGCGGCGGTTTCTGCTACCGACTTAGGCACTAAATCGACATCTGCATTTGACCACGGAACAAAAACGACAAGTAGTTTCGATCACGGGACAAAAAGCACTGACTCGGCTGGACAACATACTCATGCTTATTCAGATCAGCAGCTGGCCTATGGAAAAGGATCTCCGGTTGCGGGGAGTACCGGTACATGGTCAGGCACCTCTGAAACAGCGCGCACCACTTCTGGCGCAGGGGGACATGCTCACACCGTTGCTATCGGAGCACACGCACACTCAGTCGGCATCGGCGCGCACAGTCACTCTGTAGCCCTGGGTGCTCACAGCCATACGGTGACAATCGCAGCCGCTGGCAACAACGAAAACACCATAAAAAATATTGCATTTAACTACATCGTGAGGCTCGCGTAATGACATTTAAAATGACCGGAAACAGCAGAATTATCACTGTTTATAATTATCGCGCCGATACCGGTGAATTTATTGGGAAAGGTGATGCAATGATTCCTCCTTTCACCGGATTACCGGTTTATTGCACATGTGAGATTCCTCCACAAACCAGTAAAGGGTTAATTCCAGTATATGATCTCTCGCTTGAGTGCTGGAAAACAGCGGAAGACCATCGTGGCGAAGTAGTGTTTGATACTGAGACTGGCGAACCGGTCGAAATTACAGAGCCGGGCGAATATCCGGAAGGGACAACCACTATTGCGCCAGACAATGTGTGGCAAAAATGGGATGGAAAAGCCTGGGTTGATGATCCGGAAGCAAAGCAGAACGCACTTGCTGAGGAAGTGCATGAGCAGAAAAACACACTATTAAAACAGGCGAATGAGTTCATCTCTGTATTGCAGGATGCGCTTGATTTGGATATGGCAACGGACAGTGAAAAAAAAGACCTCATGGCATGGAGAAAATACCGTGTTTTGTTGACACGCATTCAGCCTGAGGATGCAAAAGATATTAAGTGGCCGTTAAAACCTGCATAGTACATACATTACCGTGAAGTTAAGCGCAAAAAAAGCCCTCCAGGTGAGGGCAGTCATTTTGCTTGCGTCGATTCTTGTTATCACGATATGGCATGTGTAATGACTCATCCGTGAGTCTTGTACCCTGGGTTGGGCGTGTATCCTTTCGGAGCCGTTCTAAGCATGGCCTGGATATGATAAACAGCAAGCGTAAGCGGTAAAATAAAGTGAAAAATATATTCAGGAAAAACGCTGCGCGGCATTTACGGAACATGAGGGGTGGTTATGTTGAGAAAGCAGCAGGCGAAAAAGTCCCCTTTCGAAGTGAAATCCAGGCCTTCGAAAGGGTAATCAGGAGGCCAATTTATACAAGGATGGACTGAGATTAGTTGAGTTCAATTTAATTACTATCTGCATAAGTAAAAAAGCTTAAATCACTAAATCACAGCGAAACGCTAATACCCTGAAAACCTCCCCATAACAGGCGGATAAAGGCCGTCTTTTACCTGTCCGTTGTTGTCCAGCACGGCACCCATCCCGAATAAATAGCCCCGCCCCCGCACACCCTGGAAAATAGCACTCACCCCAACACCACGGAGTTAAACGGATGAGTGATTATCATCACGGCGTGCAGGTCGTCGAAATCAACGACGGCACGCGCGTTATTTCGACCGTCTCAACGGCGATTGTCGGCATGGTCTGTACGGCAGACGATGCTGACCCTGCAACATTCCCCCTCAATGAGCCGGTACTGATTACCAGCGTCCAGAGCGCCATCGCCAGGGCCGGGAAAAAAGGCACCCTTGCCGCCTCGCTACAGGCCATCGCCGACCAGTCAAAACCGGTGATTGTCGTCGTGCGCGTAGCCGAGGGCACCGGTGACGATGAGGAGGCCGCTTTCGCGCAGACGATTTCCAACATCATCGGCACCACGGATGAGAACGGCAAATACACCGGCCTGAAAGCCCTGCTGACCGCCGAAGCAGTGACCGGCGTCAAACCGCGTATTATTGGCGTGCCGGGTTACGACACGCAGGAGGTGGCGACCGCTCTTGCGCCTGTCTGCCAGAAGCTGCGCGCGTTTGGCTACATCAGCGCGTGGGGCTGTAAAACGGTATCTGAGGCCATTAAATACCGCGATAACTTCAGCCAGCGCGAGCTGATGGTCATCTGGCCGGATTTTCTCGCCTGGGACACAGTGACCAGCACCACCGCCACGGCTTACGCCACCGCCCGCGCCCTCGGCCTGCGCGCCGCTATCGACCAGTCTGTTGGCTGGCATAAAACCCTCTCTAACGTTGGCGTGAACGGCGTCACCGGCATCAGTGCGAGCGTGTTCTGGGATTTACAGGAGCCCGGCACCGATGCAGACCTGCTCAACGAGGCGGGCATCACGACGCTTGTCCGCAAAGATGGTTTCCGCTTCTGGGGTAACCGCACCTGCTCCGACGATCCGTTATTCCTGTTTGAGAACTACACCCGCACCGCACAGGTTATCGCTGACACGATGGCGGCGGCGCATATGTGGGCGGTCGACAAGCCGATCACCGCGACGCTTATCCGCGACATCGTTGATGGCATCAATGCCAGATTCCGCGAGCTGAAAACTAACGGTTACATCATTGATGCGACCTGCTGGTTTGACGAGGAAGCCAACGACAAGGAGACCCTCAAGGCCGGAAAACTGTATATCGATTATGACTATACGCCGGTTCCCCCTCTCGAAAATCTGACCCTGCGCCAGCGCATCACCGATAAATATCTGGCGACGCTGGTCTCGGCCGTCAACAGCAAATAAGGAGCCTGATTAAATGGCCATGCCGCGCAAGCTCAAATACATGAATGTGTTTCTGAATGGCTTCAGCTATCAGGGGATCGCCAAATCCATCACCCTGCCGAAGCTCACCCGCAAGCTGGAGAACTATCGAGGGGCGGGGATGAATGGCGTCGCGCCCGTTGATATGGGGCTTGATGATGATGCGCTCTCGATGGAATGGTCGCTCGGTGGCTTCCCCGACTCCGCTATCTGGGAGCTCTACGGTGCAACCGGCGTTGATGCCGTGCCGATCCGTTTTGCTGGCTCCTACCAGCGTGACGACACCGGCGAAACCGTGGCCGTTGAAGTGGTCATGCGGGGGCGTCAGAAGGAAATCGACACCGGCGAGGGCAAACAGGGCGAAGACACCGAGTCGAAAATCTCGGTTATCTGCACCTATTTCCGCCTGACGATGGACGGTAAAGAACTCATCGAAATCGACACCCTCAACATGGTCGAGAAGGTGAACGGCACCGACCGCCTCGAACAGCACCGCCGCAATATCGGCCTGTAATCCTCACCCGGTCAGCGCCGCTGGCCGGTTACCCTGAAACCTGATTAAGACGAGAACACCATGACAAACGACAACGTAATCACCCTCGAATCCCCTGTTAAACGCGGCGAGCAGGTTATCGACCAGCTCACCCTGATGAAGCCCAACGCCGGAACGCTGCGCGGTGTCAGTCTGGCCTCGGTGGCAAACTCTGACGTCGATGCGCTGATTAAGGTGCTGCCGCGCGTGACGTCCCCGTCGCTGACCGAGCATGAGGTCGCGGCGCTGGAGCTGCCTGACCTTGTGGCGCTGGCCGGTAAGGTGATCGGTTTTTTGTCGCCGAGTTCGGCGCAGTAACCTTCCCGAAAAATCTGTCGGTTGATGACCTGATGGCGGATATAGCGGTGATTTTTCACTGGCCGCCATCAGAGCTCTATCCCATGAGCCTGACCGAGCTCATCACATGGCGCGAAAAAGCGCTCCAGCGAAGCGGAAACACCAATGAGTGATGTAAAACTTCAGGTATTGCTCAAGGCCGTTGACCAGGCGACCCGCCCGTTTAAAGCCGTACAGGACGCCAGCCGCACGCTGGCGGGAAATATCCGCACCTCACAAGGTGAGTTACGGGAGCTGAATGCGCAGGCTGGCCGCATTGAGGGCTTTCGTAAGACCAGCGGTCAGCTGGCTGTAACCGGTCACGCCATGAAAAAAGCGCAGGAGAATGCCGCCAGACTGGCCGCAGAGATGCGCAGCACAGCCAGCCCGACACGCGCACAGGTTAAGGCGTTTGAAGAGGCCAGACGCAGCGCCGCCGCATTAAAAACTAAATATGACAGCCTCAAAGAATCCGCACACCGCCAGCGTACCGCGCTGAGGGATGCCGGTATTGATACGCGTAATTTATCCGGTGCCGAGCGAAGCCTGCGCAACGATATCGCCCGCACCACCGCAACGATGGAGCAACAGCGCGCGGAGCTTATCCGGGTCAGCCGTCAGCAGGAGAAACTTAACGCTGTAAGTAAGCGGTACGAGCGCGGCAAAGCGATCGCGGCGGGCGTGAGAAACACCGGCGCGGCGGCATTCGGTATCGGAACGGCGAGCCTGTACGCGGGCAGTCGCATGATGGCACCGGTGGTGGAAACACAGAAAAGCGGCACGCTGATAGCCGCGCGACAGGGAGAAAACGCCGAACAGGGGAAGCAGTACACGCACATTATTCAGGACATTAACGGCTCGGGTGTCAGCGATAACATCGAGCAAATCACCGAGGCGCTGTCAGCGGTGCGCAGCACTCTCGGCACATTCGGTGCAACCGGTGAGGCAGAGCTCAGCCGCATCACCCGTAAGGCACTGGATATGCAGACGACTTTTGGCAATGAGGTGCCGGAGAGCATCCAAATAGCGGCGATCATGATGAAAAACGGTCTCGCCGCAAACAGCGATGAGGCGATGGATTTGCTTGTCTCGGGCATGCAGAAAGTCTCTGCGCAGATGCGCGGTGAACTGCCGGAAATCCTTCACGAATATTCGACCCATTTCCGCAGCATGGGCTTTACCGGCGCGGAGGCGATGTCGCTGCTTGTTAATATGTCCCGCCAGGGTAAATTTGCCCTCGATAAAACCGGTGATGCGATTAAAGAGTTCAGTATTCGCGGATCGGATATGTCCAAAAACAGCGTCGAGGCTTACAAGAAAATTGGCCTGAATGCGGCAAAAATGTCGACAGCCATCGCCAGCGGCGGAGAAAAAGCGCGTCAGGCGATGCAGAAGACGGCGAAGGGGTTGTTAAAAATCAAAGACCCGGCAGAGCGGGCAAACACCGCCATCATGCTTTTTGGCACGCCGATAGAAGATTTGTCCGTTGACCAGATACCGAAGTTTCTGTCGGCACTGGCCGGTACACGCAACGAGCTCGGGGAGGTCAGCGGAGCCGCTGAAAGAATGGGCGGCACCCTGCGCGACAACCTGTCAGGCGATGTGGCGAAACTCCAGGGCGAATTTGCTCACCTGCGTTTTCAGGTGTTCGCCGAAATGGACAAGAGTGTCCGCAAACTGACGCAGACCGTCACCGGATGGCTGGGAAAATTAAATGCCTGGGCAGGCAAAAACCCCGAACTGGTGACAAAAATCGTCATGCTGACCGGCGCGGTTGCCGGTGTGATAGCGGTGCTCGGCGGTATCGGTCTTGTCGTCTGGCCGGTGATTACCGGCATCAATGCCATCGTTGCCACAGCGGGCGTGCTGGGGACAGTGTTCAGTGTGGTCGGCGGCGCGATCATGACGGTACTCGGCGCGCTCACCTGGCCGATTGTCGCCATTGGTGTTGCCATCGTCGCCGGGGCGCTGCTCATCCGCAAATACTGGGAGCCCATTTCCGCCTTTTTCGGGGGAGTGATGGAGGGGCTTAAGGCTGCATTCGCCCCGGTCGGGGAACTGTTTTCCCCCCTTAAACCGATGTTTGACTGGCTGGGCGAAAAGCTTAAGGCCGCATGGGACTGGTTTAAAAACCTGCTTGAGCCGGTGAAGTCCTCGCAGGAGCAGCTCAACTCCTGCCGGGATGCGGGCGTGCGGTTCGGGCAGGCGCTGGCGGATTCGCTGATGCTGCCGCTTAAGGCATTCAACAAGCTGAAAGCGGGCATAGACTGGGTTCTTGAAAAGCTCGGCGTGATTAACAAGGAGTCCGGCACGATTGACCAGACCGCCGGAAAAGTCAGCGCTGCCCGCGGCGGGGAAACCGCCGGTGCAGTGAATACAGGAAGCGCCTATGTACCGGCGACCGCGAACTATGGCGGGTATCAGGCTTATCAGCCGGTGACCGCACCGGGCGGGAAATCCTACGTCGACAACCGTCAGAGCAATTACACCATCACGATGAATAACGGCGGCGCGCCGGGTGGCGATCTCGGGCGACAGTTGCAGGACGCCATCGAGAAAGCCGACCGGGACAAGCGCGCCCGTGACCGCTCCAGCATGCGACACGACGGATAAGGAGGACAAATAGCATGATGCTCGCACTTGGCTTTTTCGTATTCATGCGCCAGACGCTGCCCTTTCAGAGCATGCAGCGGGACGCGGAATATCGCTGGCCGTCAAACAGCCGCATCGGCAAGCGTGACGCCTTTCAGTTTCTCGGCGTCGGGGAGGAGAAAATCACCCTCAGCGGTGAGCTTTACCCGGAGCTCACCGGCGGCAAACTGACCCTGACGGCGGTCAGGCTGATGGCTGAAGAGGGGCGGGCGTGGCCTCTCCTGTCGGGCAACGGGATGATTTACGGGATGTACGTTATCAACAGCGTCAGTGAGACCGGCGCGGAGTTTTTCACGGATGGCTCACCCCGAAAAATCACGTTTAATCTGGCGCTCACGCGTGTTGATGAGTCGCTCGCGGCCATCTATGGCGACCTGAATAAACAGGCCGCTGAACTGGCCGGCAAGGCCAAAGACGCCGCAACCAAAATCACATCGTCGCTGGGGTTCTGATGACTGATGCCCTTTACAGCTCGCCGGGGAGCACGCTCACCCCGGCCTGGATGCTGAAAATCGAGAGCAAGGATATTACCGGCAACATCAGCGATCGCCTGATAAGCCTGACCATGACCGACAACCGGGGCTTTGAGGCTGACCAGCTCGACCTTGAGCTCAACGACGCCGACGGGCGGGTCGTGCTGCCGGTGCGCGGTGCAGTGCTGTCACTCTGGCTCGGGTGGAAAGGGTCGGCGCTTATTGAGAAAGGCCGGTTTACCGTGGATGAGGTCGAGCACCGGGGCGCACCTGATACGGTGACCATCCGCGCCCGCAGCGCGGATTTTCGGGGCTCGCTCAATTCGCGGCGTGAGCAGTCATGGCATGATAAAACCCTCGGCATGATTGTCGGAGCCATCGCGGCGCGTAACAAACTGGAGGCGGCTGTCGCACCCGAGCTTGCCCGGATTGCGATCCCGCATATCGACCAGTCGCAGGAGTCGGATATCAAATTTCTGACGCGGCTCGCTGACCGGAACGGCGGCGAGGTGTCGGTTAAATCCGGGAAACTGTTATTCCTCCAGGCCGGAAAGGCACTCACTGCGAGCGGGAAACCCATTCCGCAGGTCACCATCGCCCGCAGTGATGGCGACCGGCATCAGTTTTCAATCGCTGACCGGGGCGCTTACACCGGCGTAACGGCGCAGTGGCTGCACACCAAAGAGCCGAAGCCGAAAAAAGTGAAGGTGAAGCGCAAGCCAAAGGCGCAACAGGCGGGCACCCCGAAGCATCCGAACGCAAAAAAGAAGGAAGAGAAAGAGCCTGAAGCACGCCAGGGCGAATATATGGCCGGTGAAGTGGATAATGTCTTTGCTCTGACGACCGTTTTCTCGACAAAAGCGCAGGCGATACGCGCGGCGCAGGCGAAGTGGGACAAGCTACAGCGCGGCGTGGCGGAGTTTTCCATCACGCTGGCGCTTGGCCGTGCCGATCTTTATCCCGAAACACCGGTCGCGGTATCAGGATTCAAAAGCATCATTGACGATCAGGCGTGGATAATTACTAAAGTGACCCATCAACTTACCAATAACGGATATACAACAAGATTAGAGCTCGAAGTTATGACTCCTAACATAAATTATTATATTATGTACTAAATGCTTTTAAATGGTCTTATTTTCAATGACTTAATTGATTATGATGCTCGTTGTTCAGTACAGATGTTGATATCACTTTCCGTTTTAAGATTTGAGTCGCGGCTTAGATGTGACTGTCCCAGCTCAAGCGCCCTATAATTTCATTACGAGAGGAAGTATCATCATTTTAACGGCGTAGAAATATGATTGGGAGTAGCAAAAATATGCAGCAATTTTATGAGCTTGTGCAAACAGGAACTACTTTTTCATTAAGATCGATAAATGAAGCATATGATAAGTCTCTGAAGGAACTTGCGGATAACGGTACAACTTCGGTGGTCAAAAATCTGCAAATGCTAAATTTACAAAAGATGATCCATGCGCTCGGGATGTTTTCTGTTGTCGAGGGGTATCTACAAAAAGAGCTTGGATCCAAAAATGCTCTGAATGAAGTTGAGATGATACTCGAGCAGACTGGTGAGTTGGCTTTGAAAGAGGATTTTCGTAATTACAATCTTGCTATGGATATGTTGAAACATGGCAAGGCCCCTGAATTTATTCACATTCTTGAAAGAATAAGTCACTTAACTGATACTAAAGATCCCGCAGTCTGTTTGGAGGGTGATGTATCCTGCGTTCATGGTCTACCAAAGGTAAATGATTCTTTTATTATGAATTATTTAGATATCATTGAAAAAATAATTTCATGTATAACCCTGAAAATTTCTGAGGGAAATAAATGATGCCGGTGACTAAATTCAAAAATTTTTTTATTTTAACTGCTAAAATATTCTAGTGATATTAAGTTCTTTACTTGGTTAGAGTGCTATTCAGATGTGGATTTTTCACGGTTTGACAAAGAAGATGATTGTTATTAAAAAGATTATTGGACTGTTCATTGACATGAAATTAATTTTTAATGCTGGGGCTGCTGACTGTTTTTATTAGTGCGTTAGTAAGATAATTAGAGAAACTACATGACAGTACATGAAGATTGGCTAAGTATTAAAGAAAAAGTGTCGAATATTCAAAAGGATATTGACAGGTGTCATGTATCAAATAATTTAGTTGCAATGCTAATTGTCGCAGAGGATCATCGATTTTATCGACACTTCGGTGTGGATTTGATTTCAGTTTTTCGCGCAATCTGGAGGGGGGTATATCTTAAAAAAGGAGAGGGTGCCTCCACAATCGAAATGCAGCTTGTTAGGGTCCTTACTGGTCATTATGAGCGAACCTTCAAAAGGAAGTTTTTTGAAATGTATCTTGCGGTACGTCTGACTATGCATTTAAATAAAACTGAAATCCCGAAGATTTACTTATTTGTTGCATATTTCGGATGGGGGATGAATGGGCTTCTCCAGGCATCACGCCGTATGGATATAGATTTGATGAACATCAATAATTTTGATGCTGCCAGTTTAATTGCTAGGCTGAAATACCCGGAGCCAAAAAATTATAATAAAGCAAGAAAAGATAAAATTCTTGCCAGAACAGAACATATCCTTAAAAAATACATAGAATATTACACTTAACAATACCATCAAAAAGGAAATAATCATGAAAGCGTTTGAAGTTTCATCACATCTTGATACGTTACTTCATAGCTACCCTGACGCAAAGTTGATTTCCGAAGCTGCGAAAAAAGGGGGGTTGATTTCTCGAACTGCTATTGCAAGATTATGGTTATCAGAGGGGATCCCTTATGCTTTTAAATCAAAGCCAGCATTATACGAAGTTTTGAGAACTTGGTTAGGGGAAAGATTAGAGGTTGATCCTAAAGAAATTCATCTGAGCGGGAGCGCAAGGATAGGCCAATCACTAGCGCCACGTAAAATAGGAATACAATTTGGAACTCACTCTGACTTAGATCTTTTTATTGTCTCTCAAGATCTCTTTGAGCGGGTTAAGAAGGATTTTGAAGTGTGGTCATTTGATTTTGAGAATAGTTTAGTTCATCCGAAAAATGAAAGGGAGAGGGGGTTTTGGGACGAAAATATACCTCACGTCAAATCAACTATAAATCGCGGTTTTATTGATTCTAACAAAATACCTTATAGAGGAAAGTATTCTAATAATCTTAAAATAGCTCAATCAATGTCGGATTTAAAAATCAAACTTGATATTACTCCCGACGCCCCGAAGATAAAATCAGCTTCTGTAAGGTGCTATAAAAATTGGGGGAGTTTTGTGCAGCAAATAACTCTAAGTTTGCGTTAATACTATGTGCTGGCGCTTTGGGTTTTTAACATTAAATAGCGCATGGATTTCCTTGTTAGTTTTTTAAACTATATTTTTTCATTTTTTGACCACTACTATAAATACAACATAATTTTTAGGAAATCATTTATATCTCAAAAAAGTATAGAGTTAACCCTAAAGTTGAAGTATACATATTTTTATGCACACATAGCTAAAAAATTGTTTCCATATTGGGTTTTTTTATATATTATTTATTCACAATTTGTGAATAAGAGATGGTTATGTTTCATTGTCCCCAGTGCCAGCATGCTGCACATGCGCGTACCAGCCGTTATCTAAGCGAGAATACAAAAGAGCGTTATCATCAGTGCACAAATATTAATTGCAGCTGCACCTTTGTAACAATGGAGTCGATAGAGCGCTATATCGTTACTCCGGGCAAAATTGACCCTGCGCCACCACACCCAACTCATACCGGACAGCGCCAGTTATGGATGTGAAACAACCCGCCCTTGTGCGGGTTTTTTTATGCCATGCTATCGCCACACCAAAAATCCACCGCCATTTTATCGCCACTCAGAAACCAAACAATAAAAAAGCCACTCTATCGAGTGGCTTAATTATGTGATTTTAAAGCTAAAATTTGGTGGCCCCTGTTGGGTTTGAACCAACGACCAAGCGATTATGAGTCGCCTGCTCTAACCACTGAGCTAAGGGGCCGTGGCGGTGAATTATAGAGTAACTTATCCTCGCAATCCAGCAGGAATCGCCCGGCTGATGTTTTTATAAACAGCGCATTTTCAATCTCTTATACTTAAGTTGATCGTTTCTAATCGGGAGTTAAGTATGATCCACGATATTCTGGCGCCGGGACTGCGCGTCGTGTTTTGTGGCATTAATCCGGGGAAGTCCTCAGCACACACGGGTTTTCATTTTGCGCATCCAGGGAATCGCTTCTGGAAAGTGATTCACCAGGCCGGTTTTACCGACCAACAGTTGCGCCCTGAAGATGAGCACCATCTGCTGGATACGCGCTGCGGCATCACCATGCTGGTTCAGCGTCCGACCGTGCAGGCGACTGAAGTGGGGCTACATGAACTGCGTAGCGGCGGCAGAGAGCTGGTGCATAAAATAGAGGAGTATCAGCCTGCCGCGCTGGCGGTACTTGGCAAACAGGCTTTTGAGCAGGCCTTTAGCGTACGCGGTGCAAAGTGGGGCAAGCAGGAGATGACCATCGGTGTGACGCAAATATGGGTGCTGCCAAATCCCAGTGGTCTGAACCGCGCTTCGCTGGAGAAACTGGTTGAAGCCTACCGCGAGCTGGATGAGGCGCTGGCATCGCGCGGATTGTAAATAACAGGCAAAAAAAAAGCTCCCGTTCGGGAGCTTTTTTGCCTGGCGTGACGATTAATCGTCGAGGAAGCTACGCAGCACTTCAGAGCGGCTCGGGTGGCGCAGTTTGCGCAGCGCCTTCGCTTCGATCTGACGGATACGTTCGCGGGTAACGTCGAACTGTT
>Ga0157360_1000817_pt1 | contig 11660 bp, 3 predicted proteins | sample AttlaeALBM1_FD_111483 | JGI IMG/M metagenome (GOLD analysis project Ga0157360, IMG submission 111483) | Fungus gardens microbial communities from leaf cutter ant in Ribeirão Preto, State of São Paulo, Brazil - Atta laevigata ALBM1 | ecosystem: Host-associated > Fungi > Mycelium > Unclassified ... | reverse complement strand
TATGAGGCTCTGTTGAAACCCGTCCAAAGTATGAGACATACACTATAGTCTGAAGGTGCTCCAGAGAGTGACTTGATGTATAGTTTGCATATTGCAAACAAGCCTACGAAATAATTCAGTGGAGACTGAGATTGCTATTGACTCAGCTCTCACCTGAGCACTGGCATATAGATGTTGCGCATAGTTAGAGCAAGCAGTGTAATCAAGCATCAATTGTTCACACAATTGCGCATCGGCAAAGTGGAAGGAGAGACATAACGCGACCAGTAAAACTCCAAGGAAGTCGACGTTGACCAAGTGATAACTATGTTGGTGGACATGCGCCAGTAGGAAATTTGTCTAGCGAACAAAGGTTATTTATGACCTCTGAGGTGCCTCGGGGCACACTGCTAACTTACCTCCGTCATGAATGTAGGCACATGTATCACCTGAATAGCGTTTCAGAACTCACATCAAGTCATCAACGCTCGATCCTCACTTTAGCATACCAATCCACCTGTTGGACCTGCCAAGAGATCAGCCAATAAGTTATGAAACTACAGTTCCACCTTACATAAAAACGTAAAAGAAGCTGTATCTGCGCCTGAGTCGGCAGCACGCAGATGATGCGATGAATTATATCTTGCGATGCATTGCCAAAGAGGGACCACGGATGGACGTTCGGTAGATCTGTTTCGGGGAGTCCTTCACTTATGCTTGTCGGAGTGCTGAAAGGGCTGGTGGAGAGATCATTGGTTGCTCGGGTTCTGTTTATTTTGTGCCCCATTGCGAAGTCCTGAGATCAGCCCGCATGTTAGTTGCCGATGGTGTCACAAGCTTCCTGCCTACCTCAAGAATCATGGCACTTTCTTCTGCAAAAGTTCCAGCTCTGAGTAAACTCGGTGTTCGATAAAAAGGCCCCCTGCTCCGTGGATTGTTCGAACTAAGGCTGAGGCTCTTAGAGTAAGGGGAAGACGACAGCTCACGCCTCCTGATCGAGCGGGGGGATTCATCGTCTATTGGAGAGCCTCGTCTTGACAGGACAGATATCGTATTCTCAAGTCTTTGAACACGATCTACGAGCTCTTCTATCTTGTCTGTACTCCTATCATACTTGGTGATCAAAGCAAGAACTACATGAACAACGTCAAAACATACTGCAACAAGTTTCTATCGACCTCTCGACAGGTTTCACCTTCCCCTCGCAAGATACAAGGAGTGCATGGGTAAGATTTACTACCTGTACAGCATGTGGTCAGCATGTGGTCAACAATGTTAATAAGGTGATAAGGCAAGACCTCACATTTAATTTTTCGTTTGCGGCCTATTTTCATCAGCAGGTTGTGGATCAGTAATCCAATAGCTCAGTGTGAGAACCACCCACACTGAAAACAACTCTGGATAGGACGTGAGGACATTCGCGCTTCAGCCATGTGTATAGAAGAGGGCGTGAATATGGTAGTGAGCTAATGCAACCTTCACAGCGCCTTTAAGAACCACATTCGCTGAACGAACTTACATACACAAATAAGATCTGAGAACCGGTGATCCAGATGTCCAGGTATGCTAAAATTGACTGCGCCTCCTATAGAGACGGACACAACTTCATTGCTGATAATAATGCAGTGCTGGTTCATCGACTGACAATGATATGCTTACAATATGACGACGTTATATAATGAGATACAATACATCGTGGTAAATTGCACTCGCTTTTTGCTCGTCTTCTGCCTTACGTGTTTTCAGCTTTTATTTTCTTTGATGATTTTCTAAGTAAATGTCACATACTGCACAATAAGAAATCGAACGCCAAGCTCCCTTCAAAGCTTGGCCCTCTGCAGCGAAGATTTACTACAGCTGTCCCCCTTCAAACCCTGATAGAAATGATCGTTATATAATGGAAGCTTGATGCGAATAAGCGTTGGGCTGAATTCTGTACCCGGATGCAGGTGATTGGCGCAGATAACCAATGTTTGGTTGCCAGGTGCACAAGGAGACCTGATGCAGTTGTCAATAGTGTGGAAGCTCAGCCTCATCTCGAAAAAGTTAAACCTTTCATCAAATTTGGATATTTTTAGCTGAATGACATCGATCATTCATGTATCCTTGGGGAGTGTGTTTGAGCTGCCAGACGGACACCAGCGAGTTGCAAATAACAGAGGTAATGATCAGAGTTCGGCAAGAGATCATTATCCTTATTACATGATTCTTGTTGCTCGGAGAAGCGCCATCGGGTGATTTTGCACTTGAGGTGATCGAGCATTCCAATTGCGTTCCCCACCATTGCACCGCAAAACGTTTGCAAGCGTGATGTGATGTGACAGTTCATACGCCGAGATGACGTATCTGTCAGTGTCAGTAATGTCAGTTTGTAGAGACCGAGACAGACGAAATGTTGAACTTCCAAACTGGCCATACGCTGAAGCGCTGAAGATGTGTATCATTATGCAGTCTGTATGTAGTCGAAGGTATAGATTCTCGAAAGCTTCTGTGTAAGTCAAGTAATAAGGAGATAAGGTGTCACCAACGGTTCCTATTAACGTCAACTGTGCGTTCTCGGCTTATTGTTCGGACCCTCACTTCCAGATATTTCGGCAGCAAATGATTTTCGCAAAAGCTCCGCATCCTCGAATGTATGACTAGGTTACGGCGGCGGCGGATCAGAGAAGCCAATCCGAGTTCGAAATGAGTCACGAGAAAGGAATCAACATCGAGTTTTGAATCAAGGAGTTGTATTCAAACGGATGACTGATGGTATCTGGGAATGGAAACAATACTTTTTTGAATCTGGCTTCCTGTGAGAAATTCCAAAAGTGGGTCGCTTTACCTGCACGTGCGTATATGCACCTAAAATAGAAGCAAAGGTATACAAGTATATACACGAGTTATTTCTTGTGACTCCTGGTGCACATTCCTTCTTACTCGTTACTATGTTGTCAAGACCTCACATTCCCATCACTGTATGAACCGAGGAGTTTTGATATTACCGAGGTTTTCAAAGGACTTTTGAAGCCCAAGATCTATCACATGACATCTGTGGTCAATGACTTTCTTGATAATTGGTTGATCGTCGGCTCTCGATGGCACATGCTGGAGATACAGCATTTTGCTACTTCCTATGAATTCAGGGGATAGGTAGGTCCATGACAATGGGTACCATCTCGATGACAAGCACATTTGATATTTGGAGTAAATTTCAGAAATTGTAGCGTTTCATACCCTCTTGAGTACTGTTCAAGATCTGTATGTTAGGACTTGATGGTATCACATGACGAAAAACTGATCATCTCATTACGAATGGACGAACATGGACCCTGATAGTCCTTATGGATTTCCGTTACGAATAAGTCAATCGCAGTTCCTCGATATTGGTATTCCGTGGCCTACGGCATAGCAAACCAGTTCTGCGGACGCTCTGAATCGCTACTCTTATAGGACTCACCAGGCCGAAAGAATATACATTATTCTCACAAGCTACTTCATTTTGACACCCTGGGAATGCGACAAGAGAAATTCTTGCATTCAAAGATATGCTTCTTTGTGGATGCAAATACAATGATGGAGGCTCAAAAGATAGTCACGACAGTTGTTCCAATTCCTCCCAGGCTGAGAAAATCAAGTGGACTCATAATAGTCTAGAATGCTTTGAGTGGATATATACGATGTGATAACATGGATATTCAGGAGCCTCTCTTGTAGGTTGAGCCGAACCGACTTACCGGCACCAATAATACGGGAGACCGCTCAAGTTCTTTTGGGAACAAATATAGTGACAGAAACTAGAAGAAACAGGTGGCATGATGAAAATCAAAAACTCTTGGTGCTCGAGTTCGACTCAATTGGAGGTTACCCAAAATAATGGTATCCATGTCAACTCCGGTCCCTGCCAGGTTTCATCCTTGCCCTGATAGCATAAGGAGATTGATTCTCGGAATTTTTCGCTTCAAGAAATCCATATTAGTTCCCTATATGCTACTAGTATGATCTCCCACGCATAACAAGTTCAACAGCAATCAATCGGTTACTTTACTGGCCTACCACAGTCTACTCCCTCCACAAGATAATCTTAAACTCCTCTGAATTCAGAGAGGAAATCAGACATCACCGTAGCATGGACGCCTACGTAAAAATGTTCACACGACCACTGGGTACCTGCGTGGCAGTAGAGAGCCTAAATATTTCAAATAGACTACTGGATAGAGCGTTGATCTGATGGTCATGTTGGACCTCTGCAATGACAAAGATTTAGCTAAATATCAGAAGAGTCTGTAAGTTTTCACTCACGTTACGTTTGTGGTGAATCGAACTAGATTCTACAGCAAACATGCACGTTTACACTGATGTTAACTGAAAATTTCTGAAGAATCAAAAATACGGATATTGATGAGAATGGCCTATTGAATTTAGAGAGAGAAAAAGAAGGGGCGAGAACTCATCACTTTTTAGCTCTATTTGCAGACTTGAGAGTAAGACACCTGAAAATCAAGACATGAGAAAAAACTGAGTTTAGTACAACGCTCAATATTTCAACATGACCTCTGTGGAATGCGCATGTTATAACATCGCTGACGATCAAAAGAACGGTTGGCCACAATGATGAAAGGAGTTGAGCTCAATTGAGGCACCTGCCTTCTGTCAAAAGAATACGTTGAATAAGTGGATATGGTAGTTAGATTCATCGCATATCTCGCCAAGATGTTCTCAATCTATATCCGACCTCATGATTCCCCCATTGCAGCATTCTATATGTCACAAACAAGAAGAATGTCAAAACTGAGAGCCTATCATAAATCCTTAGTTGACATAGAGGATTTGAGCTGAGGTATCCTCGGAAATCCCCTGTCTAGATAGAAAGCAAGAATGTAATTGGAGATTGAGATTTTGTTGATGGGTGAAATTCTCAGGTTTTCTTCATTAACTGGCTCCATTTCTTGTCTAGTATGCATGTGGGAAGATGGCGCTGATAAATCATGTACCTAAGCATTCCCACACCCTCTCTTTTCACTCAAAAATGAAATAGAAATTTGAATAAAATCAGGAAATTGGTGATTCACTTTCTCTTTTCTTTTCTTATTTTTGCAATTTCAACAGAATATTCAATCATCACATCACTCCTCTTTTCATAATATAACCCAAATTGGATGTGTGAGAGGAACATAATATGTACAAAGAATGCCAGCTCATTGAGTCAATCTCTTCTCCTATTTCCTCTTTGCTCTCTTACATCTCTCTACTCTCTTTATACCTTGACTAGAAGCTAGGCCCTAGGTGTAAAGGGAACAGTACTCTATAGCTGTGGTGTAGAGCTTGGACTGTGTGACTAAGCTCAGGTCTCCTCTCTTAGAAGAACTGTTTCTTTGAGCAGTGCTGTAGTAGTATACCTGTAAACTCTTCTATTAGTAACCTGGTGCTTGGGATCTATGGTAATTCTTATATGCAAAGGATTAACAACTGCTCTTTAAGAGAGTTATTTAGAGTAGGGGGCATTCTTCTTAGGAGCAATAGTACACCAAGCTAGGAGAGCTGAGGAGCAAACATAGTAAGATATTGCTATTCCAGAAAACTATTACCTATCTGCTTTGCTCCAAACATCCCTCTAATACCTATTTGGAATAGAGGTATTATGAGTTACCTTAACCATATTCAAGGACATGTATTTATAGAATGATAGACTAGGGAGAACTGGTAACCTCTTGACCAGTTGTAAAGTAGATTAGTACAAACAAGAACAAATAGCATACTTGTATAAGTAGCTAGAGTGAGAACCCTATTGAGTTCTCTTTGTAACCCTCAAAGAACTCACTTCTGAGTCAACTCAACTTGAGTCACACAGCAAAAAAACTTAATATCACTTCAAGTGACCTCTCTCTTTGAGACCTTGTTATTTTACTCTCTAATTGTCCTCAGCTGGTAACTGTCTCAAGTTACTAGTCTTTCTGGATAGTGGGCCCTAGTTGTAAAGGGGACTTGGTAGTCAGTTAGGGACTACCAGTGTATCATGACTTGGCAAAATAGCTAAGTCAATATTTATTTTTCTTTTCTTTTCTTTTCTTTTCTTTTAGTTTCTAAAGATTAGACCATTGTTGGAAGGGAGCAAAGCAACCTGATAGACAACATTATCTGTAGCCACATAGACCATTGTAGGAAGGGAGCAAAGTAGACTGACTTCAACACAAACTTAATAACACAAAATTAATAGAGGATTCTAAATAGGCTGAAGGCCCAAATGAAAACCTCATCTACTATGTACACAAGAAGGAACATGGGAGTGATGGCACTGATACATAGTTCAACTTTTCACATGCCCTCTCTTTTCACTCAAAAACTCTATAAAATTCAATAAAATTCAGAATAAATTCAAATAAATTAGGATAAATTAGAATAAAATTGAAACAGGCAGTAAGTGAAGTGAGCTGACTGTGGCCTTACTATTGTAGGAAGGGAGCAGAGTGACCTAACTTATAACAGTACAAACTACTAGTATAGAAAGGGAATAGAGTAACCTGACTCACAACAGTACAAACTACCAGTGTAGGAAGGGAGCAAAGTGACCTGATGCACAATATTGCTTACTGTAATACAGACCATTGTTGAAAGGGAGCAAAGTAACCTAATAAATAATACCACTTGCTATTACACAGACTATTGTAGAAAGGGAGCATAGCAGACTGACTTCAGTACAAGCTTAATAACACAGAATTAGTAAAAGGTTCAAGATAGACCAAAGGCCCAGATGAAAACCTTGTACTATATATATAAGTTACACTATTTGTCCTTGTTTAATCTACAAGTGTCTATTAGTCACTAATTCAATTCTAGTCTATATTATATTCCTTGGTTATAGTTGAGGTAACTCATGATATCTGGAAAATCAAGAAGATTAATTTCTTGGGGCTAATAATTGGAGGAGATGGAATTAAAATGCAAGAGTAGAAGATAACAAGTATTATTATAAACATTGAGTAGAACTATAACTATTATTAGCCATGGTCTGATAACAAGTGGTTAGTTGATGAGATATTAGTATTGTTGGATAAAGACATTACAATACAGTAATGCATTGAATGTCTAAGACTCAGAACATTGGACTTAAGGTATAGATAGGACTCTTCAGAGAAATCTCAAACTATCTCTTTCTATTCTTGTCTTTCTTTCTAAATAAGACAACATTAGACTAATCTATTATTAGACTTTGACTTAACTTTGACTCAACTTATTACCTTTATCACTGATTTATTACTTAACTAGTTACCTAAAGTTACAAGTAGTATTACTGTATTATAACAACTATCACATACCTATTTAGGATAAATATAGACCAGAAAGAGAAGATAACAGCAAATTCTCTCTTTCTGTGGATTCCTCCTCTAATCTTACTCTAGAAAGACTAGTACTCTTACTTGTCTTATGACAACCTCAAGAATGCTACTCAAAGTCTTATTGATATCTCTCCTCCAATATAACTTCACTGAAAACCTTAACTAGACCCTTTAACAAGGAGCATAAAGATATCAAGTGTTAGATATAGGCTTTAAGTTGAATACATATCAACTATGAGATCTAGAGTCTTAACAAGTATAGCTTGAATGGCCAAGGCCCAAAATGGTCAAAGAGGTATAGAAATTCTTGAGATTAGCAGACTACTATAGGCAATTTGCAAAATACTTTGCTAGCATAGCTAAACCACTACATCAATTGATCAGGAAAGACAAGAAGTGGAACTGGGAAAGAGAACTAGAGTTGGCATTTAAGAAGCTAAAAGAGATATTCACAACATGACCTATGCTTTTAGTACTAGATTTAGATAAAGAGATAAGAGTAAAATGTATTTAAATATACAACAAGAGAGGTATTGTTAAAGAAATGTGAGGATAAGAAATAGAGACCAGTAGTATTTATCTCAAAATTGTTAAACAAAGCAGAAAGAAACTATGAGATTCACAATAGAGAAATATTAGCAATTATCAGATGTCTAGAAGAATAGAGGTATTTGCTAGAAGATACACAAGAAAAATTTAAGATATAGAGTAACCATAAAAACCTTATTATGAGTAGCCAGAAGTTGAACAATAGGCACTCTACTTATCACAATTTGATTTTCATTTAAAACATATGCTAGAAAACAGCATAGGATAAGCTAATAGCCTGAGTAAACAACCAAACTGGCAAATTGTCATAGAAAGAGATAACAAGGACAAGGTACTAGTAAAAAAAGAAGTGATTAGAAGCAAGAGCAACACAGGTGGCAGAAGTTGTGATAGAAGAAGTAAACCTGTTAGAAAGAATCAAAAAGTCAAAGGAAAAAGATGATGAAATAATAAAGACAGTAGAAGAAATGAAGTGAGTAGATAAAGAATAGAGAGAAGAGGATAGTCTAATGCTAAGCAAATAAGAAAGTGTATGTACCACAAGATAATCAGTCAAGAGCAAAAGTAATCTGGCTATACTATAACATGCCAATAGGTAGACATAGAGGACAGTAAAAGACAATAGAGTTGGTTACCAGGAACTTTTGGTAGCCAGAGATGACAAAAGAAGTCAAAAAGTATATAGAATCTTGTAATACATATCAAAGGAATAAAAATTGCACAGAGGCACCAACAGAAAAGCTAATGCCCAATGCAGTACCAGAAAAACCCTAGAGTCATATACTTTATTACAAAGTTACCACTAGTACAAGGATATAATGTAATACTGGTAGTATGCAATAGAATGACAAAAATAGCACATTTTGTGCTTACTACAGAAAAGATTTTGGCAGAAGGAGTAACAAGACTGTTCTGAGATAATATCTGGAAATTACACAGTTTACTAGAAAGTATTATTATGGATAGGAGAGTGCAATTTATAGTAGAGATGATAAAAAAGTTGAATTAGATGCTAGGGATTGACACTAAACTGTCAATGGCTTATCATTCACAAACAAATAAATAGATAGAGAGAATAAACCAAGAACTCAAGCAATATTTGAGGATATCCATAGACTATTATCAGGAGCAATGGCTAGATTAGTTGGCAACAGCCTACAATAACATAGTGCAAACAAGTACAAAGGTGTTACTACTCAAAGCAAACAATAGACAGGATCTATGCATAGGTATCAAGATGAGAAAAAAAGGGAGATTTGAGAGGGCAGAAGAATTTGCAACAAGGATAAAGAAAATGCATAAAGAAGTAGAAGCAGCACTGAGGAAGAAATGAGGAAATATATGGATAGAAAAAAAAGCAAGCCAGAGGAGTACAAAGTAGAAAACTAGGTACTGTAAACACTAAAGATCTTAAGTTTCAAATGAAGGGATGATGCTCAGAAAAATTGACAAAATACTTTGTAAGATCTTATAAGGTCAAGAAAACAATATCAGCAAATGCAATTAAGTTAGAACTACTAGGGTCAGTCAAGATATATAGTAGTAAATGTTAGTAGTGTATGAATGTATAAAGATCAGATAGAAGATCAGAAAAAGAACTAGTCTCTTCCAGTTAAAATTGAAGAAGAAGAATATAAAGTGAAAAAGATATTAAATAAGCAAAAGTTTAGAGGAAAAGATAGATACTTGGTGTGATGGAGAAAGTGTATGACCAAGAAAGATATATGGGAGCCAAGAGAGAATTTAGAGGATACAAGGGAATTAGTAGAGAAATTTGAGAAAGAATATGATAAGAAACTTAGAAGAGTAAGAAAGGAAGATTGAAAAGAGTTTTGTAGAAGAGAATTGCCAGGTAAGTATATGGCAAAAAATGTTATATAGATAGAATAACAGGAGGTTTGATTGGGAGTATTGGGCAAGATTAGAAAAGAACTAGAGAAAATGGAAAGAAGGATACAAGAAGAGAAAGAGGATCTTAGAGATAATTAAAGAAGAAGACAAAGAAGAAGGAATAGAAAAAGAGAAATCAAGAATAGAAGAATAGGAGAAGAAAGATGAAATGGGCAATTTATGGGATCCATATGATAAACTATAAGAAAGCCCTTGGAATGAGGATCTTTTTTAATAATAAAAGTGTGTGATCTTCTAAGAAAAGTACCCTAGTTGACACTATGTATCAGCACAGTGTTCCTTGTGCAAATTTGTAGGGAAATGAATTAAGAAGTTGAAGTTGAAAGGAAGTCCAAAAGAAAAAGAAAAGAAAAGAAAAGAAATATAAGTAATGACTTAGCCATTTTGCCAAGTCATGACAAATGCTCTGTTTCAAAGTTGTTCTTATAGTAGCACTCTCTGGCTATGTGATTAGACTATCCTCACAGTAGTACTCTTGACTATGTGATCAAATATGAGACTTTGACTCCTCCTTGTATAACTTAACTCCCTAGCAATGCTAAACTCTGTCTTAGAGCTTCTATGACATTGTCTCTATAGCTAAGTCACTCGTCCTGCAGTCTCTTTGGTTTGACTTAGTCTTGAGTCAAAGCATCTTAATCACTGATCTGATCACTTTAGAAATAGATTTCCACTTTGAAACCCAAATAGAGAAAAGAGGCAACCAAGATTGCTTGCTCTCTTTCTACTAAGCAGAGATTTTATAGGTTTAGAGAAATACAAAAGAAATATACAAAAAAAATAGAGAAAATGATAAACCCAGTCATAATCTATTATTACAATGATTGTTCCAGTAGTGATAGGGAATCCCATGTCTCCTTGTCTTTTCTCAATTATTTCCTATTAATTTTGCCAGGTCTACTCTGCCCTTGTCAAGTTACTAGATTACCTACTATTGATCCTGCAGTGATCTCCCTTTTTCTCTGGCTTATCTCAGCAACTCAGGACATGACTTTTTCCTTTCTTGCCTTGGGAGTTTTGGGTATTGTTCCCATAGCTCTCTGAGGCTCTTTGTTACTCCTTTGTTTCTGATTATAGTAGATCAGTTTTAATATGCTCCTATTACTAATCAAATGATGCTGTGGCTATTCTTATTTCCTGCCAGGCCACCAGTCCTGTTCCCTTGTGATGGTGTCACAGTTCTCCATGACACCAAGTCACAATCTATTGACAATCATGTGTCTAACTTTATACTTATTTACTAGAACCTGTACACTCAAGGAAAATCCCTGTATTTACACCTTAGTTTTGTTCATTCACCAAGTAGAACTACTTCCAATCTAGAAAACATATCTCAGAATCACTAAGTCTCCAGATTCCTCAAGAAGAGGCCAGTGTAAGGGTGACCAGTACCCTTCATGATAGTCAGACACATCAAAACGTCCTTTTAGAAGGTTCTATGTAACAGATAGGCATCTTTCCAGACTTTTCCACATGAGGCTTCTTTCTCCTGACTAAGCTACTATTCTTGGCAATGATGTCATAGAGCTATGGGCCCAACTCTGCTGGTTCTTGAGTGATTGGCCTGTTAGTAGTAGTGATCTTATGTCCCTGGGTATACTGCTATATAGCTAGGTAGCTAGCTTTTGGTAGTGAAGTCCTCTGTGCCTTTCCTGCTACCTGGCAGGTGATTTTATTTTAGTCCTGACTTTGGGGTGTGAAGTTATAAAATTTGTTTAATTTTAGGCCTGAATATATTTTGGGCCTCATAACATGATAATAAGTAGTGTTGTCTATCAGGTCTATCACAAATGGTTACTTACTTGATTTGTGATTTGAGAAAAGAGTTCTTCAAGAGAGTTCAAGCAAGGTTTAGATAATAACAAGAGATGTTGTTAAGTCTGAGGTCTAATCCTCAGACTA
>Ga0157360_1000816_pt1 | contig 11664 bp, 16 predicted proteins | sample AttlaeALBM1_FD_111483 | JGI IMG/M metagenome (GOLD analysis project Ga0157360, IMG submission 111483) | Fungus gardens microbial communities from leaf cutter ant in Ribeirão Preto, State of São Paulo, Brazil - Atta laevigata ALBM1 | ecosystem: Host-associated > Fungi > Mycelium > Unclassified ... | reverse complement strand
TTATGTTATAAAATATGTTACAACTCACCTCCAGGAGATTCCTCAGAGAATTAGATGAGGCTCCTGGAGGGAATAATCTACAATATATATACTAAAATGTCCTTGCATTCCATTCTTCAGTAATCAGGGGCTGCACAATGAAATTAGGTTGGGAGGCAACAGGCTCCGGAGTCATGTGTGAGGGGTCCCCTTACAGACAGGCTCCTTCTGCAAGTTACTGAGAGGTCATAGAGGCAGCACATAGGTCTTCTGCAGTAGACTCTAGGAGAATTCTGGTCATGAAGAGTCTGTCCCCTTGCTCGTATTCAGCTTCACAAGTCCTAACAGGGATCTTGTCCTCTTCCGAGTCTTTCGCATACTCCAGAGGGGGTCCAGACTGGCAGATATTGAGGGCTTTAGTCTCTATCCTCTTCCGCGATGCTTGTTCCTTTTGTATCACATGGCATCCTTTACATCGAGGAGGGCACCAGTTCATCTGTACTTCTCCGGTTTGCCAATTGACCTCCAGGTTGTGGTCCTTGAGCCAGGTATATCTGAGGATCATGTTTTACCTTCCGAGGCTGGAGACAGCAAGGAGCATCCTTTTGGAGTGGGTTTTGTAATGGAGGACTATGTCTACCACTTCAGAGATCTGACCTGCCTCATTGGGGGAGCCGTCCACGTTGTATACCGGTATGAGGCAAGAGATGCTCCAGGTGTTAATACCTTTCATATGGACGAAGTCTTGATCTATAAAGTTGCCTGTAGCTCCGGAGTCCAAAAGCGCCTTGACGGAATATACCTCGCTGGTGTCTGTGGTGCTGACTTCTATTGGAAGGATGATTGACATTCTGTAGGCATCGAGGGTATTGATGGAGAGTTGTTTGGGTAACCTCTTTTCCCATTTTGGTTTCTGGGGTTGCATTGTCCTGTCCAGAGTGGAGGAAGAGAGGGAGGGTACATTTATAAGCTCACATATATCTGTATTGACCTCTTCTACATCTAATACAGTGAACCTATTAACTAGCAGCGACTGAGGCACACTTTTTGCCAGGTGCACTAAGCAAAATCCTCCTCTGGGGCTGAGCAAATCTCTTCTTCCTCTACTGCATCCTTCAGGACCATTAAATCTTCAATCAATTTCTCTCTTTGCTCCGCAGTTAACCTCTGGATGTCCAAATGGTGGAGGCAGTCCTTCACAAGATGGTTGGCCTCTCCACACCAATAGCAACCTCGTGGAGGTAAAAAGTGCATTTTCCAGACTGCGTCTACATCTATGGGTATTCCTCCAGATGGTATAGACAGAGGTGGAGGAGGTCTTGGCAGAACGGAAGGCGGAGCTGCTGGAGGAGAGCAGAGTACAAAGAAAGAGGTTAGTCAAGTAGGGGTAGAGCGTACAGGAATCACAGTCGTCAACCGGAGCGTGGATTGGAACGCTTCATTTGCCAACCACACTTGGTCGATCCTCTGGGCTGCTGCATACCAGGCCTCCGGATCAGTGTTGGCAGGTTGTCTGAAAGGCATAGTAGCAATCTGACTCTGGATGTTCAATTTGAGTCTGCAGCGGAATTTGACTACCAAGGTCCAGGAGTCTGTGTATCCGGCGTCTGAGGCTAAGATCAGGAAACTGTCCAAGTAATCATCCACTGTCTGGTTCTCTTGATAGTACGAAGACCCCTCCAAAGTGTTGATAGTGTCCGCTTCTGCATTGACCAGAAAGAATTGACTCTGAAATTGTTGTCCGAAGTTGGTCCAGGATTGAATTGGGAAAATGCCAGTGTCCATCTCCTGGCAAAAGAGATTCTTGGACCACTTTGTAGCACGTCCATCCTTGAAGAAGGCGAGGGTCCAGAAGATTTTTTCCTCATTGCAGATGAACTGCTCTGGGGCCAGGTGCAAATACAGCATGCAAGAGTTGAGGAAGGTTTGTCTGGAGCTCCGTTCGCCAGAGAAGTCAGGGGGAGAGGGAAGTTTTGGCCTTGCTCGCTGTTTAGACAAAGTGGCCAGAGCAGGGGAGGGAGGTCTAACTAGAGAGAGACACACAGGTATCGGAGGTGGAGCGACAGTTGACGCAGGAGCGGAGCTGGTCATAAGTTGGATGATTTGTTGTAATTGAGCAGTCAGGGCTGCAAGAGTGGTATTTATAGCATGTTCCAAAGTGTTCTGTCGTTCGGTCAGCTTCTGGAGATGGTACTGTAGGTAGCCCAAGGCATCAGCTACGCCTGGGGGGTGTCCGTGGGCAGCGACATTATTCTTGGAGCGGAGTAATCAGAGGGTCAGAGTTTGTCAGCGGAGGATGACCAGAGGGCAGCTGTCCACTGAGAATCCCTAAGGCTCTGGTAATGAGATCTAATTCTGCTGTAAGGGCGACCAGAGTAGAGCACTCTAGGAGATTCCTCAGCTAAATTATACTATAGAATATGTTACAACTTACCTCTAGGAGATTCCTCAGAGAATTAGCTGAGGCTCCTAGAGGGAATAATCTACAATATATATACTAAAACGTCCTTGCATTTCATTCTTTGGTAACCAGGGGCTGCATAATGAAATTATGTTGGGAGGCAACGGACTCTGAAGTTATGTGTGGGGGGTCCCCTTATAACTACCTCCCTCTTAAGTTTCCTTGTCTTGAGGAATTTTCCTATAATTCATAGTATAGATCAACCATATTGTCCATTTCATTGTCATTTTCTTCTCTCTATTTCCATATCCCTGATTTTTCCTCCTTGCTTTCTTCTTCCTCTGGAATCATCTTCATTGCTTCTCTTCTCTCAGGTCTCTTACCCTTCCATTGTCTCCAATTCCTTTCCAGTCTTCCCCAGTATTCTTGGTTGTACCTCTTGTCTGATCATCTGAATAGCTTTCTTGCTGTAAATCTTCCTAGTAGCTTTCTTCTTCTAAACGTTCCTTCCTTGTATTCTTGTCTTGCCACATCTTCCATATCTCGCCAGTATTCTCTCTTGAATTCTTCAATTGCTTCTTTTGCATTCTTTAAATTCTCCCATCCTTCTCAAGTATCAAACTCTGCCGTAAATCCTTTCCAGCGTACTAGGTACTTATTGTAAGGGGATATTCTAGAGGTACACTTAGTAAGTTAAGTAGGCTCCCACCTAAGAGCCGACATCCTTCTGAGCACATTCTCACTCTCTCCTTCTCTTCCCTTCTGTGTTATACCATGTGATGCCTTTGTAACTAATATTGGACTTTGTGTAATTATCTGTCAGGTACTATGTGACCTGTGCCTTGACAATCTAGTAGTATAAGTACTAACAAGCTGTCATAGATATACCTCAGTTGAATCTCACCTTAGCTTCTGGGACTACTCATTAAAGCTTAAGGGTCCTTGCCTTGTGTGTGACAGCGCCCTAACACTTATCTTTCTCTCTAACTCGTTGGTTGTTTAGGATTCTCTCTACCTCCCATTCTTCCTCTCCTTTGATTATGACTGGAGCCAGTTGCTCCTTCTTTTGTCCCTCTACTTGTCCTACATATCATTGTATTCTACTAACATTGACTACCAGATGTATTTTTACTGTATTAGGTAGTTTTAATTTGACCACATTTGATAATACTATCTTCTTGATTTTATAAGGACCAACAAATCTCTCTATCAACTTTTCTGTCCTCCTCCTGATCATCTGATATTTCAGATCCTTAGTACTGAGTATAACTAAGTCCCCTACTTTATACTCATCTATGTCTGATCTCTTCCTGTTGGCATACTTTCTCATATCTTTTTGCGCTTTTCTCAGTGCTGCTTTCATGTCAGAGAGCCAAACTCCATGCCGGAATTAAGCCAACTGCTCTTTGTTTAGCATTTGACAAAGAGAACTCGATAGAGTTCCTGTTAGATTCTCTACACTACTTATACAACTACTATATGGTCTGTGCACTTTTTTCCCACACCTATCATGTGACATCATGTGATGTGATGCTGTGACTTCCTGTCATGTGATGTGACTATGTGACACTTGTAACATGATACTTTTCCACACTTCCTTCTGTGTAGTAAGTCCAAGATAAAAGAAAAGAAGAAAAGAAAAGAAATATAAATAATAACTTAGCTATTTTGCCAAGTCATGACACCATTCCCCTCTTAAGTTTCCTCATCCCAAGGAATTTCCTACAACTCGTAGCATGGGTCCATCATGTTGCCCATCTTGTCGTCATCTTTTTCCGTCCACTCTCTAACTCTTAATTTTTCCTCTGAAATCTCTTCTTTTTCCAGGATTGTCTTTATCATTTTTCTTCTCACAGATTTCTTACTCTTCTATCATCTCCAGTTTTTCTCCATTCTTCCCCAGTATTCTTGGTCATATTGTTATGAGAGCCCCAGAAAGGAGAGAGTTTCCCATGTATTCAAACACTTGACCTCTAATATCAAAACATATAACAGAGTCAAAATATAAATAGTGTGGGAAATTAAGTAATCATATCATGTGACAAGGTCATGTGATCATAGAATGTTCTGAAAGGTCATGTGATCATGTAATAATAGGAACACAGCCACTTGTAAAGTAGTATAAGTAAGTAGCCAAATCCAATGGAGAACTCTATCGAGTTCTTCCTAAACACTCACCTCAAGTGATCCCTAAGTCGTCAAGACTCTGTGATAACACATATCGTTTGTCCAACCATCCATATAATTTCTTTGCTGTAAATCTTCCTGGCAATTTTCCCCATCGGAACGTTCTCTCTTTGCACTCTTGCTATACCATGTCTTCCATGTCTTGCCAATATTCTTTTTTGAATTCTTTAATCGCTTCTTTTGTATTCTCTAAATTCTCTCTTCCTTTCCAAGTATCAGATTCTGCTGTAAATCCTTTCCAGCATACTAGGTACTTATCTTTCCCTCTTACTTATCACTTATTCAGGACTCTCTCTACTTCCTATTCTTCTTCCCCTTCAATTATTACTGGGACTGGTTGCTCCTTCTTCTGCCCCTCTACTTGTCCTACATATCTATGTATTCTACTAACGTTGACTACCAGATGTATTCTTACTGTGCTAGGTAGTTCTAATTTGACTGCGTTTGATGATACTATTTTCTTGATTTTGTAAGGACTGACAAATCTCTCTGTCAACTTCTTTGTCCTCCTTTCAACCATCTGATATTTCAGATCTTTGGTACTGAGCATGACCAAGTCTCCTACTTTATATTTGTCTACGTCCAATCTCTTCCTGTTGGTGTACTTCCTCATATCTTCCTGTGTCTTCTTTAGTGCTGCTTTTGCCTCTTCTTGTATCTTCTTCATTTTCTCCACAAAATTTTCCACTCCCACGTATTTTCCTTTCTTCCTTCCCTCGAACCCCATTCTGGGATCTTGCCTGTAATTTGCCTTAAAAGGCAATATTCTGGTACTTGAGTATGCTTTATTGTTATATGTAAACTCTGCTGTCCCTAACCACTCTGGCCACTGCCCTTGCCTGTGATCAATGAACATTCTCAAGTATTGTTCCAGCTCTTGGTTAACCCTCTCTGTTTGTCCATCTGTTTGAGGGTGGAATGCCATCAACAATTTACTCTTTATTCCCAACATCTCTTTCAACTCTCTCATTAATCCTGCTGCAAATTGTGGTCTTCTGTCTGATATAATGCTTTCAGATAGACCATGTAACTTCTACACGTTGTCTCTGAACAACCTTGTTAATCCTTCTGCTGATGTCTTCTCTGTAGTTGGTATAAAGTGAACCATTTTAGTTAGCCGATCCACTACTACTAGAATACTGTCGTATCCCTGTGCTAGAGGCAACTTGGTGATAAAGTCTGCCGATATGTGCGTCCAAGGTTTTTCTGGGATTGAGTTTGGCATTGTAAGGGCGACCAGAGTAGAGCTCCAGGAGATTTCTCAGTTAAATTATAGTTTATGAAATATGTTACAACCTACCTCCAGGAGATTCCTCAGAGAATTAGATGAGGCTCCTGGGAGGGATAATCTACATTATATATGTTACAGTGTTCTCACGTCCCTGAATTTGGTAACCAGGGTCTGAACAATGAAAGTGTGTTAGGTGGCAACAGAGTATGCTTAGAACAATGGGGATAAGTCCAAATATTACATAGTAATATTTGATCTGTTGCAGGGTCACTCCGGAGGGCTAATACGGGCTCCAGAGTTGTGTGTGAGGGTCCCCTTACAGGCATCAATTTTCCTGCCAGCTATTCTGTGCAGTTTTTGTTTTGCTGGCAAGTGTTGTACCCTTCCACATATCTCTTCACCTCCTTGGTCACTCCTGGCCACCAAAAGTTCCTGGTTACCAGTTCTACCATTTTCCACTGTCCCCCGTGCCCTCCTATAGGTGTATCATGATGTAGTCTAATTATCTCTGCCCTTAATTTCTTGTCTTTTGTGTAAGGGGATATCTCTAGAGGTATGCTTAGTGACATGAGTAGGTTCCTGTAAGGGGACACCTCCATTTTCACCCCTAAACGCCATGACAACACTCCAGAGCTACCTTAGCCTGTTTACTAGTGACACTTAAACACACTAGTTTAGCTCCGATCCTGCTAACCCTAACACTAAGGGATATATATAATGTAGAGTATCCCTCCAGGAGCCTCATCCTAATTTCTGAGGATTCTCCTGGAGGTGAGTTGTATCATAACCACAATCTGTAATATTACTGAGGACTCTCCTGGAGTCTTGTGCCCAGTCGCCCTTACAGTTTCCACCTAAGAGCCGCTATCTCTCCAATCGCATTCTCACTCTCTCTTACTTTCCCTTCTGTGACATAACATGTGATATCTTTAGTTCTAATATTGGACAATGTGTGAATATCTGTCAGGTACCATGAGAACGGTGCCTTGATGATCTAGTAGTATAAATACTAGTCTTCTGTCATAGATATACCTCAGTTGAATATCACCTTAGCTTCTGGATCTACTCATTAGCTTAAGGGTCATTCGCCTTGTGTGTGAACTTGTGCCCTAACATTTTGGCACGTAGACTTTCTCTTTTTTATACATGATACCGTCTACTTCTCTCCATTCCTCATCTCTCAATATTTTTACTCCTGCCCACTTCATTTCTTCCACCCCCTTTATTACTTTGTCATCTTTCACCTTTGACTTTCTAACTTCCTCTAGTAGATCTACCTCGTCTACTATGATTTCTACTGCTTCTGTCTTCCTCACTTCCAACTACTCCAGTTTCACTAATGTCTTGTCTTCATTGTCTTTTTTCACTCTGATCTCCCAGTCTGGCCTCCTGCTCAAACTGTCTGCTTTCCCCATTTTACTTCCTGGAACATGTTTTAGCGTAAAATTAAATCTAGATAGGTACAAGGCCCATCTTACTTGTCTCCTATTTAACTTTTGCGCCTTTATAAAGTACTCGAGGTTCTTATGATCTGTCCAAATCTCGAATTTCTCTACTGCTCCTTCCAGGAAATGCCTCTATGCCTCTAGACATCTGACTACTGCTAACATTTCTTTATTGTGAATCTCATAGTTCCGCTCTGTATCACTTAGAGATTTTGAAATGAAAGCGACTGGTCTCCATTTGTTGTTTGAGCACTTCATCGAGAGTACTCCTCCAGTAGTATAATTTGAAGTGTTTGCTTCTACTCTAAACTCTTTGTCTAAGTCCAGAGCTGCTCGCCACTTCTCATCTTTCCTCGTCAACATATTCATTGGTCGAGCTACTCAAGCAAAGTCTTTTATAAACCTCCTATAGTAATTTGCGAGGCCTAAAAATTTTCTAACATCTTTTACATTCTTTGGCTCTGGCTAACTCAATATTCCATCCACCTTTTCTTTCTCTATTTCTATTCTATTGGGTCCTATAACCACTCCTAAGAATCCTATTTTTCTTGCCTTCCACACACATTTTTCCAGCTTGATGTACAAGTTGTTCTCCTCTAACCTCCTCAATATTTCCTCTACAATTTCATTGTATCCCTCCTCTGTCTCTGTTCCTACTAACACATCATCCACAAATGCTGTTACTTTTCCTTCGTTTATCAGGTCCCTCAGGATTTCATTCATCATTGCTTGAAAGGTTGCTGGCAAATTTGTCATCCCAAAAAATATAACGATTGGTTCAAAGAAACCAATATGCATTGTGAACGCTCCCTTTCACTCATTTCTCTCTTTTATTCTGACGTTGTTGAATCCCCACCTGAGATCCATTTTTGTAAACACTTTCTTACTTCCTATGTTGTTGATTAATTCTGTAATTAATGGAAGCAGGTAGTTGTTCTTTATCATTTGATCATTCAGATTGTGATAGTCCATCACTATCCTCTTACTACCATCCTTCTTGCCTACAAAGAACACTGGCAATATCTGAGGGGATTTCAATGGTCTGATATACCCCTTCTTTAACTGGTCTTTCACAAAATTCTGGACTTCTTCCCTCTCATTTTTGAATAAAGGATAAATCCTTCCCTTTTGTGGTTTAAATGTCTTCTTGAGATCTATAGCATGATCCCAGACTTTTCTCATCAGCATCCTCTCTGATTCTACCTTCCCAAACACTTTCCTCTACTTCAAGAATTTCTTTGGGACTATTTCTTCAATTTTCCTGTGATCCTCCTCCATTTCTTTCTCTCTTCCCCAGTCTTCCTTATCGTCTATCACCCAACAGACAATTTTCTCTTTTTCCTCTGTAGCTATTATTTTGACCTTCTCTTTCTTCTGACTTCTTTCACCACACAAGGGTGGGCATCTTATCATCTTAACTTCCCCTGTTTCCCAGTTTATCTCTGGGTTGTGGGCTGCTAACTATGGCATGCCTAATATCACCTCTGTCTTCCCTAGATCACATACGTCTATTCTCATCCTTTCTACATGGCCTTTATAGAACATATTGCACTCTACTTGGTACGTGATGGCCCCTCCACTATTGTTGGTGCCGTCTATATTTCTAATGGCTATTGGTCTATCTAACTTCTGTAGCTTGAACCCATGCCTAGCTGCTGTCTGCTTATCCATGAACATCCCTGTTGTACCACTGTCCAAGAGCACTTTTATCATTACACCTTCATACATATCTATCTTTTCTATTCCAATATTCAACCACACTTCTCTCAACATTTTGAAGGTTCTTCTGACCTCCTTTCAACTACCCCCCTCTCTTGCTGCACTTTCCAGTTCTCCTGACCGTGTGCCACTTTGCTGTGCTTTTGCCTCTCTGGACCACACCGCCTTCCCCTCTGTCCTCCCTTTGCATCCACACCAACTTAATTCTTTCTACTTCCAAAAGGGGATCACTCCTTGCCTCCAGTTGTCTTCTGTCAGCAGCTAAAGTCCGATGACCGGAATTAAGCCAACTGTCTCTTTGTTCAGCATTTGACAAAAAGAACTTGATAAAGTTCTCACTTGATTCTGTACACTATTTATACAATAGGAGTAACCCTAATCTTGTACTAAGTCCTGTGCTCTCCTATGAGTCAACTTGCTCTCATATGTCCATTGATATTACAAATTAAAAGAAAAGAAAAAGAAAATAAAAACAATATTCAAAACTAAAAGAAAAGAAAAGAAAAGAAATATTAAATAATGACTTAGCTGTTTTGCCAAGTCATAACATCTTCTACATGAGACCCCTTCTCTCCGCACTTGCAAGTCAAGTATGACACTACTATCTCTCTTGTCATCCACCCTATCTCTAATAATTGCACCTCTTCCGGAATGCCTTTTCCGCAATGCTCCTCTGCCCTCTTTCTTAGCTCTTCTATTGAGCTCCTCCTCCATTTTTGCTGTGCTTCTCCCTTTACAGGGCATGCTGCCTTTTCTTCTTCCATCCTCTTCAGCCTTTTTCCCTTTTCCTGTGCCTTTTCTCTGATGGGATGCACCGGCCTCCTCTTTCCTTGGTGCACTTTTCCCTCATTGGGGTGCGCTACCCTTTTCACCTTCCTTTCCTATAGAGAGCACTCCCTACACTTGTGCCCTTCCTCTCCACACTTGAAACACCTTACAGCTAGTATTCTCATGCTTCTTACTACTCTTTCCTCAACCCCATACTGCATTACTCTACTACTTAAAGTTTCAAATTTATTTTTGGGTGTTGCTACCCCTTTTTCTTCCTCCTTCCTTTTCCTGTAATTTTGGGCCAGGTGCCTGAACCCTCTGCAGCTTCTACAGAGTTTTCCCTTTCTTCTCTCTAATTCTACCCTCAGTTTGGCAAGAGTGCATTTTCCTCTGAGCAGATTGCTTAACAAAGTGTTGTATTGTTCTTGAGACATAATGATAATGTCTCAAGAAGGGTACAGAATTAATGATGGTTTTGATCTCACTTATTGCTACATCTGTTGGGGTGCAAGATCTTCATTCAACCAGATACCTACTACCCTACTAACTACTGCCCTAATACTATGGTTAGACTATCACTCCATAGGGGAGATCCCTAATCTAGACGGCCCACTAGTGGTAACCGTCAATCCTCTGTATGTACCAACTCACAAAGAGCACAGCACAAGGTTTATACCAAGAAAATAGACAAGTACACTACTAAACACCGCTTGATTGCGAGGTCAGGTCTCAGTGGTAATATCCAAGCTTGGTACTATACTTCCACCTGCAGTCCCTAACTGACTGCAAAGTCCCCTTAAGCCAAGGGCCTGGCTATGTATGGAGATGGCTGCTAATTGTGGTGATCAGTGGCCGAGAGTTGATATGAAATAAGAATAAGATTGAGCAAGGTCCAGGGTGGACAGTGCTCGCAATGTGGAATTGAGTTCTAGTGTTAGAGAGCCAAACTCTGTGCCAGAATTAAGCCAACTGCTCTTTGTTCAGCATTTGACAAAGAGAACTTGATAGAGTTCCTGTTAGATTCTCTACACTACTTATATAACTACTACATGGTCTGTGCACTTTTTTCCCACACCTATCATGTGACATCATGTGATGTGATGCTGTGACTTCCTGTCATGTGATGTGACTATGTGACACTTATAACATGATACTTTCCCACACTTCCTTCTGTGTAGTAAGTCCAAGATAAAAGAAAAGAAAAAGAAAAGAAAAGAAATATAAATAATAACTTAGCCATTTTGCCAAGTCATTGTTAGGGGCTGAAGGCACTCAGAGACGTCTTAACCCTAAGCTAAGGTAAATATTCCAGAAGCTAAGATGATATTTGAGTGAAGCTATATCTAACTATACAAGCGGTCTTATATACTAGAACCAATGGTCTGTGTACACTAGTCATGTGAACACTAACTATTAATACCACTGTCCTATTTATAGATCAACAGGCACATCAAGACAGACATAGGAGAGAAGAGAAGGAGAGTGTGGGAGAGCATCTCATAAATACTTATAATAGCCCTTTAGGTGGGAGCTGTACTCACAATCTAGGCTGTTCTCTAGGGTATCCCCTTACAGTTATGACATTTTGCCTCTTCCTGTATCTCTTTCATTTTCTCCACAAATCTTTCTGCTCCTGCATATCTTCCTTTCTTTCTCCTCTCAAACCCCATCCTAGAATCTTGTCCGTAATTTGCTTTAAACAGTGATATTTTAGTACTCGAGTGTGCCTTGTTGTTATAGGCAAATTCTGCTGTCCCTAACCATTCTGGCCATTGTTCTTGCCTGTCAAGGACGGAGTCCGGAGGGATGGAAGTAGAAGATAATAGAGAGAAACTACTCTCCGTTCCGGAGAAATGTACAACGTCGGAGGGGAATGTACTTAACGATGATAGAAAGAAGACTCCGGTGAGGAGTCAAGGACGTCGGGGCGG
>Ga0157360_1000815_pt1:0-7500 | contig 11675 bp, 11 predicted proteins | sample AttlaeALBM1_FD_111483 | JGI IMG/M metagenome (GOLD analysis project Ga0157360, IMG submission 111483) | Fungus gardens microbial communities from leaf cutter ant in Ribeirão Preto, State of São Paulo, Brazil - Atta laevigata ALBM1 | ecosystem: Host-associated > Fungi > Mycelium >... | reverse complement strand
CTAAAGCAGCTGGACCGGCTGCCTTCGTTGATTCCCCACGAAGGAATCGGAATATCGCTACTTCCCCTTACTGTCCTAAGCAGGGGAGATGGATTAAAAACCTTGTGTGAAGGAAAGGCTGTAAATGTCGTTGACCATTAATCCGGTTGAAGGACAAATGGAATGGAGAGTAAAGGAAAATAAGGTCATTCTTCTGTCTAGCTTCTGGTCGGTGCCCCTGATCCCTGCGCTACGAGCAGAGGATGAGAAAATCCGCTAGGCCCACCCTAGGCCTACTTTCTACCTCTTTCCAGCACCTTAGGCAGTAATGGAGAGTGTCCCGGAAAATCAATATATCGAGGTTAACCGAACCAAGAATTTCGAGCTTCCTTCCAACCAACTGAAAAACAGACACCTTTATACGACGATAGGAAGAGCACAATGCACGCTTTCTACGATGAATGAGCTCGAGAGTTATGGAAAACGAAAGTCTATCAATCACCTAACAAAGAAAGCAGTCATACACTTCCACTAACTTTCATGACCGGTTGGAACGAGATTTTCTGACTATGCAGATCCGGAACGAACTGTCCAACTCACAATTGAACATGATGCCCCAAATCAATCTTGGCCCAGGAGAACTAGTAGCGGAGCGAAGGAAAGACCTCACATTACGTACGCCAGAAGAAGCTTGTGAACGCGATATAAAGTGAATACCGCCCATGGCCAGGAATTCCTGAACAAGGAAGGGGCGGCCAGACATTACATACGCTAGGAAAACCTGAAATACGAGCCAGCTTCGAGCAATGAAATGAATAATTCAAATTACGCAGAAAAGTCTGACAGCCAAACCTTAAGGGTTGTATTCCCCATAAACTTCTAGTTATTCTCCAGTATGAAAGGTTCTAGTGACATTGCTGCTATTGCTGGAAGTCCAGTTTCATTTTGGCTGGGAGTTCTCTGTCAGCTAGTGGGAGTCCTGCTATTCTCATTGTAGGCGTAGTTGCTTCTTTCATCCAGCCCAGCACGCCATATAATCCCTTTTCCATGCCCGTGCTTTGACCTCTTTCTACGCCTAAGTTAATGTCGATCCAAAGGAAGCCATTTAGATCTTAGTTAAGGAAGGAAGTGAATTTAAGCAAGAGAGCGATAGGATAGATATAAAGCTTAGACCAATAGGCATCTTAGGAAAGCCGGTTTTTAGGAAAAAAAGTCTATTAGTATACTACCTCTTGGAGTTTCAGTTGCTATCCATTCTGTTTGAGTGCCATATAGCTTTTCCTATTCAGTTCTAGAACTAGTGGTTACAGCGAATGAGCAATCTTGTGTATATCCAAGGTAAAGGGCAAGAGACTCTGTCAATTCATCCAATGAGTAAGCAGGACAGTGAAGTTATAAATCCTTTAAGTCCCTCTTTCATTTAAAAACGAGCCTCAGAGGTGACTCCATGTGTATAATTATTGCTCCAGAAACTTCCCTAAATATTATTCACGTGGGTGTTGTTTTGGAGAGTCAAATTAAAGTTAGTGCTTCGCATATAAAACGGATTTTTCCGGAATTCCCTTGTTCCATCAAATTTTACAAGGGTATTGGGAACTTATTTTTGTTTCTAGTCGGGAAAAATAATGAGCCTCAGGTTATCAATTTTAAATCGCATTTTTCCCTAAGCATGGTACAGCAGGTAGCTGCTCTATGCGGTAAGCACAAAAAGATTCCATTTGAATTACTGAATCCTCCATTAGCATTGCCTCATACTTCTGGTTCTGTCTTAACAGTGCGAAAGGAACAGAGAGCATTTCAAGGAAATAAGGGCCCCAAGGGCGCAGTGACCCATGAAATTTCTTCTACTCAAAAGGTTCCCAAACCTAATAAAATGGGCATATACTTCTTGAATAGATGGGAGAGAATACCCATTGATTGGTTTTTTATATTTCTGAGGGGTGTTCCCTTCTACATTTTGTTCTATATTATTGTGTATTTCCGCAACAAGGACCCTACTTTTGATTTTTTGAACTGGATGGTGGATCTTGAGAACAACTATGTCAAGATTCTTTTTGAAGACGGGGGCTGCTTCCCTGAAATTGAGAAGGAGCCTACTATACCTGTCGCAGGGATTGTGCTTATTCTGGTTTTTTGCGGTGCAGCCGCTTGTACTTGGTTATTTACAAAAGATCCTTAATCAAGAAGTCTTTTTCGTGTATAAAACGTCTTCAGTTCTTCGACTCATTCGTTTTCTAGTCTCTAACGAGGCCCAGAACTACATATGGTTATGGTCTGAAACTTGCTTCCTTAAAAATGGGACGTGGGAATACAAGTTATGTAGGCGGGTAGTTGCGCATTCAATAAAGATGCGCGGTTGCTCTCGACCAAAGGCAGTCAATAAGGCAGATCCTATCACGGCCGGGGATAACAACTCCATGGCCAAGATATACCTAACATCAAGAGTCAAATCCTATCGACCACAATGCCCAACCTTCGGCCTACTGCACAGCTCTGGAAATGCCATAAGTGGCTCTTTTCCAGCTTACCAAGTATATTGTGGTGTGGACGACTGCAAAATATGCTTTAACTCAACTCAACTCAACTCAACTAAGTTTTGTTCCAACATGAGGAGATGCAATTCATTCACGCTGACCGTGACGTAAAGGTCGAAGCGGATGAGCGCGTAGGCCGTCCAGCAGATGCCGTTGAGGAAGTTCACCAGTGACAGGAAGAAGGGCATGTACTCAACGCTCTTGGTTGTGATCACTGTGCCCTGCAAAATCGCTAACAGATCCACCCGTGGCTAGATCATGCAACACGTTTTAAAAAGGTGATGGGAACTCCTGACCAGTTGACAATTAATTAGAACCAGTAAGCGCTAACACACATGACCTGGAGAAGAAGAGGACTAATCCTCTCTCCCATGTTTCAGAAGGAAATCCCAATCTAATCAAAACAGTGAAACACCCGATCACATAGAAGATAGAACCAATCCAATCAGGCGGCAAAGATTATCCACGCAATTAAAGGCAGCAAAATCAGGCAGGCGCGGCGGATAAAAGCACCGCTGCGCCGCACAGGCACAGCAAAGGGAGTTCCGGATTGGAACGTACCATGATGGTGAGCGGGGAGGCTTACATCATGGAGCCGAAGATGACGCAGAGGATGCCAACGATCATGGAGCGCTTCTCGTGGGTGTGCGCGGCCAGGAGCACCGAGAGCACCACGGCGACCATGAACAAAATCTCCACGACCAGGATGGCGAAAGCCTTCTTCTACACGCACAAGAGAAATAAGGCACAACGGATCAATCTCATCTCAAAATCAGAACGGATCGAAGAGGCCGGGGCAAGGACGATACGATACGCAGGACGGGAGGGAGGGCACTCACGCGCTTCTTGCCGCTGGAGTATAGGAAGAAGCAAAGGCCTACTACTCTACTATACAAGTAAGCTGGTCAATCAAAATGCCTGTAACGGATCTTTCAAGGCTTGGCTAGCGAAGTGAAGTAGCCATGGGTGAAAAATAAGGAAATAGGCGCACGAAACGAAGTGAATCATTGATTTTAAGTTCAAGTAAGGGCGGAGCTTTCGGTTGAAGGACTAAATTCTATTTAAGGGGCTCACAACACTATCGAGAAATGGCTTTCGGCTCTTGAAAGTACTTTTCTTTCCTTTTCACTAAGCCTTCCCGCTCTACTGGAAACTATCCTATATCAGAAGGTCTCGTAATCAACTGGATTTTTTTTTACTTGATCAATCGGAAGGCGGAGGTAAACTCCCCAACTCGATCAATGGGTGCTCATTGGTCTTCTTGAAACTCCCCAACTGCCGTAGCTGCTGATTATGCGACAGCTGATATTGCGATAACCGATTCTTTCTAACTAAAGATTCTTCCACTTCACTTTCTAAGAGGGCATTCGATGCATCAATCCTTGACTATTGGGTTGGATACCCTATTAAGTCATGGCATCTGTCAGTTCCTTGTCTTCATCCCATCGAGAAAGACTAATGCTAAAGGTGAATTGAATTCAGGATCTTTCTTCGTGCACGAAATCGAGAAAAGTGCTTTCTTTCACAACCTACTGTAACTGAAGCCCGGTGTGCCGCTGGACTCATGTAGGACGAGAAATCTGAGGTAGATAAGGCTTATGCAATAGTCTTGCTTACTCTGCTGAACCAGACATTGTATATGAGGAGTGTCGATCATCTGTAACAGGCACTTTGCTCTTTGTACCTGTGGTTATTTGAAGCAGTAATTGAATTGATCTGGCACAGCTTTGTTGGGGCGGCCTTTTGTTGCTTGAACACTGTGGCCGGAACTTCATGTTGTGCATATTTCAAGCACGGGTACTAAAATCTAAGACAGAATGGAAGACTAACAAGAGGGAGAAAAGGGTGAAGAGCTACATTGACGTAGGAGAATAGGTCGATAGTGAGGTGGCGTCTGCTTCATCCTAGAAGCTTTTAATAGCATACTTACCGTAGTAAAGGATAAGTTTGGTCAGGGCTTAACCTAATATAAGTGATTTGATGGAGTGGGGTCTTTAGCTGAGAAATAGGATTCTTGTTATAATTTCTGTGGGCTCTAAGCTCCTCCCTGACTAAAGAAATCTCAAGTCAGAAGCTTCCATTCCTCATCAAGATTTTCTGACTTCTTTACACGGGATGTGGAGCTTTTGCCTCAATCCTTTCTTTTCCTTAGCTATTCTTTATTAGCATGAATCTCCATCTATTCTGTTGGGGAAATTGAAAAATCATTAAAAGTCAATGGACCCAGGAGGAGGGAATTACAGCTTTCACTCAATGCACTTGAGAATAACATCTCCAAAAAGTAACTATACTTGTAATCCTTGGTGTCTTATATTTATATATAGTTAGCATATTGTTTGTAGGCATCCATAAGTGATTAACGATGATCCTACTTTGATACCACTCCAAGATTTTACGGGTGCTTTGAATATAGATGGTAATTGAACTGGACATGTCCTGGGGGAGGTAGTAATGGAGGGGTCTCTGGAGAAAGAACATGGTTTGGTTCATAGGTGGAGGCTTACTGAAATAGACCCAGTTGTTTCTGGTGTAGGAGTTGGGGATGGAATGATTGATTCAAGCTCTGGTGGTACTAATCATGTCTCTGGGAGTAAACCTACTGGAGCGGCAAGGGAACATGCGGAGAGGGGATCTCATAGCAATACTGATTAAAGTAATTTCAGAGTTACCAGAGATGCAATTGGTTTATAAATATGTATTAAAAAATGGTAAACTAATACTGACTATTCTCTGTGGATATATGATTGGACACCAAGCATTTTTACCCCCATTTGAATGCAGAGTCAGAGTATAGACAGCTAAACAATGTTGTCATATATTTATCTACCAAATTAGAGTGCACAGTCATTTTTCTATTTATGTTCCCAGAAATGCAGTTCACTAGGGAACACCTTACAGGTTGGTCATGGGTATGGGTATGCGCCATACCCCTCAGTATGGAGTACATTGGGTCAGGATTGGATAGCAAGAGTTGTCGGTAGCCGGCATTAGGTAAAAGGAAAAGCTCTATAAAAGCGAAGAAATGAAATCGAAGGATACTAGCACTTCTTTCTATACTTGTAGGCTTTCTTTCTTATATTCAACTTAAAGAATTCGCTATGCTAGGTTCATTCCATCCATCTATCAGGTTTGAGTAGGTAGGCTCTTTCCTTAAGAAAATGCACGTAAATAAGTGAATCCGAAAAGACCAAGACTTGAATGAAGCCCATTTCCCAGGCTAGTTGTTGCCCATGTAGAATAGCCAAAAGTGAAGTGCATAAAGTGCTATTGTAGCCAATCTTTTTCTATAAATGGCACCACCCGTCTCGCTAACTTCACGTAGAAGCTTCCTTTCCCGGGTTATAGAGCAAATCCTTGTTCTAAAGCTTAATCTACCCCTATGCTATGAATGAACAGATCCACGAGCTGAGAATCCCATATTCTTTAAGCCAATCCGCCATATCAGCCCTTGTTGAAGTGCTTCTCTACCAGAAGAAATACTACGCCAAGTCAACACCTATACCCAACCTAGAGAAATATAAGAATGGTTCCGCCCTGACACGATGTTGGTTAATCAGACATCTACCAGGAAAGAGTGCCGAGCCCCGGGTGATTACTCTATATATATATTGAAGTACGGGCTTTCCCGCTTCCGTGATCTGAGGTAAAAGGTACCAACCTGAATATCCGCCTTCTTGGCGATTAATGAAGTGCAAGGTCAAGTAAAGCAACTAAGACTGTCATTTTCATAGTTTACGCGCTTGGCAAGTCATGAATCTGGCTTTCTACCGACCCTAGCTCTAGGGACTATAGAATAAATCCTTTGGCTCACACCGCTACTATAGAAGATAGCGGAGACCTACAGCAGCGAGGCTCTTCGCTTGCTCAGCTCCTCTGCCCTGGTATTTCGGGTATTCCAATCCTTTGATTGCTTTCATTCCTTCTGCTTCTACGATTCCAAATCGATAAAGGCCGTAACTAAGTGACTTCCCTATAAAGGCTCGCATTCTACTATTGCCTCTGAGGGGCCCTTACAACATAGAATAGGCTACTCTGACCAAACCTCTAAGGTGAGGATCCTCCTCGAGTTCTACCGGGACCTGGCCCACCCAAATCCAGTGTTTTTAGTGAACTTGTACACCTTTTTCTTTCTTATGCGCACGCAGAATCAACCTTACATGCCATACGTGACTGCTTTCATCACCAATGCAAGAGGAATTTGGGAACAGGTTATTCTTTCTAATCTTTGGCCAATCTTATTTTCTCTAAATTGGAAAGAGGAGAGATAGTTTTTCATAAATTGTTGATGAGCGATGACATTGTTGAATTATGTCACCACATTGTTGTTAGTATATATAGATAGGAAAAAGAACCTAACTAACCGGGTGCAAGAGTAGGTTACAACAAAGGGTTTGATCGCTTATCAATTTGGAGTAAAAAGTCTTCCCGCCTCTTCTGTGAGTTACGGACAGTAAGAGTAGTCACAGTCACTCGAAGCTGGCAAAGAAGCTAGCTAGCGAGGGCTTCTTTGTAATTCCCTTATAACTCTAAGGCCTTGAACTTGAGGACTGCAACTCTTTTCTATTGATCAGAAACATAAGTAAGAAAAGTAGCTATTCAGAGAGGTACTTTATTCTTCTCATTCTTCAGTTCCTGCCTATTATTTACCAGAACTTAAGATCTTTACTAACTTAACCTCACGCCATAAATGGAATTCCCTATCATGAGCGCAACTGTATTTACAAGTTCAGTAGCCAGAGTGAGCTTTCTCCTCAATATGGATGTGGTGATTGTTCCTCCATTCAAATCATACAGACTTATTATCAGTGCTCCAAGCCCCATGTGTTCTAGGGCTAAGACTACGTTGGTGTGGGCTCCCCTTATCCTTCTTCTGAGCAAATAAATGTAGTATTTAGTCCAACCAATCATTGGTGAATCTCTTGTATGTCTTTCGTGAAAAGTGGAGTATTTGTGCCCAAGATCTTTCTATCCCCTTTAGTAGGTGCAC